>Ga0065711_1001951_pt1 | contig 37951 bp, 27 predicted proteins | sample Hoacrofraction12_FD_59098 | JGI IMG/M metagenome (GOLD analysis project Ga0065711, IMG submission 59098) | Hoatzin crop microbial communities from Cojedes, Venezuela - Epithelial fraction 12 v2 (version 2) | ecosystem: Host-associated > Birds > Digestive system > Esophagus > Crop | place...
GACAGGACAAGGGGCAATGGGCACAAACTGAAGCACAGGAAGTTCCGTCTGAACATGAGGAAGAACTTCTTCCCTCTGAGGGTGACGGAGCACTGGAACAGGCTGCCCAGGGAGGTGGTGGAGCCTCCTTCACTGGAGATATTCAAAACCTGCCTGGAAAAGGTCCTGTGCAGCCTGCTCTAGGTGACCCTGCTTTGGCAGGGGGGTTGGACTGGATGATCCCCAGAGGGCCCTTCCAACCTCTACCATTCTGTGATTCTGCAGTTCTGTGATTTTGGGTGGCAATGTGGAGGTGATGCTGCCTGAAGCCCTGAAGCCAATGCTGTTAACAGGTTGTGTGGACGGTCTGCAGGAGATGGGCACAGCAGTCCCAAGAGGACTGTTAACTCGGTCCATGCAGAGAGCTCTCAAGAGAGCGCAGTGATCAGGACGGCACAGATGGCACTGCCTGGGGCAGTCACCGAGCACAACTTCCTTGGGAGGGGAAGACCTGAATATGAATGAATTCCCAGGCAGCCACCCCAAATCAAGGGTTATAAAATCTTCTGTTCTTCCCTAGTCAGGCTCTCTCTCTGCCTGAATGCGCTAGGTTGGTGCTTAGAGCTTGGCCCCTGGAGAGCAAGCAAGAGAATCTTGCTTTCTACATTTTACCTTGAGATGAAGGATATAAGCATGATTTGCTTTCCTTTCTGCCACCTGTCCTTCAAATGCCCTTTGCGTATTGCATGAGAATTAGGTCTCACAAAGCGCATAAAGATGCACATCCACTTCACTGCAGGAGTGAGGTTGTGACGTATCAGCAGAGACAGTGTGGAAAAATGACTTTTGATGGTCCACGTTGAAGAAGAAAGTTGGGCTTCAGCAAGCCTAATCCCTGGGCACGTGAGGGAGCTTGTAACATAATACTTTGCTAATGTTGACTTCATGCAGATAAACAGTGGATTTACCACACCTTCCCATGCTCCGATGGTGACAAATGAGGTGCATGATATCACCAGCTCTGAGTAATGTCTCTGTAATGGGAAGCAGCTGGTCACTGGAGTAGTTCTGTTAGTGGACCTGGAGGTGAAAGATAATTAAACTTAATACATATAATATGCTCTAATACTCTGCAGCATGTATTTAGATTGTATTCTGCCTGAAAATTACAGAGATTCTGTTACTCTGGCTTCAGAAATTTGATACGTCTGTTTGTGTAACAAGGACAACTTTATCTGTCTTTCCTGTATGTGCACGTTTCTTGTTGAGATTTCTTTTTTTTCTTAAAAAATGGTTCTCTTGACCCTAGCTGATTTTCCTCCGTAAATAGTCTCCTCCTCCTGACCACAATGCCTACATTATTTAGTAATTATTTGTTATTTGTCTTCAAGAAAGGCTTAGAGGTAGAGAGCTCCGGTAAGTTAAACTCTGCCTGAATACTTAAGAGTCAATCCCTTCCCAAATTGCACATGGTCTGTTTTCTTTCATTTAGATAAACCAGGTAGGTAAGGGACAGCGTGGAAACAATGGGATAATACTGATTGGCATGAAAAGCAGCAGTGATTACGGAGCTGTCTGTCTATTGTGTAGCTTTTTTTGTCGGTGTCTTGGCACAGCAGTAATATGGTGGTAAGTGAAAAAGCGGTTTAACTCTTTTTATCTGATATTTTGAGTCAGGCACAGAGAAGCAGGCAAACTCTATTGTGTACATTAGAAACAGGCAGGCAATTCCTACCTGCTCTTCCTCTTTGACTATGCTGCTGTGATTTTTAGAGAAGGATTGGGAAAAGGGGAGTGGAAGAGCTTTGTTAGCAGTTAGAGGGGGCAGCACCATGGGAGAAGGTGCAGATGTGCTTATTGTCACCTTTTTGTAAGGATCTGGCAGCACGAGCTGTGTTTCAGAAGAGACGTCCACACTGCAGTGGAAGGAGTGGAAAGATATAAAAGTTATATGCTTCTCCAATTCTTTTTGTTCTCTCTGATACAATTATATTTCAAATGGTTCATTTCACTAGAAATAAATGTGGAATATTACAACCAACTGAAGTGTTCAAGTTTTACCCTATTTTGAGCTGCATCTGTCAGATCTATTTAACCCTTGAACTGGAAAACTCCTATTTTGGGACTTGATCTATGCTTGGACTTGCATGACTGACCCCTTTCCAGGAATAATCACTGAAATCTTATTTTCTGGGGCCTTTTGGTAACAATTTTAGCACTTCAAACATGCTTTGTAGAAGTATTTTTCAGACATTGCACAATGTCCTACAGCTTTATTTGCTAGAATAGCTAGCATCATAAATAAATAAAATATTCCTTAAAAATAACAATAAACTCTCCAAAATCAAAAGGACAGGAAAGAGAAAAGTGACCAGATTTACTTTTTCTTTTAATTCCCAAATATTTACTGTGTTTATACCCAAACACACTGCTGCTGTCCTTTAATGTAATATAAGTCGTAGCATCTTTTTTTTCTTTATTATACATTTAATACGTCTGTAACCCCGTAGGGACTTAGTGAAGGATCATGGGTTGTGAGAGGCGAGAGCTGGGGTGCTGCACCTGGATGTCAGGGCTGCGTGCAGGCAGCAGGGAATGGGAAGCTGCAGCTGAGCACCTCCAAGAGAAGCTGATTTAATAAATTGCTTATTATAAATATTGCAGGGTCCCTTTATGTTATTAGCTGGAATTCAGTATACGGAAAAGATCTCAAGTACAAGTTCATTCTTGCTATTCACCCGCCTGTGTAAAGTAAAATATCTCTTCCAGCTCTTCCTACATATGTTGCCTTTTAACTTTGTGTCCTTTTGTTCTGGTCTGTCTAATTACTTCAAGTAGATAATCAAGCTTGATTTTATAATAAACCATAGCTGGTTCAGCCTTGTCATGGCTGATTTATCGACTCCCAAGGCTAAGGACTTTCAGCCTCAAGATGAAGATCATTTCTGGCTGCAATTCAAGGTGTTAATTCTGAGATTTAAAATCTAGAGGTGGTTTGGAACATATGTCCCACGTTTTCCCTTCAAAAAGAGCAAACAGCCCGCATTTCTGTTGGTTTTTGTTGTTGTTGTCAGAGTGGAATTTAAGCTGGAATTAAGATAAAACATACCCAATCTGTCCAATTCTGTAGAAACAGTCTTGCATGTAATCATCATGACAAAGACTGTCCTCCTGAAGGCAAGGGGGCTATTATATATGAGTGGAAGTTTCTAGCAGTGGGCCTCGAGTGGGAACATATATCTCCATGAAGGAACCCAGCATATATTTCCCTATAACAAACTGCTTTGGCACCTCCTAATGGGGTGGCACGTGTCTCTACACGTGTGAACACCTTAGAAATGTAAAGGTGTAAAGAAAACAAAGTGATGATAACTAATGACTCATATACACCATTTGACGTCCCTTAGGGACTGTCTCTCTTCCAGTGTTTTACCTCAGCAGTGCATCTCACTGGGGACACGAGAGCTAACCATCCTTCCAACTATTCATCCAGGGATTTGAAGCCCCGAGTTCTCAGTGGAAGGCTTTTTTATTGCAACTCCTTTAACACACAGTTGTCTTCCTACCCCCCGGCCTCCTCTTGCTCCTGATCTCCAGTTTTCCATCAACAAAGCCTCAGCATAGATTTGAATGCAATCTCTGCAACACAACAGATATCTACTAATGGGCATTAAGGTCTCTTAGCTACCTCAAGTAGTAACAGAGGGATCACATTAGTCTAAGGATCATGTAACAGAAACATTATCACACGTCTGCATATTCTAGCCATTGTTACTGTATAATGTACTTCTCCATTCTTATTGCTAGAAGGCACCAGGTTGTGGATCTAATGGTACTTTCTCAGTGTTTTCGTGTTAGAATTCAAAAACAGTTTGGGTTTTCACACATTTGCCTTATCCTAGTTCAATTATTTCACATTTTCCGATGCGGAATGGCATCTGGCCTCTGTGGGCCACGTTGCATGAGAGCCACATCTCACTAGACTTGATTACATGACCTGTTATTTGTTATGCTTCCAAGATTTGTTTCATCTGTAACCTTGAGATGCTGTATTTGATGCTTCATCCACATGTGTATATGGTAAGCATCAACTAGAGAAGTCCTCCAGAGGACTTTTTTTATTACTCACCATGCTTTTATGATCAAAAGATGACAACCTGTCATAGTTTTCTTTTACGGTTGTGTTATAGATTGAAAATATCAGGAAAGTCCATGTTACTTAATGGCTGCATATAAATAGAGTTTACAGGTTTGCAAGTACTGCCCGCTCTGCAAACTCATTTGGGGATTTAAAGCGTAACAAACCTGTTTTCGCTCTGGCATCAGTAAAATCCAGTAGTAAAATGTTGCTGGCCAAGCGCTGTGGTTGGAGCTTTGATTGTCCCCACTGGAGTTCCAGCGATGAACATAAGAGAAGAGGGTGATCCCGAGGTTAGGTGGAGAGAGCCCCTCCATCAGTAATACAGACCAGAGTAGGACCCAGTTTCCCTCTTCTACTTGTACAAGCCTGCAGAGCCAGTAGGAATAAGAGATTGTAATATTTTTTTGCCTTGTGTTAGTAAAATAAAGAAAAATGAATCTGACCATAACAGACCAGGTTTCATCTGCCTTTCAGATTAGAAAACAGAAAGCAAACAAAAAAAGTCTTTTCCATCACATCTGATTAACCCCCTCATCTGCCTTGACCTCAGGGACCGTGTGCCGATAACAAATCAAGCTTTGCGAGTGCAAAGGGGAGGAGAAGAGGCGAGGTCACAGCGGGCCCCTCCAATCTACATTTGCTCACGGAGCAAGGAAGGGAGCGCTGCCCATTTCTAGGAGCAGGCTGTACACCTGCGCACCTGCTGAAGGAGGCAAGATTTGTGGGTAAAAGTTACGTTGCTTCTTAGACCAACTCATGTAGCTGGAAGAACAGGCACCAGCCCTCCAATTGTCTGAGGCAACCAGCGGACTAAAACTTTAATTATAGCAGACATTAAAAAAGGTGAATTCAAAGGAAGGAGTAGTTTTGCAGCACGTTATAATTTCCCCCCTGTTATTAGGCTTTTCATCTACCACAGGCTTACCTAGCTATTCCTTCACAGAATAACGACGGTGCCACCACTTCCCTTTTAATATTCCCTTCTCTTTTACAGATGCCAGCCATGTGTTTTGTCTACCTGACTTAACATATCTAATTAAACTGAAACGATGTGCTCCCTGCTTGTATTAAGCTTGGAAGTTCACTGCTTCTATCTCAGACCCGAACATGGGCTTCACTTTTCTGACTATACTGGCCTTTAAAGCTTGTCTTGGTTATGACTTTGGACCGTTACAGCAATACAATTATAAAAGTGGGACATTATTCTTAAAGTAGCCCTCCAAATCCAGACCCACAGGATAATGGCCAGTTGATGGCTGTAAGGAAAAGATATCTTGTGTAAGAGGGGTAGTCGTCTTCTAAGGGCAAAACAATAATTTGAGCTAGCTTTTACACACAGGAGACTTTTTTATTTCTTTATTCTTGTTCTATGCCTCTGAGTCATTAATCTCGCCTATGGAAACTTGTCAAATACTTTTGGAATTTGAAACATATATGCTGTATCCATACTTATTTTTCTTATAATTTATACCCACAGTGTCCTAAAAAAGCTCCAGCTTCTCGTCCTGTGCTCCCTATTTCCTATATACTTTTGTCTTCGTTCAGAATGGACTACCATTGCATTTCCGTCTGACACATTTTTCATCTTGTCCCTCTTGCAGCAGATTTCTAGGCAGTGGCTTATGTGAAGTTTTCATGTGATAAACCTCTTCAATGTTTCAATGTTTTAAGCATGCCTGAACATCCCTTCCTTGTCAGTAAATGTCTCGGCTGTTGCTTGTATGCATGGACACTCGAGCATATAACAGCTTTTTTCTAATGTGACTTAGCCGATGCCAGATTATTCTTTCTAAGTCACTTCTCTGGTTCGCAGCAAGTTTTCCACCAAGGCTGAGTTTGAGATTTGATTTCTTTATGATGTTGTGGATTTAATGAGGTACTCCAGTAATTTACCAGCAGTTTCTTCATAGCAAGGAAGTGTGTACAAGGTTTTGCCTCCCTGTTACTGGATGTGCAACAGGAGTGCCAAAGAAAGGACTGTGATGACAGTAGGTTTCTGTCGCAGCTTCTGGAAAGAGATACAAATCTCCTTTGGGGAAGGCAGAGATTACTGTGGGTGGGCTGAATCACTCTACAGAATCTTCTATCTTCTCCATGGGCCATGGGAGGAGGTGAAAAGGCTCCTGTCTGAGGTGCTGTGGTTAGATGTTTTGGCGTGGGTGATACGAATCTCTCTGAATCTGTAGCGAGGTTCCAGATCGGCGTTGTCTGCATTTCAGCTGAAAGTGAATTTCTACAACAAAGCTGCTGCTTTGTTTCTCAGTGAACAAAGAAATTCCTCACAAAAAACCTCATCACTCCCCAGTATTAGATTAGACCTGGGATGAAAGTAGACTTTTGCTTCAGAACGAGAATTGAATTACAGAAAGGGTTCCTGGATTGTGTCATCTCAGGGTTTGCATGTTGTCAAAAAACAGGGGAAGAAGGAGAGAAAAATTTGATTTTCCTGGGCTCAGCCTTGCTTTGTAGATTTTAGATGATATCAGGCTTTGAATTACGAATGTTGCTGTGGCATTTAGGCCTTTGCAAGCTGTTGTGTTCATGGGGAACTGCAGAAACTGTTCTAAGAAGCAGATGGAGGTGGGCAGAGGACGGGTGAGGTTCTTCTCTCCCAGGAGCTCCTGCTGGACCTATGCGACAAAGCTAGAGGGAACACTTATGGGGGTGTGGGAGAGAGACAGGCTGCCGAATCCAGGCCACGGTGGTTGCGGAGAAGTTGTCAAGGGAGGCTCACGAGCTTACTTTGAAGCGCTGTCATGAGAGGCAGCCTTGCGCTTGCTCGTGCAGCTTCTAGGGACAGTTTTTGGGTTCCAAACCTGGTATTTTGTGCATTTTGTTAATTAAGAGGTTGCGAATGATTACACATTATACATTAGCAGTGCTGTAAAATGAATGTTTTGTGTGCATGGATAAGCTGAACGTGACTTTAGACCTACACTCCGATGCCATTTCTCCACTAATTACATTTACAATTTAGAGCTGTCTGTAAGCAGAAGAGCTTACTATGCTGATATTTACTGACAGAAAACTTTTCAAACCACCTTCTCAGCCAGATGTTCATAAACAAGGGTTTGACAGTTGGTCCATAAATCAAGTCAAGCATTTCATCATTGTTCTCTGAGGTGGCTCTTGCGTTTAAGCCTGTTTAACTAAACACATACATTTACTTAAGATGAACTGTAAAAATAACATCTGGAGTTCTTTTCTCTGAAACAAAATGCCAAAGGGTCTTACACAAGGATCAAGCATATTTTATAAACTGTGGCTGAGTTTTTGGAATTCAAGCTGAATAAATGTGCTCTTAGCTTTTGAGAGGATCAAGGACCAGTATTATTTAAATGTTCTTTTTACTTGCGTGGCACTCTGCAGGGAATGTGCTGTCACCAAAGCGTTCTTACATTTCTCATTCCATAATGAGTTTCTGTTTTCATCCTTGCCACCTGGGACACTGGCACAGTCCTGCTAGTAGCAGTGGAGTCACACTAGTGGAACTGGATGCAAAGCTCAGTCCAAAATATTTATTTTAGAGTATTCTGCTCTACAGTAAGCTGTGTTCAAAGCGGAACGTCAAAGAAGCAGTTGCTGGGTGTTTTACATTTTAATCTTTGCTTGTATCAGTCATCTCTCTTTTATCCCTCTTTTTCGTTTTGAAGATATATAAGATTCTTTCTTTCTCTCCTGAAGAGGCTTTTTTTTTCCCCCTGCTTTTTTTCTTAGAAAATCATTCTAATAAGCTGTGGTTTACTCACCTTTCGAATCAATGTTAATATGCATTTTGGCTTTGCTGAGTATCCGTTTGGTCGCTTTGCTTTTTCATATTCAGTTCACAACATGAAGGAGAATTCTGCTGAAATTTAACAAGCCCTAGGGAAAAAGACTCAGACAAGTGCAGTCAGATTTATAAAGTGGCAGATAAAGTGGGAAAGGTTTTGCATTACTTCTGCCACGTTGGGTGTTTTTTTGATGGATGGGCTATATCTCATCTGTGATTCAGAATGACGTCGATTCATGTTTTGAGGGGTACCATGACCATAGCTGTTCATGATGACATAAAACCTATAATCTGGAAATGCTGGTAAAGGTGAGTACAAAAGTAATATACATTAATTCCTGGCCTAGGACCGTACTTATTTTGTGATTTAATTCTCAGGAGCACAGCCTGCTTCATAATGTAAGACTGGCATTTAATCTGAGAAACCTGACTGTTTTGAGAATTATACAAGGCAGCACGGAGCTGTTTAATGCTTAAGTGACAACAAAACATAAAGATGCTGGCCATAATTCTATCTGAAGTAGTATACTTTCCCGTGAAGCTCGGGCGAGTGCGTTCTTGATTTAAATATCTCGAACTACAGTACATGGTGTGAAACATAAATCCTCTCGGTGCTGGAACCCAGAGACGAAAGGAGCCAGTTGGAAACCTCTCTGAACTGCATGTTTATTGTTTGGATGTAAAGTATATGTGCTAGACTTAGAAAGGACCTTTCCTAATCTGGTCCTTCTGTCCCATTTCAGCACTGCAAAGAAGCTATAAAGCTGCCTAAAATGTGAAAGGCTGAAAATTCGCCAGCATGAAAAAGGTGGTTGAGAGGAGGCATTAAGCAGAGCAGGGCGGCAGGCCATGGGGCCCGTTAGCAGCCTCCGTTCAGTACCAACAGCCCCACAAACTCCAGACTGTCCTGAGGCCACTTCAGCACAAATTGAAGGACAAAGCACTCACTGACAGTCCCAGGTGCTAAGAGCCTCTGCTCTAAGCTCCCCTGAATACAGCTGTAGTGCAGCTGAGAACATGACCTGCAGAGCTAAACAGTTCAGCTGGTGGCAAAAAAAAAAAAAGACCCAAATCTACTGATTCTAGTGGATTCAGCCAGCCCAGCTGCACGGGCCGCTGTCCTGGTTTTGTCCATAAAATCCAGATTTTGTGCCATCTGCCCCGTGCCAACCAAGCTGATGGCACCGCCAGTCACCGTCCCTTCACTCCTTTCCAACCAGCAGCCCCTCAGATGCCCTCTTCTCTGCCCATCACAGAGCAACACACCAAGCTGAGCTACTCCTGATGGAAAGGAGGACAAGGGAGGGTAGGTGATATGGTCAGCTCTGACCTGCTCTCTCCTTGGCCCTGGGGTACCTGCAAGAAGCTGCCGTCAGCTGCCTGGTCCTCACTGCTTGAAAAGCTGTTTTCTGCCTCACTGGTGAAACTGGTGTTGGGTGGTGACTTGGCAGCTGGTTCAGAGTGGACTAGATTCATCCTGGTCATGATATATCCTACTGCAGAATACAGCGTGGAAAGTGTTTTTCCCTTCAAACCTCCTGCAGAGTGGAGATGTTTCAAATGAAATGGCCGGTGAGTGAAAAAAGCCAAAATTTCAGAACTTTGCAAACCTCTCCTAGGATCAGCATGAAAGATATTTTTTCCCGTAAATGAGGAGAGAGACAAGAATAGCAAAACTTGGGAAAAATCTGCTTTCTGGCTCTGTCGCTCACCGTGTTCTGTTGCTGGAAAAATCACAGAGAGAACATATGGGGCAAGACCAATTAGCTGCTCCAGACCTGACAGGCTTTTAGGAGAATCAAGCTGCTCAGACAATGTTCTGATTTAACCACTCTGATCTCAGCAAGTGTCACAAGGTTAGATTCATCCTCACTGGCTAAGCTGGAAACTTCGCAGACTGATGGGAAAAAGAGCACAGAAGTAGAAGGCAACTTTAGGTTTCAAGTTTTCAAAAGCTGGAACAAATAATTTCAAAAATGGACAATAGCTGAGCTAGTTCTGCTTTAACTCTTTCCTTGGTTGCAGAGCAGAGGCTCAAACATAATCCAGCACATTCATGGAAGATGTAATCCTTTGTGATTTCGGCTGTTAAAGCCAAAAATAGATCCATTTTTCGGAGCATGAGTGGATAAAATTTTATTCAAAGGCGTAATTTGCCTGAATTTTTGGGTAGCTACGCTGTGAAGGCTTTTCACCTCTGAAATATTACATCCTCCCTCCAAAGTCTGGAGGGGCTACAACTGCAGAGACAGAACAGTAAATTTTTTAACAATGAAATAAAAAAAAACAAGTACTTTTCTCTGGCTCTATTTGTGCAGGAGTTGAATTGTTCAGACTAAAATTTTCCAGAGTATTTCAGCCTCCGGCAGATATTCAATGCGTAAAATTTCAGTCCAAACTGTTAATGATTGGCAAAGCTAAAAGCAACTGACAACAGGGTGTTGTAATAGGAAGTGTCAGACGGTTTTAATAATAGATGACCTTAGCAGCCCTGCCTCCTGTTTTATCATTTTGAACGCTTTTATTGTCTAAGGTCTATGATGTATTTCTGGTGTAGTTTTTGTATTTCTTTCTTATATTTCAATTCTCATAAGGTCTTCCTTCAGTGAAGTTTTATATAACGTGGAGTTCCATGGGAGTAATTGCTTGTTGCAATTAAGAAGTGTGTCCGCCTACCTGTTCTTCATTTACAACCTCTTTATTTCACTAAATGCTTCCCAGTTCTGTATCATGGAGCAGAGTCCACAGAACCTGTCCACCTACCCCCTCTGTAAAATTCATGAGCTTTGTAATGCTCCTACATAACTGCCTCTTCTCCCCAGTGAGCAATTCGAGGCTTTCTCGGCGGTAGTTCCTATGAGCTACTTCATAATGTTCCTGATGATACTGGTCGTCCTATTTTTGCTGTGCTTTTATATTGCTTGGGGAGGAGGTAGTGACTAATTCAGAACATGGTATATCAGGTGAGCGTCTGGCTTTTGTGGGAGGCTTGCAGTATTTTTCCCACGCTTTTTTCTCTTGTCCCTTATCCAGGCTAACCTTTAATTGGCTTCCCTGGCTCCTTCGCTGCAGTGCCACACTGCCAGATCTTTACAGCACAAGCCATTCAGCGCATCCTCTGCAAAGAGCCTCAGCTGGGATTTGTTAATGCTGACATCCTTGTGCCCATCTGCCTTCCTGTGTTTGCTTCCTCTAAAATGCCTCTTGATATGTTGGGGTTTTTTTAGGTCATCAATTGTATGTCTTTTGTGGGTTTTGCTATAATATTACTCCTTCTCTTTTCAGTACAATTATCGACAGGTTGCCTCCAATCACACCACTCATCTCAGATGGAAAGTGCTTGTTTGTTCCTATTCTTGGTTTTCCTGTCTCTTTGGCCATCTTCTGGTTCGTATCAGTCATGACGACTTTGCCTCTCACGTTATGCCGTGCAGTTTCTTTGACAGCCTCTTGGGAAGGACTTTAGCAAAGGCTTTACGCAAGCTGAAGTGATTACACACTACCTATTGAGCATTGCTTAATTATGTTGCATTTATTGTAAATTGAATGTCAAATTCAGCTACACCTTTTCCCCCAGTATATTTGCATGCTGCAAACTTTGTATGTTATTTTTATATTGCCCCATTACTAGAGATTGTAGTTTGACACCTTTTACAAAGTGCTTAACAAAGACTGTGAAGGATGTTTGGGTTGGGGTTTCTTCCCCGTGATGGAAAAAGATGCTAAAAATATGTTAAGAACAATACTGTCATGTATCCTTGAACTGAGAACCAACACTCGGCCAATTTTAATCCTGGAAGATATTTTTAAAGTTGGCATACAAACCTCTGAAAAAAAATGTTTATTATAAAACTATTGACAGAATCCTCACTGTGGAAATATAGGCAAAAGAAGCATCTTAATGTGGATAACATTTTCTAGCTCATAAATGTTACAAAGCAGTGCATTTTCCCTAAAAATGGGATAAAGAATCATCATTATTTCAAACAAAATCTGTCTAACATCATTTAGTTTCATCTTTAATTTGGAGAAAAAATGGATACTTCTTGAAATAATGAAAGTCTCTTCTGTTCTCGGTGTGTATAAACCTACACCTTTCTTGAAAACATGATCAAGAGTCACATGTTGAGTGTTCTGATAATAAATTATAAATACCAAAAAGGCTAATTTCATTTCTGAGTGGTGGGGTTGGTTCTGTGTGTGAGTGTGTGTGAAATTGCTATGCCTTTAGTTTGCTGCGCTGAAATATTAGCAGATGAACCTTTGGTGCAGGCTGCCAGAAATTACAGATGAAATTTTCTCGCAGCAAGAATATGAAGTTACAAGTTTTGCACACAACTGCTAATAGAATCTAAATTAAAATGTGTTATGCACAAGAGATACAAAGACTGGGTTCTTCCTTAATCGGGATACAAGTTGAACTAATTTTGTGCACAGAGTGTCTCATTCTGCTTCCTGAAGTGTGCTGTTCATTTGTAAAGACTCCTGATTTCTTTGCAAACAAGATCTTTTCCCTGTTAAACCAGATAATGAAATATGGCATTGTAAGAATGTTGTCAAGATTGCTACTTCCTAAGGAAAAATATAATCCTATTTTTTTCAATGCTGAAAGACAGCCAAGAGCAATTCCTGTATTTTAAGCTATTTCGGAGGTACAGAGATGCAAGTGTTCTTGGAGAGATTCCTTCATCCTGTAAGCATTTCTCATCTTTTTAGTCCCTTTTTTGGTGAAGAACGAACATGATGAGAGGTTTGTGTTTGTTAGGAAATAAAAGCTATGTCATAATAAACTCCTTAGCAAGACACAAGAGCTTTATACAAATGTTCTAAGATTATTTTTTTTCCAGTTGATTTGGAGGGAGTTTTTTACCCATCTTATTTTCACTTCTCTTCCTGAAGACTTCAGGCTATGCTGTGATTGAGCTAGCTAATGGCTGGCCAGAGAGCCCCAGCTGTTTGATATTTGGCATGGTGTTCTCCACATGCTCAGCGTTGGTTTATTATTAGTCGAGGCATGCATTTCCCCTTGCTGTGAGAGACAAGAGAGATGGAAGGAGTCACTGGGGGCCAAAAGCATTAACCCAGTTCTGTGCACTGCCCTGCACAGCTCCCAGAGTAGCTCAAAAGAACCCCAGGATGATTTAACCCATCCCAGCTGGCAGCCCCTGGGCTATTTGCCAAAATCAAGGATTATTAGTCCGCACCGTTCCATTGATAATGGCTGCAGTACTGAGGCCCTGGGGAGAGAGGCCTGCAGAGCAGTTGGCTACTCTGGCATCTCTAGCTGCTGATGACCTTCCTCGTACGAGAGAGATGCCCAGATGGTGGAGAGAAGGATTTTCTGCTCTGTGGGAGGTGCAAAAGAAATGGAGATGAGCTGAAAAAGCTAGTCATAATGTTATAATTATTGTACTTGTGCTGGAAAACTTTACGGTTGTGACCCAGATGTCAAAGGATGCAGAAATGTCTGTCTAAGTCTGCTGAAAGGCTGAAATAACAGCTTTCAGACATATGGACTACCCTTATTTACCTTAGCATGACACACACTTTCCTGACACTGTTTTAATGTCAGGCCTCTTCTAAATTGGTCAATAGAATAATTACTGTACTCAGACAGCCTGATTGTTTTATTATGAAGTTAGGGGTAGCCCATTTGGGTTTTCTCTACCAGCCATGAAGAGTACTCCAGTTGCCACAATTGCCAACCATTTGACCATTGAGTCTGGCTGCCTAAAATAGGCATTTCAGAGAGCTGAGAGGGCCCTTGTGCTTGTATCATCAAGATCTAAAACCAATCGGTCGGATTCACAGATGGAAAGGGAAGCTGAAACATCATCTTGAATCGAAGCGAATACATCAGGAAATTTTCAAACCCTGCAGAATTTGAGAAGGGGAGAGGTGGTCAAAGGAAGCCTTAGCTAATGAAGAGGTGTTTCCAAAATTATCATTCTAAATACTTTTAGCTCAACCACAGTATTACATTCATGAACTTACCAGCTGCAGATCAAGACAGTGCTAACATGTGGAAGCTTATAGCTTATATTTATTTAATCTTTTCTATTTACTTGTTTGTATTTGAGAACACAGGTCAAATCACAGATGTAACAATGGGAAGGATAAAAAAAATCTCGTGTTTCATAAGCAACATACTCCATTTTTTTGTCTAGCACACTTTATTGCCCTTCCTTCTGGCAGATGTCTAGCTAAAAACTGAGTGTTGTAGACAGTCCAAAGCTGAGGGTGTTGTGAGTTATCCAAAGCTGGAGAAGAGATGGTTGCCTGAGCACTGTGGCTCAGTTTTTCCTCTTTTAAATGTAGAAGGAATCGTACATTGGATGGTACTTTCCGTTCTCTTGGTTTATAGGACTTTCATCCCATACTCCTCAATGTAAAATGCTTGTTCTTTAAGTTACTCATTGTGTCTGATTTTACATCTTGTCACCTATGTCTGCGTGCAAGCTCTCTTGTCACCACAGCTCATTTTCTTCTTCCCCACGTGGCTACCCAGTCCTCAGACAATACCTTGCTGAGAGCCCTGTGAACTCACAAATCCCTCTGTTTCGGATGGAGATATGCTGCCCATGGCCTGCGCCTGCGTTTAGCTGAGATACCTGCTACTGTAAAGCAGCTTAATGGTTTGTCATGCTCTTGAAGAGCTGTAGTAACACTGTGTTTGCAGTGAGAGCTTAGCACATAGGAATGTTTTCCGTTTGCTGAGGTGCTAAATGGCTTTTAAAGCCAAAATCTAACAAAATAGCTTTGTCATAGTGCGTTGGAGTTTAATTAAGACAGCTCTTTTTATAGACACTCAGAACCGTTACTTGCTGCTATCAGCTCTGGCTTCTTTTCAGATCATGTTTTATGTAGCATAGTATTTCTCAAGATAGGATTCTTGGTTAATTCTTAACCAATAAACAGTTTATGAATTTACCAAGTACGACTTGATTACTTACTCAACAGTTAGTTAATCAAATTCAAACCCAGCAGGCATTCTGCCCATACACAGAGCATTCAAACATTGTCCTACAAGTTACTGCCATAAACTGTATGGAGGTCAAATAGTTCGAGTAGAGGATAATATAAAACATCAAGATTTCTCACTGCATTCATTTATAGACCAAATCTTTACTAGGCCTAATATACTTACCCTCTTTCAATTATTGTGTGGGTTAAAAGTACAATGGTTTTAGGAGTTTGGGCCCTAGTGTTTAAATGATTTAACACAAAAGACACGAGGAAAATAGTACTAGGAACAATTATTTAACATTATAGTTTAAATCTCTTTTATGCCTGTTTGCTCAAGCTTTTAAAGGAGAAGCATGCGCGTAGAGTAACTTGGTTAAAAGTTTGCAGTATCGTCACGAAAGATTTTCCAGCTGATTTCACAGGACAACGTTCTGTCATCTCCAGTAATGACACCAAGAGAAATGCATCCAATGCAATAAAGCTCATTGGTGTTTTCATCAAAAAATCAGCCTGGAGGAAACATAGAACTTCCTCTGTCTCAGGAAGCCCTTGATCTGCAGGGTGTTGGAGATTGGGAGATCATTATATGGAGGTTTCACTTCAGGACGCTCATGTTCTGGTACTGAGCATAATTATGGATTTGCTGTTAGAGACAGGTTTCTGGGCTAAAGGGGCTAGAACGATCCTCCAGTCTGACAGGGCCCAGTTTTTCCTGTGTATCTGCGAGAATTTCCTGTGTTTCTGCAATCACCTGCCTGTGCGGGTGATATGCCTTTCTGGACTGTACAGCTTCTTTCTGGTTTCAGCAAGGCTGTTGTTACTCCTGTGACCCTGGAAAGGCAAGGAGAGTGTTTGTATACATTCCACAGATTCAAAGATCCACATGGTAACTCCAGTTTAATAGCCAGAACTTCTTTCATGATTCATGAGAAAAATTAATCCCTTTTTTTTTTCATTTGGGAAATGTCCAATGGAATTTCTGAATTTCATTTTCCCCTCGTTTTCTCTGAGTTCACATTAATATCCAGAAGTAAGGGTACTTTACCATCTTATATGCGTTGGAGGCTTTTTATGTTTCATCTATTACAAGGGTTATATTTCAGTATTAGCGTAGCTTGGAAGTTGAAATTTTTCATATTTCTCCAACTTCCTTTCAGTATTCATTTATGTCTACTTAGGTGCTTATATCTTCCAATAACCTTTTTTTATTTCTGTGCCCATACAAATGCCTCTCAAATTTCTGGAATACAGCACTTTCCTAAATAGCAAGCAAAGAAAAAGCCATTAACAGTTCCTAGGCTGCATAATCATGTTTTATTTATTTCTTTTCTCATCTTCCAGAGCTTTGAAGGGAAAGGTGATCTCATTTTCAAGAAACATAGCAAAATTTTGCTTTAGGAAGATGTTTATTAGGCAAACAGATTGGACAGCTTCCAATGAAGGGAGCTTAGAGAAGCTACTTTGTTAGAGTAAAGCAGGCGTTACTGAATAGCCCACCGTCCTGAGTCAGAAATTGGAGAAATGGAATGAAGACGTTCAAAACTGGAGAGGGTTATCTCAAGCAGCAGATAGTGAGTGCAGAAAGACTTTTGAAAGTTGGGAAATAACAGCTGTGCACATTTCACATTGTATAAGCAATGTGTTACATTGCATCTTGCATATTGGCCAGTCCCGTATTTTTGCAAAGTGGCTTTGGAACTAATAACTGGGGATCAGGTGGCAGTGTGCAGAATTTGCAGTTTTGTTATTGTCTTCACAATGAACTTGTGACTGACCCCATATGAGGAAGTGATTTATTGATGAGGAGATGGAAAGAGCCCGTTGTTCCTACTCCGTGGAGTGATTCTTAAGCAGCGGGGCCTCTGGGAATGTTAGCACTCTGAGTACCACGAGGTGCTGTAAAGTCATGAACCCTTCAAAATCCTGGCACTGGTCAAAACAGCCTGTGGATAGAGCATGGACCCATGACACAGAGGGTTTCTGATTTCTCTCTCTACATTTTTCCTTCTTTCCTGTTTTTCTGCTTTTTCCCCCCTTCATTTTTCACCTCCACAAGTTTCTGCTGCAATGGTTACGGGGTTTTACACATGGAATAGCATCTGATTGTGGATGGAGACTAAGATTAGTTGATTTTTTCTGACTTTAGCTTCTTACACATGCAGCTGTCAGATGTGAAAAACTGACAAACCTTCATCAGGCTCCCTCAACATCATGTCCTGAGTTTTCTAGCTCATTCTCAGGCTTGCCTATGAGGTCCTTCTTTGCAGAGCTGCTCTAAGGTGAAACTGAATAGATTCACTGTGGGCAGGTAATGTCTGAGACCCGTTTGAGGTCAAAATGGCACTGATGGTTATTCATGAGTAGAAAGAGTAACAGAAATAACATTACTGTGACACTGTGGATTTCTTTACACAGCAGCGCTGAAGTTGCAGCTTAGGAGGAGAGTGGCATCTATTGTGATAACACTTTGTTGTATTATTATTATTTGCTATTCTCTCCTATTATTTGCATTGCATTAGAAGCTCAAACAAGATTGAGGTCCTGTTGTGCCAGGCACTGGGGCAATAAAGGATGAACAAGGAGTGATTCACCCCATGATTTGCTTGTAAAAAGAGAAGGTGATTTTCTTTAATTTAGTCTTTGTCATGTATGTTGCTCTAAATATAGTGTTTGTTTTGTGATTTCGTGGCAGGGATCAAGAGGAGGCCAGATTTGCTTTTCATGTTTTCAGCTACAGCACAGCCAGCTCTGAGGAACAGCATCTAAAGTTTTGGGATTGTCTGCCGTAAACTATTCCTCTGTGCAGACACAGTGCTTTCTTAAAAAAAACAAAACTAGAACAATACAGCCCTAAAGCTTTGTCAGTGATATATGTCTTAGAAGTAATTTTCAAGTGGCAAGTGTTTAAATGATGCTGCAAGGGCTTTGTTTATGGAGTGGGTCTGCCAGACACTGTAGTGTTCATATAAATTATCACTTGGTTGATTATTAATGAGAAACATTCGTCTGGAATCCCCCTCCCCCCCTGTTTTTGTCAAAATTCCCTTAGAGACTTGTTTTTGTTGCAGTTCAGGCTCTGTTTCACAGAATATAGTTCTTGCTGAGTGGTGTTAAGATGGATCCCTTGGCCAGCTGAGAAAGATGCAGGTCAAGGAGGTGATTTCCTGCCCCTCCTTCATTCACTCCTTTCTTCTCCTCCAAATATACACACACATACACACACACACACACACACACACACGCACGCACTGATGCTATGTGCTTTATTCCTGTTCCTGCATGAGTCCTATGCCCACATGGTGCTTCATCGACTGGGTTTTTGTAGCGCTTGTTTAAGGGGATATGACCGTGTCTTTAACATTGAGTTCTTCAAAAATTCAGGGCTAGGTAAGCGCCTACAAAGATATCTCTGCCCTCGCAGTTACCTTCTCAGGATTTTAAAAGAGGCCACATCCAGAGGTTCCATATCCATATTCCTTTGTGGCAGCTCTGCAGAGACAAAGTTTGCATGCCAAATGGATAGCAAAATACAAAAGCAGAAATAAAATCTTTAATCTCATAGGTAAGGTGAATAAGGAACATCTATTCACCATTCCTTAGGATGAAAGAAGTAGAAGATGCGCCTGGAACTGCCAAATACCTTGTTTTAGCAAAGCAAAGGAAGCATGTTTCCCTGCTCAGTTACTGTCCTAATACCAGGACACTGTGAAAGCCAGAGATGTAAACAGGTTGCAAAGGATTCAAAATATAAATAGGTGCAGAATAGGATTTAGTGAAAAGCTATAAATCAGGTCATGTGGGATAAGTGTCTGTCAGAAAAGGTTGTTCAGTTGTGACCTCTGCCACTGGCAAGAAGTAAGCACTCAATGTGTACAAGCTAATAACAGTTTGTTCTTTACCTGCCAATTTCTTATTCTGATTGCCTGGGCATCTGCTACTGCCCAGTCGAATGGTCCTTGCTCTGAAGCAGGTTGATAGTGGTTACGCTGGTCAAATGGAAGAGTTATCACACATTTTTTCCCCCCACCTTTGTTTATTGGAATGCGTCTGGAAGTTTATCACACAATATAGCGTCTATTTTAGAAACAGAGAAGTCTAGAAGTTTAATGACATGTAAACTGGACAAGGAAATGTACTGGAAGATGCTGGTGGCTGCTGTGTTCCAAGGTCTGGCTCTCTGGGGCTGACAGCAGTGCTCCACAACTGGGCTCCTCCAGCTGGACCAACACCAAAGTAAATTGGCTCATCTCCTTGGGACATCAGTGGTCTGGTTCCCTACTACCTATACTTTTGCCTTCTTTTTTTGCAGTGAGGAAGGCTTGTTACATCGAGAAATAATACTGACCAAATGAGTCACTTCCACCAAAAGCTTCCCAAAGCCTGGAAGATGGTAACATTTGAATGACCAGGGAAATCAGTGATCCAACCTTGATCTTTAGCTTGCAGCTGAGTATTCATTCTTAATTGTTGATATAGAAAAAAGGAGACTGACATGAGGAGAAAGTCACTAGCAGACTGTAGAGTTCTGAAGGAGACTTTTAGATGAAAATGCAAGAAGTTTTTAGAATAACAACCTTTTTCTTATTCTAATAAGGTTCATTCTTCATTTCAGAGAAAAAAAAAGTGCTACTCTTTACTTGCTACTGCCAAATAATACATATACACACACACATATATAAATATATATGTATTTCTTTTAAGGGAGGCAGATGCTGTATTTGATTTGCCCTTTTTCAGGAAAACTTAAATCTCAGCTTTTAGAAATTAATTCAGTGTTCAGTCTCAAAATACTCAGCAGTGGTGTTTCTGAAGCACAATAGAATATCTAGCCTCCAGAAGCTTTTCTTTTTTCTCTACAGAAACCAAAGTTTAATGAGCATCTTACTACATTTATTACCAGCTGCTGCCTGGACTGTCCTAATCCTTGCAGTGCATGTTGGCAGGCAACTCCATTCCTGGATCCAGACCTTTTTTTATCTTTCAACCCTAGCAAAAAATAGACTGTTTTTCTTAGGTGTAAAATTATCACTCCCAGCCCATGTGGACACTTTGAATGTTTTTTATTTTGGTTAGCTCTTTTCGGCTTAGATCATTGTTTTCTCCACTCACCATGTCTCTGTGTGATCGACCAGCATGTCCGACCACCACAGCCACCGGCAGTCTGCTGGTTGTTCATGGTGGAAGCCTTCCATGCATGCGAGTAGGGAGACACAAACAAGTATGTTTGCACACATGGGTGTTCTTATGCATCCAATAGAAATATAACTTGGCATCTGTCATAAAACACCAGAGAAACAATTGGCAGTTGCAGGCAAAACAAATGACACATCCAAGGGCTAATACTGAGAATTATACCGGGGATTGTATTCTTAATAAGTAGTATTGAGCAGATATATATTTTGTGGTAAGGGCTGGTGGAAATGGGAGTGGTAACTTCATATTGGTGATGGAGCACAACACCCAAAAGCACAGTTGGCAGGAGTGTGCATCCATGTTATTTGGGCAGAGCAATAATGTGGCAAAAACAGAGGAGATTCAAACAGAAACCGTTGCCAAAGAAGGAAAAGAGGATGCTTCTCCAAGATTGTGTGGTTATTTTTATGGATGACAAAGTTGCTCCTGCACTCCCAAAATACTGACTAATAAAAGCCGTTGTTTTACACCATGTACTGTGCTAGAATATGGATATCCTTAAAGGGATTTTATTGTTCTTCTATTTTTTCCAGACCCAAAGATTTAATATGAAATGTTTTGTTCTTCCTATATTCTACTTGAAAGAAAAAGGAGCTTTAAAAACTACTCCAAGTATTCAAGAAGATTTTTCTTCTTGCCCCTCTGACTGCCAGTTCCAGATGTTTGTTCTTCAGAGGTTTTCATTGTTCTCCACCATGCCAATTTCTTATTAGATGAAAAAGGAACTAACTCATTTTGCCAAATTTAGGCAGAAAGTGGACTTGAAAATATTGATGTTCAATGCTTTTACTTTCTTGTGCAAGCAGTATCCACAGGGACTCTAACTTCAGCAACATGTGCCTTTCCATTCTATAATTTTGATATGATCTCCGATTACTTTCCATTTTAATGATTTCATTTAGCAATTATTTATTATTATTTTTCAAAAGTAAACTTTCTCTCTTCTGCCAAGTTGTTTTTTATAGAATCATAGAATCGTTTGAGTTGGAAAAGACCTTCAAGATCATCAAGTCCAACCATTAACCTAGCACTGCCAAGTCTGTCACTAAACCATGTCCTTAGGTGCCACATCTACACATCTTTTAAATACCTTCAGGAGTGGTGACTCCACCACTTCCCTGGGCAGCCTGTTCCAGTGCTTGATAACCCTTTTTGGTGAAGAAATCTTTCCAAATATCCAGTCTAAACCTCCCTTGACGCAACTTGAGACTGTTCCCTTTTGTCCTGTTGCTTGTTACTTGGGAGAAGAGACTGACACCCACATCATTACAAGCTCCTTTCAGATAGTTGTAGAGAACAAAAAGGTCTCTCCTCAGCCTCCTTTTCTCCTGGCTAAACAACCCCTGTTCCCTCAGCCACTCCTCATAAGATTTTGCGCTAGACCCTTCACCAACTTTGTTGCCCTTCTCTGGACATGCTCCAGCACCTCAATGTCCTTGTTGTAGTGAGGGGCCCAAAACCGAACACAGTACTCCAGGTGCGGCCTCACCTATGCCGGGTACAGGGGGGACGATCACCTCCCTACTCCTGCTTTCCACACTATTCCTGATCCAAGCCAGGATGCTGTTGGTCTTCTTGGCCACCTAGGCACACTGCTGGCTCATGTTCAGCTGGCTGTCAACCAACACTCCCAGGTCCTTTTCCACCAGGCAGCTTTCCAGCCACTCTTCCCCAAGCCTGTAGCGTTGCATGGGGTTGTTGTGACCCAAGTGCAGGACCCAGCATTTGGCCTTGTTGAACTTCACACAACTGGCCTTAGCTCACCAATCCAGCCCTGTCCGGATCCCCCTGTAGAGCCTTCCTACTCTCAAGTGGATCAACACTCCCACTCAACTTGGTGTCATCTGCAGACTTACTGAGGGAACACTCGATCCCCTCATCCAGATAATTGTTAAATATGTTAAACAGAGCTGGCCCAAAGCTGAGTCCTGGGGAACACAACTTGTGATCGGCCACCAATTGGATTTAACTCCATTCACCACCACTCTTTGGGCCTGGACATCCAGACAGTTTTTTATCCAGGGAAGAGTATGCCTGTCCAAGCCAGCAGCAGCCAGTTTCTGCAGGAAGAATGTTGTGGTAAACGGTGTCAAAGGCTTTACTAAAGTCTAGGTAGATGATATGCACAACCTTTTGCTCATCCAGTAAGCGAGTTACCTTGTCATAGAAGGAGATCAGCTTAGTCAAGCAATTCAAAGAGATAATAAACCCTTACCTAGCTAAATATACCCTGAATATACATATAGATCCCTTTGAAAATCATCCTATGATAATTGAAGGCATAAAATATTATTTGTTTGACTCTTCAATTGTGTAGTATATAAATTTAATGTGTCTATCTGTGCTTAATGTAGCATATTCATATCTGCAATACATTAACAGCCATCTATCCAAATGGATCCGTTAAAAAATGTACAAGGGCAGGGTTGATTCCCATTTTTTGTAATCCTGCATAACTCTATCATATCTTTGATTCTGAAGACCAACAGACTTAGCAGTATGTTCAACAGGTGTTGTCTCCAGCTCTAATTCTGGTGTTCTGGTCCTGATCCAGACAGGCATTATGCCAGGACGTGGAGCAGTCTGCAGTGGTGGTGCTGATGGATGATCATCTCCTGTCCCTAGACAAGAGCTATATATTCAACTTCTATTATTGCACCACTCGACAGCAATAATATAGTTAAACTTTGGATTTTTCTGGATCCTATCACAGATGTGGCAAACTTATTGACTTTCCTTCCCAGTGACTTTATCAGTTCCTTTTTCTCTCCACCTCGTAGTCCAGACCAGTATTTTCTTTGGACATCCCATCTGTAGGCTCACTTCATGGTTTGTCAGCAACATGCAGGTGGCATGCATCAGCTTCTCTGTAGATGCAAGCACCACCAGTCTCTTCGTGGGTGTGAAGAAGATCTTCACTGTTCAGAAATCCAGCTGATTTTTCCATCACTGCAATGTGTAGTAATAGGGTTTAGTATTCAGAGAATTATTTTCATCTCCACGATGCTCTACAAATGGTACTTGTGCGTCCTCTCAATGCTGATGTGATGCATGAAAGCATTTCATTCTCAATTTAAGATGCTGGGAAAGTGAAGCAACTTATTCAAGAGGACAGAGAAAGCAAACCTGGTACTGTTTAAAAGCTGCCCATGCCTTCAGTAGTCTTGCCATTGACCTGAGTGGGGTTTGGATTAGTGCCTGCAAGATATGGAGTTGGATTTCAAGAATTATTGACTCAGTCCTCTTCAATATACCTCAGCACAGTCACCTTCTGAAGTCATGGAGTCCCAGTGCACCTGGAAGGACATTTCGGGAGAGTGCTGGACCCCAGCACTCTGCTCATGCTGCTGTAGATTGATTCCACTTGTAAAAGAAAGTGATGACAAAGCCATGTACTTATTTAACACAGGCAAAGTTACTTACAAAGTCACATTTCCTTGAAAGTGGCAGGAATTAGTGGCAAATAATTTTCTTCCACTTAAATCACAAGCCTGCTTTGACTGGCGTGCAACCTAAAAGCTCTTCCTCTCAGCTCCCTTTTTGAGGCCACGTTAGCAGTGTTTGTGGACATGAGTTTCCTTGTTGCTGTCTCCCTCAGATTTGTTTCTCTCTGCATCATCTTCACCGCTTCCAAAGGAATATTCAGAAAACTGTATCTTACTGAAACCTGCCATCTTTCCCCTGAGTGAGAGAGCGTTGTTTCAGTTCACTACTCCTGTAGAGAAGCTGAAACATATCTAGTAGTTGTCTTAAAGAGGGAACAACAATAGTTAAATATAACATATAGTAGCCGTCACCAGATGACGATGTTTTTCCTTGGCTGTCACATAGCACCTGAAAAAGGCATACAGGACAGGGAGAACTTGGTCTTCAGTCCATCTTCTTGGATATGTCCACCTGCTCCATCTTTGCCTTGGAATGCTGTGAGTCTACTATGGATATTGTATTTAACATGGAGTTTCATGTCTGGCTAGGACGGTAGCTGATCCTACATTTGTCCAGAGGGCTGGACGAGACGCCTCCCTTGGCATCTCACCAGTCCCAGTTTTCCCTGATCGTGGGAGAAGACTGGTACGACACTGTGTGTTGAGTGCTATTGTGGTGCTCTGCTTTGCATGCCACAGAGTTCTGTGGGCCACTTTAGCAGAGTAGTAATGATGGACTTCCACCCACAGCAGGGGAGTGCTGCACAGGATGGACTGCTGTGACAGTCGGAAGTCGGACTTTTAAAAATGAGATCAGGCAGATTAGCATAGCCAAAGGACTTCTTTGAACTACATGTTGCCCTTTCACCTCTGACTTTATCTCCCAGCATTCACTAGCCATGAATATTTAGTATGGCCACCACTCCATCCCATGGAATAAAGGACAGGCCCCAAGTTTCAAAGCTTAATCTGAAAAGCAATGCATATACATCAATACTGAAAAAAAGCATCACACCCGGAGCAAATCCTTTTTCATAAGCCCACTTATTAAAAAATAGTAATGTAATATAGTGAGTTTTCATTAATACTAGTCTTCAATAAGCCTAAAGCAAATCCTTGCTTGCTGTGCGCTTGCTATGCTTGTTGTACAGAACTGCCTGAAAATGATGGAGTCTTACAGTCAGTGTGTGGAGAGCAGGGAGTGTGCGGCTGATACAGATAAGAGCTCTATTGGAGTAGAGGTTCTCAATCCTCAGTTGTGTTTCCCAGAGAAGATGATTATGGATATTTCACAGGAATCATAATGCTAATTTTCAGCCCCCACAGAGTGCATTACACCTGCAAAATGCTATAAAAATCTGAGCTAATCCTCACCAGTAAGTGAGTGTTATTGTACCTGTTTTGCAGATGCAGAAATAAAGATATAGAAAGGTCAGCGGGCTGACCCAGGGTCACATAGCTTCTCAGCAGCAGATTTAGGATGAAGAAACAGGCCTCTCTGGTCACATTCTATTGATCAAATTTCCTAAATATATATATATATATAAAATTTCCTAAATATATATATATATATAAAAAGAAGCCTAGAGAAGTTGTTTCCCTCTTTGCTTCTTCAAAATAAACAAGCTCCCGATCTACCAAACCCTGCTTTTACATGTATCTTTAAACACTTTCCAGTTGCTAGCCAAAAAACCTGTAGAACACCAAAATAAGTCTCTTCTTTTAAATAATTGATGATGCCAAATAGTAGCAGTGTTATGCCAACAAAGGGATTGGTCTCTCAAAATATTTTATTCATTTCGCCTCAAGAAGCCCAAAGCCTTGTTTTTTAACAAGAGCAAATTTCAGGAGTTGGCTCTTATTTCATCTGAAACATCTGCTTATTACAATTCTTGGTGTTACAGCGCTGGTGCTCCCCAGTAAATCTTTCAGCTTTAAATAATGCTTATGGAAGTCTTGGCAAAGAGATCAGGAAGGAGAAAGAGTAACGACTGCCAAGTATGCATTTTACTTTATGGGGCTATAGTGGTATATTTTAATAATACATGTGTTGAAGAGAATCTACTAATCAGATTAAATAAAAGGACCAGAAGGAATTAAATCCAAGGTTCGAAAAGACCCCATTCTATGCAGCTGAAACTTTATATTCGAGGGTAAAATGGTTAGAAGTCTTGGCTAACTACATTTCTATAAAACAGCCAGAAATGGATCTTTCTCTGTGGTGTTCGTAAATCAAGGTCACTTAAGTGAGAAGGCAATGTTGTGATAAATTTATCTGACAATTAGACAGAGAGGACATATCAATGTCAAATTGTATTCTTTGTACACTCTGGTCAGAAGGCAGTGTAAACACCACAGTAGCATTATGAAACAGAAAATTACATTCCAGATAATAACAGATACTCATGGTACATGGTTTTACACTTTAATGTGCTGTGTTTTACTCAATCACATTAGTGTTTTAAATTATATAACATTCCCTGTTTTATGTATAGCTAATTTTTTTCACTGAAAATGCACCTCCTTCTCCTCCTCCCTCTTCGCCACCCCTCCCTCTCTCCTCTGTATTGCTCTGCCTTTTCCCCTGCCCATTTTTTTCCTTTTCCCTTCTCCTTTTTTAACAGTGATGTTTGAAAAAAAAAAAACAAACCTAAAGCGAAACTGTCTGTGCAAGAAAATAGTAACAAGTGGTTTCAAGATTTATAAGCCAGGATTTTATGTTCTATATTTACAGATTCAATCTGTGTCCCAGGCTTTGATCCAAGCCTGAGTATGATGACGGGAATCACTCCGATTAATCCAATGATACCAGGCATGGGGTTAGTGCCGCCACCACCACCAACAGATGTGTCTGTAGTCAAAGAAATAATTCACTGCAAAAGCTGCACACTCTTCCCTCCAAACCCAAGTAAGTGGATGAAAGAATATTATTTTCCTGAATATATTGCATGGGTTTTTTTTAATCTAATAAAATTACGGTTTTTAAATAGAGTGTAGGCAAGTATGGTGTTTCCTTCTAAAGTCTACTCTGTGTGTAAAGTATGGTATGGTATCACAGCATACTTATTCATCTCTGTAAGGTTATGTAAAAAAACCTACTAAGTTTGTACAAAAAAGAAAATAATTACTTGCACAAAGCAAACAGAGCCTGAAGATCTACACTTCTCATAGCAGAAGTCTGTCTTTCCTTTAGATTAGAATGTCAGAAAATACAAGGATTATACTGTGCTGCTCATCTCCATGTTCCCCTCCAGGTGCCCACAGTTAGATGGGACCAATCTGGGCTCGTGGCCCTGAACACAGCACCTAGCACCCAAACGCTGACTAGCTCTGGTCCCTGCCTGGAGCAGATAGAGGGAAAGGGGGACTACGGCTCCTCTCTTGGCATTTTTAGGGGAGCAGCATGAGGATGAGCTGTTTCTCCACTTTGAGAGCCAGGACCAGGCTTTCTTCTGCCCCTTCTGGGACTTTGTGCAAATGGAAAACTCTTCCGACTGAGCCACCAGCTCAGGCACAGAGCCTGATTTTGCGTATGTTAGCCTCAGGAGTTGATTTTCAGAGCCATCAGACCGGCGGCTTTCACTCTCACTGTGAAGAGAAAAGAGAAAATTAAGCAAATAGTCTGGTGCTCTGGATTTGCAGTGTACCCAGATCTTGATTTAAACAGACTGGCTGTGTGTGTGAATATGTATATATATATATGTACATTTGTAGTTTGGAACACCATTTACTGTGTTAAAGGGCCAAAAAACTAAGTCATATGAATCAGATTCCTTCTCAGAGAATTACTTTTAGAGGAACGCTGTAGTAATATACATATAAACAAGGTGAAGTGTTGTGACAGAGTATATTTTTTATACAGCCTTCAAATATGTAATGATTTTTGTGATTTAAATGTGTATATATTCTATCTATATACACATAAAGAAACATTTCTAGCCACTCCACTTCATGAGCACTTGTAAACAGCGAGGTTATCCTCCCCGTGTGCTGGCGTCTGCTCTGTTATCTGGCAACAAGACAAAACAGATAACCGGTAGAGCATTTTCATCATGCTGTCACTTCGTTGTGTTTCTCACTTTGTTTTTCTGTTTGCTGTGCCCCTGTATGCTGAGACAGAAATGAATTTATGCTAAGACCAGGGAAGGATGTCCGTCCATCCCAAGTACCCGGGGTGTACACCACGTGGGCTGGCTTGCAGAGGGCCCACAGGCTTGGCGAGTGTGGCGAGTGAAGGGTATGAGTCAGAGATGGTGAAGTTCAGGCTTTGAATGTACTGCACCGGTGCTTGAGATCTGTTCTCAGGGTCAAATCAGTTGCAGAAGAGTCCCTGCTTTGAAACAGAATGTTTTCTATTTTTCGTGTGACTGTGCAGGGAAAAGAAAGATCCCCTTAGACCTTACCGTCTGTCCTGGAGAACAACCTGCAGTGGCAGGAATTAATCTCTGAAATGCCACCTAAAACTTGAAAAGGTTTAGATTCAAGTAATCGATTTTGGACAGTCAGTGCAATATTCAATTATTATGCTTCTCCCTCTCTCCCGCCTCCATGCTATGTCAAATAACTGTTGCTGCCCAGAACTGATTAGGAGAATGAATAGAGCCAATGGATCAAAAGACACATTTTGTATTCCAATGTGATTTCTGTTTTGACTTAGATCTTCCACCACCTTCAACAAGAGAGAGACCTCCTGGGTGTAAAACAGTGTTTGTTGGAGGATTACCAGAAAACGCAACGGAGGAAATTATTCAGGAAGTCTTTGAGCAGTGTGGAGATATAACAGCAATTCGGAAAAGCAAGAAGAATTTTTGTCACATTCGTTTTGCAGAGGAGTTCATGGTTGATAAAGCCATTTACCTTTCTGGTACTTCACATTCTTTAATGGATTTTCCTTGCTTCTCATTTGTGTTTTGTGATGCTAATGTTTGCTTATTTGCTTAGCTTTTATCTCAGCAAGTCTTTCTTCAGCTCAGTGGATGGAGCTGGAGTGGCAAGGGGCGATTCTGTATTTCTCTGTATCTGCCAAGACTTGTGCAGGGTTTTGTATGGTGCTTGCCCAGGAGCAGTTTCCTGCCAGCCCACGACAGTGCAGCAGACCCTGAAATTCACTACAGAACAATCTTATTTTCTATTTACACAGGTTTATGTAGTTTTGCTCACAGGTTGTGGAAAAAGGAGGGCACTAGGCCAGGAAGGCTGCTGTTTTCCAGTGCCAATTTCTCTGATAGGCTGGCAATTTCATTTGCATATTTTTATAGATTTGCAGTGCAGTCTGAATAAAGTCTGCCTTTATGCATGCATGTATTCAGCTACCGTATGGGTTAGATTCCGAGCCCTGTCTGTGGGCTCTGTCTGTTGCTTCTCAGGACAATGAGTGCTGCAGAAATTCAGGTGTAAAATTTCAGAATCTCTTTTATTTTTCAACAAAGAAACAGACTATAAAAACCCCTGCCCCTAACTCACAGGGAAAAACAGAAAGAAGAAAAAAAGATGAAAAACATTTCTGCTTTCACATATCAGGCTTCAGTGACTGTCAGTGCCCTCTTAAGGTTACAGGCTCCTTCGTATGAGGATTGGCTTCCTCACTGAGACCTTCTTCACCTTTCTGAGCTGGATCCCATCCTCTGTGTGTATTTGTCTCCACAGGCTGGCTCATCTCTCTTTCTGGGTCCTGGGGGGACCCACAAGCGCTGCTTTGCCCCACAAGTGTAGTGTAACATTTTCACCCCACATGCAAGGTATTCTTAAATAAAAGAGGGCCAGGGACTGCTCCTTGGCCAAGATGAGCTGACACAGACTGGCTTACAGCAACCCACCCTGCACAGGGTGGCCTCGAAGGGACCCACTGGGGCCATTCAAAATGGAGCCTGGCTGGCAGCTAACGATTGGAGCTTAGATTAGAGATTATCTGAGCTCCCACCCTGACCATCTTCTGTTCAGCAGTAAGGACATAACCTCAGTGTCTTGTAGGTGTCTATAGGAAGCTCACAGAGCTAGAAACCAGGTGTGTCTCAAATCGCCATCAACTACATCTTATAAAGAAAGCAAGAAATAAGAGAAAACATCCGAACTATTGAAATACGTGGTCAGGAAAATCTAGCTCCTTTGGTTCATAATGGTTTTTGTGTTTGGGTTTGTGTTTTGGGTTTGTTTTTTTTTCTAACTTGGCTGCTTGCTTTAAATATCTGTTTGAAGAGCTACAGAAAATTATATGTTTTATGAGGTCTATATAAAGATTTCTTTGAAATATTGCTGTATTTTCAGGTTTCTTGCAGATCTTCATTCCACTCTGTTTTTTCTTCCCTTTTTTTTAATTTCACTTCATTTCTTATTCCCTGCTCATCCTCTTTTCCAAGTTTCCAACCTTTCTGTTTATTTGTTTATTCACTTATTGCTTCCATAACACTGTAGTTCATTGGGACAGATTACAGGCATTGCGGTAGTAAGAAGCCGTAGCACAGTTCCCAGCTTCCAGCTTTTACTAGAGGGCCCCATCTCTACAAGTAACGGAGCAGAGGAAGGGCACTCCAGATTCTTTAGGAGCTGGTATTAGAGTATACGATAAACCAAACAGTGGTAAGAAAGAGAGCAAATAAAAGCTCAGAAGCTACAGGCTGCCACCCTGGGCCGGAGCCAGTGTCCCTCTAGCTCAGTTTCCTGCTTCTTGGCAGTTGACTGCACCCTTTGCTTCACTCCAAGTCAAGTTTTGTTTTAATTTTATATGCCTTAAATCCTGGAGGACCAGATTTGATGATCAGAGGTCGGAAATTTCCTGTGCTGCCAGGTGTCCTTGCTCACAATGCACTGGAGTGCACATTCAGAATAAAGGAAACAAGCAGAGATGAGGGTGAAGGATTCCCTTCCTCATCCTGAATTTTCTGCTAGTTTATTTCCAAGTTTGTGATCCGTTTCCTTTCGTCACACTTGCACTGCTGTATACGCTTTCTCTTACCTTCTGCTCCACAGCTTCCCTCCCCATCTGTCTTTTCCCCCACACCTTTTCTTTCTTCTAAAGTGTTGTGCTTAGGGTCTTTGACCGGATCAGGCAAAGAACCAGTGGAGCTGATAGGAGGAAGAAAAGCAGGGCCACACTGCAGCTAAGTTGCACTTCTTTTTACCACCAGTGCTGAACTCTGCAGATGAAACGGGGAGCACTGACTGTCCCGCAGCACCGCAGAGCAGGGAGGTCTGGAACTAGGCAAGGGCATGTTTTATTTGTACTGAAATGCTGGGGTTTTTAACCAGTCTTTATTCCATTCTCAAACATAATATATTCTGAAATGGTGGCAATAGAACATATTGCTAAGGCATTTTCTTTTCCCTTCAAGAGACTAAAGAGACATACAAACAGTATTTGTGGTTAATATAGAATGCTTGTTATGTTAGGGGAAAGCCATGCCTTTGATATCTGTAATATAATGATAATTTTGTCTGCCTAATCAGTTTTGTCTCTCTACCCCATCTAATCTCATCAAATTTTTTATTTATCCATGCTTGTCATCAGAATAGTGCAAGTGATTACAAAATACATCAAGCAGTTTAATCACTGATTTTTTTCCTTTCTATTCCCAAGTAAACACATATGAAAAGGAGACTAGGAGATGGGTGGAAGACTATGATAAAAAATTGACTTGAGGAAGGGTGGTTTTCATTTAGCCCTGAAAGTTATGTTTTTATCTCCTGAGGGAAAGACTGTTTAAAGTTGATATAGCAACCCATGAGAAAGCTCATTCTCCGAACTGTACATACTTAACTCTTGGGGCTGACAATTCGGTAGCTCCTGCAAATATTGATGGCCCTGGGCTTGAAAATATGGGACAAACAGGTGGCCTGAGACAGCCTGTTTATACCCCAAAGGCCTGTTTACGCATTTTTCCTGTGCTGATATTTCTCCCCTCTGGGTTTCCATTTAGTACCGTGTGCTGGTTTTATTTTATGTTCTTGATGATCATCATCAACAGTATGATCTAGATACCCTGTTAGAAAGCAACTATTGGCCAGTGCCCAATATAGCAACACTCAAAGGTAAGTCAGGCTGTGGAGTTTTGAGTAGACCTGTGATGTCAAAATCCGGTGTTTGATTTTTATTTAGCACCCTCATTAATTTTTCCTGTTGCTGCTCCTTTAAAATGAGGATCTTGGCATGTTCCCAAAGTTGTTTCCTCTGCCATTGTATGCGAAACTGAGATTAAAAATGACAAGCCAGGCAATCAGTTAGTGCAAGCTGCAGTCCTGGGCAAAGAGATGGGGAAGAGGAGCTGTGAGGGCAATTCTCTGCTCATGCGTGAAGGGGAGGCAATGGCAAGTGGTTCTCTCAGGCATTTAAATACTCTCGAACATCAATAAGGAGACATGGTACTGCAAAAGAGCGAGCATCCCAGCTGCCCTGCAGCTCAGAGCTGCCAACCCAAATGGGTGACTTGAACTGGTTACCTAAAGGGAACCATTTGTCCAGTGCTACACAGGGTACTGGGGTTGGGGCTGTAATTTACACTGTTCTATGGGGTTTTTTCCATTACCCCCATTTACTTCAAAAATGAGGGCCACTTTAGTAAAACTCAACTTTGCCGGTGCACACACAACCTGTAGATGCATAGTCCTTTTTGTTAGCTCTTTGTTCAGATTAAGTGGGGCTTTGAGGTCCACGAGAGTCTTGGTCCTGCAGTGCTGCGTTTCTCGGTCCTTCCATGCCCAGCGTGCTCGCCGACGGAGGCAAAAGATGGGGGAGAGGAGCAGAGGCTGTGTCTTCCTGGAAAGTACAGCCCAGCTGGGCGACTAATTTTAGGTTCACGAGACCTGGAACCTTGGCAGTGTCCTTGCACATTGCTGATAACGCTGTTTTTGGCACAGAGCAACCACTATTTGAGGAATGCAGCTGGCAAGTAGGACTGGGGGGGGTGACGGTGACATTTCTCATGGTTATTGGAGTAGCTGCACCAACTGACCCCTTTTGGCTGGTCCCTTGGTGCGTACACCTCTGTGGATAAAACCTTATAGTTACCCCCTCATTAGTTCAGGGCCCAGCTCTGAAAGGTCACCCACACTCTTCTGTTATGTTTCACTGAATATAGTGTATCTGAAACTCTTCGCTTCAACGCCTTGTGACTAAAGGTATATATATGACCACAAATAGCCTTCTAGGGGAAAAAGTACTGTTTACTCCTCTGTGCAAGAGAAAGCACAGCAAAACAGAGGGGCTTTAAAATAAACAACACTCTTGTTTGCTTCTCTTGCAATACTCAGTCCTACTTCAGCCCAAGCTTGTGAACCTTGGAGACAAGATTTGGTCGCTTCCGTGGAAGTTTTTCATGCCTTCTGGCTTTGAGGGACCTGGGAAACACTTAGTTTGAGTTTTTCATCTGGGTTTGGAATCCTTGCTGGAAAATGAAAGTCATACCTCTTCCTTACTGAAAGGCTACTTAAATGAACACCACAAGATGTTAGAAAGGAAAATGTTAAATCAGAAGCACCCAGATTGTTTTTTTTGGAAGGAGCACTGCGTATATGGATAGTCAATGTCTTTGAAGCTATTGTCTCATATGTGCTGTAGTATAGACAGTCCTTTGTATTCATACAGCAGGATGTTTTCACAACAGTAAAACAAGCAGTGTATACCTAGATACGCATTTTTTGCAAAGATGCTCCTAATCTGCTACACAAGTCTTAGCTTTGCAGTCCCTGGAGAGAGTTCAAAACGAAGTTCTAACTGTGGTCGTGAGGTGCTGAAGCTCTTCAAACCACAGGCAAACCATGAGACTTAAAGGTAGGTTCCCTTGGATTGCTGTTCAAAAGCAGCAAACACCGCTTTTCCTGCCGTTTCGAACAGGAGTTTCCTGCCCCTGGAGTTATTACGCGGTGGCTTTAGTAGCATGTGTTTCTGAAGAGCCTTCTGTATGCTAGCTCAGCAGAGAGTTCATCTCTGCAGCATCCCAAGACTGGAGAAGTCTCTGCTGGGCTACTCTGCTTCTGAGGCTACTGCAGTGGGCTGGCATGGAGAAATTAGAGCTGGCACTGTGCAGACTGAGTAATTTTATCTGCATCTGAAGGCTCTGCTTGCCGCTTTCTATGTAGTATTTTCTTACACTTTCTCACTATTTTAAAAGTTAGAGAAATTGCTCTGAGAGTATCTTTCAGCCTTGGAAATAAAACTTGAAAAAGATAGGTGCCCAGCATGTGTTCTTCCACAGCATGGTCACGAAAAGATCCTTTTATAGCTCTGGAATGATTTGTTTGTCCACTGACAGGAGCCAGGGGCTTTAGTTCAGAGCAGGGCCCTGTTGTACCACTGACTTAAGGCCTTTGAAATCTGCTAGAATTAGCGTATGATATATTGACCAAATTATGAATATGTAGAACGTCGCTAAAGATGAGGCACAACAGGTTTCATTATTTTGTTCTGAAATGGATCTGGTAAACGTCTAGTAAATCCATCCACACTTTTAAAATTACTTTAAAGAGTGTTGAACTTCATTCATTGGTAGGTGCTTTATATTTGTTGCCAGAGTATTTGCTGTAGGGCATTGGGAAGTAGTGTTTGCAATCGTAAAGCCTCAAATTTTGAGATCTAGCATCCATGCAGACATGACACCTCCCTCTTTGTGGCCCAGGAATTTATGTAGCACAATTTTCTCATTCATCTGTAGTCATTTGATTTTTATAAAATTCAGCCTTTCCCTGTATGCCCAATTCCTTTGGTAGGCTAGAGAAAAGCACAAAACTGCACATGGTCTCAACAGGATCAGGGGAAGAAGGACTTTACATTCAGACCAAAACAGATCCTTTTTTAGTAGTTGTTTCTTGTTTAACTGACCTTTGCACTTACAAAGTTTGCAAACATCAAGTGGAAAATGACATATTTTGAGAAACTCCTAAACAGGAATGTAGATTCTGTAGCTTTGGGTCGACTTTTTCAGCTCATCTATTATGTTGATAGGTGATGCAGAAAATTGCAAGCAAAAACGTGTGGATGAATGTTTATCTTCCTGTGGAAGTACAGTGATCGATAGATCCTGTAGATACGTGGGAATCTGTTAATGTACATTTTTACTTAACTGCATTTGAGGAGAAGAAAACAAAGGGAAAAAAAATAAGCAAAGAAATCCCGCAACAGTTAGTTCTGCTTGTTGGTTTCAGGTTACCGCATGAGATTAGGATCTAGCACAGACAAAAAGGATTCAGGTCGCCTTCATGTTGATTTTGCTCAGGCAAGAGATGACTTTTATGAATGGGAATGCAAACAAAGAATGCTGGCCCGAGAAGAACGCCACAGACGCAAAATGGAAGAAGACAGACTGCGCCCTCCTTCTCCCCCGGCAATAATGCATTATTCTGAACACGAAGCTGCTTTGCTGGCTGAAAAATTGAAAGGTAAGCAGCATTTGATACTTTTCAGTGTATTATTCTTTAAGAATGGGAGCCATCCAGAAGTCAGAGCAGGGGAGCTGATGTATTTCATTACTTGCCCTGTTAGCTTTCCCCCATTCCTCTGCCATTTTTATGCCAGTGGTAATGATACTCACCCGCTTGCTAGAAATATGTAATGTCTGTCCATCTAGCTGTGCTTCAACAGCTAAAACACAGCCTTCAGGGTAGTACAGTGGTTTTGGGTTTAGGTTTTTTTCTGCTCAGTTGATGTCATCATTTACCTTAGAAATGCTCTCATAATGAGACAACCTGTTACAAACATTCTTCATATTAAAGGCCTGATTCTTAAAATGTCCTTATTTCCCAAATTGATCTGTTACTATAGTGCATGCCTGCATCCCGATTCCTGGCATTTAAATTGCCCTCATGAGCTGCATTTTAACATGGCCCTCAGATGCAGTGGTACGACTTATCTCTGACACACACCACCCATTCTTTTTGTTCCCTCTTTAGGGTTAGAATGATATGTGTGAGATAGTGTCTTGTTTTGGTGTTTGCTTGTGTGTTTGTTTTTTTCTAGGTAAACTCACAGACTTAAGATTTTCCAGGGGTGCAGCTTGAAGATTCCAGTCTTTAATAGTTAACATAGAAAGTAAGAAGGAAAGAAAATTATTCTTGGTAAAGAAATTAAAAAAAAAAATCAAGCAAACCACTCCTCATACTCCTTAGAGTTGTTTTTGTTTTCATTGTGTTTAGCAATTGCATTTGGCATTCTTTCCCCACGCGGTGGCCAAGCATGTTACTTTACTGTGTGCCAGGTCACAAGAAGCTGTGATTCTTGCCACTGTTTCAGAATTATCCAGATTAGGCATAGGCTATCTAGCTGTCAACATACTGGCCTCTGTTCTAACTATGAAATGTGTTTGGGAAGCTGGAGAAGGACAGTGCAAAGTGTTGCATCCTTGGAGCATGGAGCAGAGATGCACCCTACTGTCTCTTTGAGTACTGCATTGGTCGCTGCTAGTTGTCACTGTTACCTCCGTCTGTTATTACTTTGGCTGACTGATATTGTCACCGCATACACTCCTCTGTTAAATAGTTCGTTAAGTAACTGGGAGATTGGTAAAATAACCCAGATGGATTGATAGACCTGGAGGAAAGGAGGAAAGAGGCCCAGATACAAGAATTTTTAATTCTTGCCTAGCTGCTAGTCCAGCTCCTCTAGAGGTTACACAACACAATACAGAGTTTTAGACCCATCTGTTCCCAGAATCTGTTTTCAATTTAATATTTTAGGAGTTAATCTTTTATGGGGAAGTTTTTCTTTATGTAGTAAGCCCTAGAGGTTTCCTGAACTAAGCCAGAAAATGCAAGAAGTCTGGACAATTTCTTCCGTATGGCTAGCCATTGCTTCGGGCAACTGAACGTGGGTTTTTGCAAGATGTTTAAGATGTCTATATTTAGAAGGGTTTTTCTTTTCATTCTGGGAAGTTTCCATACTTAATTAAAACTTATTCCAAGTACTTAGCTCTTTGGTTCTCCCAAGCGACATGTGACCAGAGCTTGGCATATATGCACAAGTTTAATATAGAAATATTTTGAGCACAATATAGACTAGCACTATGAACATGACTATTTCTTTGGAATTAAAGGTAAACTTTCAGAAACATACAGCATTAAATATAATAAATTAAGAAACCAAAATAATAAGGGGGGGCATATTGGTTAAAAAATCATTAAAATCCAGCAAAAGATCGTATTGCAATTTTTTAAAACGTCTCTAATTAGCAGTTGCCTTGTAGTAATATTAATGGCACTGGCCCTGCATCTGTATAGATTGCTGGGGATAGAGAATGCAGAGAAGCTCCCTCTCCTCTCACTGGTCATGAGTTGTCTCCTATACTACATACTCTAGAAAGCCGAGGTGGGGTTCAGTCATTATACTTGTCTGCTTTGCTTTTCCTATGGCATCGTAGCCAGTATCTATAAGGCAGTGTGGTAGAGCATTATGACCTCCCTTGGGCAACATGGATTCACCACATGAGCTCTTTTTGACATCCTAAAACCAGAAGTAAAGCAACACTAAAAATACTTCTTTAAGTATGGCAAAGGGCAGTTCATGTCATCATACATTCGCAATTGAAATGTGGACTTAAGTGAAGCTAACAGAAGATATACATATATGTACACACACACACACGTATATATAAAACTTGGGGTCAAAATCTCAGGTCTGTGGATATCACCAGATTTGCATTGATGCAAAAGCCTGGACAATTTGTCCTAAAGAAAAGAAGGATCAAAATATATCTGCTCTTGGCAGGATTTACCTTGAACGATTGATTTTTAAGCAGATGCTTTGCAGTTGTTTTCTTAAGGGAAGTCATGACCTCCTCGTGGTACACACTTCAAAAGACTCCTGAGCTCTGTTGCCAGCTCATGAGACAGAGCTGCAGGTGCCCAACGTGCAGGTTTCAGCTCCTGCAGTGCCTCCAGAACTTCACTGAGAACACTAGCTGAAAAGTAAGCCAAAATAGCTAAACATCTGTCATCCCAAGATACTGCTTTGCAATCACAGATGTAGACAACTTGGTCTGAATCCAAGCAACTTTTGTTGTCAAAATAACCTTGGAAGTTCCAGACAGCAAGGAAATCTGATGGTGAGCAGAGATGAACTAGGCTCATCAGCCAGTCCCCTGTTGTGGTCTAAGTATTTATGGAGTCTATAACAGAGGCAACAATATCTTTTTTCACCTTCTGCAAACTGCAGCGTAAGACTTAAAGAAATCATTGGTTTTGTGTACCAGGCTTGGCTGGAAATTCTCACACCAGTGTTGTCAGCATATTCGTAGTCCCCTCATGTGCTGAAGTCTCCTGGTACAGCAGTAACTGCCGTAGATGAGAGTGGGTGAGAGAGTGCAGAAGGAACATCAATAATTTGCTGGTGATGTTCTCTCCTGGTCACAGCCAGAGCCAAAAGGAGGAGAAGCAAAGGAGATAACAGATCACAGAATCACAGAATAGTAGGAGTTGGAAGGGACCTCTGTGGGTCATCTAGTCCAACCCCCCTGCCGAAGCAGGGTCACCTACAGCAGGCTGCACAGGACCTTG
>Ga0065711_1029028_pt1 | contig 37951 bp, 16 predicted proteins | sample Hoacrofraction12_FD_59098 | JGI IMG/M metagenome (GOLD analysis project Ga0065711, IMG submission 59098) | Hoatzin crop microbial communities from Cojedes, Venezuela - Epithelial fraction 12 v2 (version 2) | ecosystem: Host-associated > Birds > Digestive system > Esophagus > Crop | place...
TTTCCTGCCCCTTTCAGTGCTGTTCCCTGCCACTGATGGGATGGAGGAAAACACCACCTGCGCCCCTGATCCCTCAACCAGTCGCCCCAGGGGTCAATTTCCCATTGCTCCTAATGAAATCCCAGGAACACCACGCAATATAAAATAGCTGGTTATGAGGAAAGGAGTGGGTGCGGGGTTCAGCTGTAAGGTCAGAACTGAAACATAAGGAAAGAGGGAGGAGTGTAGACCAAAAAAGTAAACAAGGTATGGTATGTTCCAAAAGTTAGCTAATGATGTAACTTTCCATGTGCTCTTTTCTCCATGAGATGCTAGTTGCAAGGACACTGCATCACATAAATATCTGCTAAAACACACTACAAAGAAGCCTATGTATCTTGCATAAAGAGCTCAAGTTATAGATGCCAATGGCTGTTTATTTCTCAAATACCCACCTTGTAATAAACCTAGGCTGTCTTCCAGCCCTGGAAAGATTAAAGTGTCTTGAACAAGGCTGTGTTTGACAGCTCATAAAAGATGGAGGAAACCTTTTGTCCACCTGACCCATCCTACGGACACTTGGCAGCCAAGCCTTGCCGTGAAGTGGGCCAGCTCCCTTCCCTGAGTGCAGTATATCTGGACACAACTACACAGCAGTGCAGGGATTATGTAAACCAGAGTGCAATAAGTGGGGCAGCACAGAGTGCTTGGGAGAAGAGTTACAAGCGCTTTAGCAAAATCATTTGGTGCCACCATCCCTTCCATTTCAGACAACCATATAATACAAGAAGAAGACACTCGATAAACGGGCAGTAAATTCAGAACAATTTTTTTTTTTTTTGAGGGGGGAGCAAAATGTAATAATTCCAATCAACTACCAGAATTTGCTGACAGGGAAGGCAGAGAGATGAGTGCCATGTTTAGACATATGAATTGGGATAATTTGTTGAGAGGTAATATTTGTAGATGTGCAGTGCATTTAATCTTGCCTTGAAATTTGTTCTTCAGGGCTTAACTGTATGCAGATGTTTGGACACACTTTTTCAAGTAATATCATGTATGTGAGGCTCCTAAACGGGTGCAAAGCCATATTTTTCCAGGAATTCAAAGGTGTCATGTTAGTTTGCTACCTTTGAGGATCTCAACAAAGATCGTTATACTTACTTGCTCCTTTAATACATTTTCAAGAACAGGTTATGCAGTTACTTTACAGCAAACAAGAAATAAAGATTGGATCCAGATTTCAGCTTGTGTAAATTTTTATAGCTCCATAATTTCAGCATACCTTAGCCAACTTGGCCATCAAAGGACAGCTGCTAACATGTGCTGAAACACCAAAAGGCAAAGAAATTTTTACTAGTACCTGAAGGATGCTGCTGCTTGTTCTAGTTATTCTTTCAGAGCACCAGTGATAACCAGTTCCTCAAAATATTACTGTTCTTGAGCAGAGGTATGACACATGACTGAAAAACCAAGCACCATGGCAGAAGGCAGACAACTCAGCTGAGTTCCAGTACCCTTGTATTTTTCTAGTGATTCTAAAGGCCAACTGAGGATATGCTTGGGGGGATCTTCAGTTGATATAAAGCCAGCAAAGATGACTAACTGGCCAGGGAATGGGTGTGGGTAGCTACTACTGCATTTCAGTGACTTCCAGCTGACAGTGTAGTCCTTGAAGACTGATTACTGCTGCTCATAATTTTTAGATTTTAGCGCCTTAGGATGTTCTAAATTTTGCCAGGGGCCAAGCTGGGAAGACAAAAGCATCAGCCTGGTAAGAATCCATTCTTTGTTGCACTCCTCCCACTGCACAGTTCAGCCAAACGTGAAATTTGAAAGCAGCAGTGAGTCCAAACCACAGCACATGGTGAGTTAGGCTCTGGGGGTGATTTGGCCCACTGTGCAGGATGGAGGGACCACCCACTCCAGTAGTGTGATTTATTCCCATAGAAGTCAGTGGGAAAACTTTAACTTGAGTGGAGTTGGATCAAGGCTCTGTATCTCTTTCCAGACTAACTTTTTCCTAATATTTTGAGTGAATTTTCAGAAAGTTGATTTGACTCCTCTAGAGCAAAACAAAAAATATTCTGGAGCTCTGGAAATCTCCAACTATATATGTGTGTATATAAATAGCAGTACTTATATTTGTCGATCAGGCTTATGAGAGCACACTCCCTGTTAAAGAGGGTATGCCAAAGAAACATATTGCTTAGGGTTTCTAATTTGCTCATGCCTTCAGCAACCAGAAGGTAAGACCAGCTGTCCATTCCAACATTCACACTGCCATGGTCTTTAACTGAAATATCCTGGCAGCAGTAAAGTTATAAGGAGTTCAGTGACATGTGTTAATCCACTGATCACTGCCTGGAGTGGATTTGATTGACTTTGCTGAGTAGGAGAATGTCCTTTTGCCATACAGAATTAGTACACTATAAATCTTTCAAGACAGGATAAGGCTGAAGATTAGGGGACAAAAAGGCTACATGTTGTAATATGAATACCAAGACTTTTTCCTCCTTTAATAACCATATATGAGTATTTATTACAATGTTTTATTCAGGATGTTGCCATCTAAAGTTGTGTCATCACTTCCATTGAAAAAAAAGTTTCCAGCAATATAATGTGGTTTGAAATTTGTGTCTACAAAGTCTATCTTTGAAAATAATATTATTTTTTTTAATTGGCACAGACACTTTTGCATTCTAAATATAATTTGCAATGAGCAATGTCTTAATTATTTTGGCTTGGCTATATTAGTCCATTTTCATAAAAATAAAAAACTGACAGTCAAGTTTATACGAAAATGAGAAATGAGCCTGAATCTAATCCCAGGAGAAGAGTCTAAGTAGGAAATTTGCAATCAGGCCATCCATCTGCCTCTGAATCATGTAATAAGATATAATCTTTAGAATGGGGTAAATCTAAACTTCAGATCCAAATCCCTTAAATGAAGTTACTTCAGATTAAAATGACGTTGAATGCTGAAGAAGAAGTTGGGATGAAAATGTTACATCCAAATTGTCGTCACTTTTTTCCTGTGTGGGCTGGATCTCCATGGATGCCAATGGAACACAACCTGCATAACATTCAACGAGAAGTTGTGCAACAAATAGAGAGCCACTCAGATGGGGTCACTCATGGTAGGAGCAAAAGTCAAGAACATTGAATTCAACTTCACCAGGTTGAGTGTAACCAAGAAAAACTGCTTTATAATATCTTGGTTAGTGATAGCCTTGGCTGCAGGGATCAAAATATTGTGGAGTTTGAGAAGCTGCTGAGCACTTTGAAAGTTAGTACTAAGACAAATGTTTTAGATTTTAGAAGAGCAAACTTCAGTTTGCTCAGACCTCATTTGGAAGGGATTCCTTGGGAAACTTGGGGAAATATTACAGGGGCTTGACAGCTACTCAATGCTGCGAGGCTCCTCTCTATAACCTTTGAGAAGTCATGGAGATTGGGGGACATCCCAGAAGACCTGAAGAAGACTAATGTGACCCTCTTCTACAAGAAGGTCTTAAAGGAAGATCCAGGAAATTAGAGGACCATCAGTCTTACTTCAGTCCCCAGGAAAGTTATGGAACAAATCCTTCAGGGGCTATCACAAGCTAAATGAAGCAAGTGATTGGGAAAAACCAGCAAGGATTTCCCGAAGGCAAACTGTGCTTGACAAACTTGATCACTTTATATGACAAAGTAACCTGCTCTGTTGATGTGGGATGAGTGGTGGACGTAGTCTACCTGGATCTTTCCAAGACTTTTGATACTGTTCCCCACAGCCTCCTCCCAGAGAAATTGATGCCTTACAGTCTAGACAAGTGGTTTGTGTGGTGCGTGGGGAACTGGCTGACTGGTCACTCCCAGCGAGTGGTGGTAACCTGTCACAAGTGGGGTCCCACAGCAATCGATATAGGGCCCAATGCTGTCAAATATCTTCATAAGTCATCTGGATGATGAGATCAGGTGTACCATGACAAAGTTTGCCAATGATATCAAACTGAGTGAGGAAATAAACACTTCAGAAGGGACAGCCACCCTGCAGGAAGACATGGATAGGCTGGAAGAGTGGGTTAACAAGAACTTTATGAAGTTCAGCAAGGACAAGTGTAAGGTCTTGCACCTGAGAGAACATAATCCGGGAGTGTAGCGCAGGCTGGGATCTACCTGGCTGGGGAGCAGCTGTGTCAAAAGGGATCTGGGGGTCCTGGTGCACAGCAAGCTCAATATGAGTGAACAGTGTGCTGCTGCGGCAAAGTAAGCAAACAGGCTACTGGCCTCCATCAACAAGGGTATCACCAGCAAAGGTAAAGTCATTATCCCACTCTACTCAGCACTTATCAGGCCACACCTGGAATACTGGTTTCAGTTTTGGTCCTCTCTATGCAAAAAAGATGTGGACAGGCGTCCAGAGAAGGGTCGCAAAGATGATGATCAAAGGACTGGGAAGCCTGTCATGTGAGGAAAGGCTGAGAGAACAGGATTTGTTCAGCCTTGAGAAAAGAAGGCTTAGGGGAGACCTTGTCACCATGTTCCAGTAGTTAAATGGAGGATAAAAAGAAGGTGGAGAATCACTTTTTACAAGGAGTCACATGCAAAAGATGAGAGATAATGGGTACAAGTCACCCCTGAGAAGATTCCAATTGGACACAAGAGGAAAATTTTTCACAATGAGAGCAATCAGCCATTGGAATAATCTCCCCAAGGAACAGGTGTATTTCCCAAAACTACACACTTTTAAGATATGGCTAGACATTGTGCTGGGCCATCTTGTCCCAGACCACGCTTTTGCCAAGAAAGGTTGGACCAGATGATCCTTGAGGTCCCTTCCATCCTGGTATTCTATGATTCCAAGAGGTTGCAGTGGGGGCAGATGCTATGGTAATTGTTGGCTTCCAACTACTAAAGAAACATTTTTTTCTATTGTTGTAAGTGCAAGATGATCTCAACACAATATTGTTGTGGTGTCTCATCCCATAGAATATGACTTTCTGTTGGCTTAGACTACCTTTTTTCTTACCTTCAAAGCAAGTACAGAAAGGCAATTGGAAGACTCAACAAAATCTTCTTCAGTCCTTTTCTTAATGATGTTCGAACTTTTTGCTTTTTATGTTCCGTCTCCTTAAACCATTTCAAAGTAAAATATGCCAGCAGCTTATCTGGCCTATTGTTCCACTGCAGGAATCAAGAATGACTTCACTGGAATGATACAAAGAATTAATTTCATCCTGTGACATTATTTTTATCCCTCTCCCTCTTCTCTGTGCATTGCCACTCTGGAACTGTGAGCTGTCAAGATTGCTATTTCTATATTTTTTTATATTTGAGAGAGTTCTTTGCACCCTCCCACCTCTCTCAGGTTTTCCAGCCATCCAAAATAAAATGTGTTGAAATGCTTAAGAACTTTTATGAGGCAATTCTGGGCAGGTAATAGCTACAATGGTTTCCCCTAAGATCACTCCATTAGCAGTTTTGAATGTGCTGTTGTAGAGATCCTCAAGTACACAAAGAACTTCAGGGTGTCCTTTATTGTCACAGCACCTTCATTCTGTTGCGTGCTCTTCCAACAATGTTTCCTGACCCCTCTAATAAGACAGCTGTGATCATCCTCTTTGTTTAAATCATAAAATGATTTTATTTGTTTAAATCATAATTTTTTACTTTTAAATTTTTTTTTAAATCATAATCATCCTCTTTGTTTAAATCATGAAATCAATCTTTTGCTGACAAAAGAATAAATTGGAAATAACAATTCACGCTCTTTTTTAAAAAGAAAAACACTATCAATGTGCTCTGTGACAAAACATTGTTTAGCTGTATCTTCATTTTGCAGCATATCTTGCTGCTCCTCCACCCATCTCACACCAACTGCCAGAGTTTTCCTTCAAGGAAATTATGTCACACAGAGGCTACTAGAGAGTCTGCTGGTTATTCCTCTAGCTAAAGAGTTATGTTATGTTCAGTGTCTTACATCTTTTTCATGATACTCCCTCATCTCTGGAGTAGGTAGTTGGTCCTCCCAATATGAACTCTGGTACCACAATGTCTTACAGCTTTGATGGTTGAATGATCATCACACTGCTGAGTTCAACACAGTCTTTGGATTCTATCTTCCTCAAAGCTAACTTAATTTCAGGTCAGTCCTCTCATCTCTCTATCCAGCCTCAACAGTACCAACTTCCAGGCCTTTCCTTTCCCTTTTGGGAAGTATGGCTTCCTGAGGAAAAAGATGAGACTGACAGTAGAGAAATAAATAGATGTACCACAGCCAGGTTTTGTGGGCAAGAAAAAAGATTGATCCCAAAGCTATTACGCAGACTGCAGTGCTCTAATGCTACCTTTTGCTGCCACATCTCCTACCTGAATGTCTGAATATCTCAGCAACATAAGCATAAGGTCTCCAGACTTCCATCATTAATGTCACTTTACATATTAACTCTCTGGACAACCCATGACTGCTAAAGCAAGGAGATCATAGACTTTGCAAACAAATTTCTTAGACTCACCCATTATTGACAGGAAACACATATCATGCCTATTTTTAAATATCAGCTTATAACTCTTTTTCTATTATTCTGTCTTTCTGCTAGAGTTCTTCTGTTTCATTAGAAAGTGCCCGACTATTGCGGGGATCATGAGATGTTGATGGCCCTTTCATTTCAGACCAGACGTCAAGCTCAGTTTTCACAGAAGAGTCTATTGTCTGTTAGTATGGTCTTTGCAATATACTAGGAAACACATAATCAGGGTGATAGTACATTTTTCGTTCATAAATTGAAGACTGAAGATGCAGAGCAAATTAGCACAATGAGTCTTCTTTTTCTATGTGTACTGCGGGTCAGCATGTACTACAGGCGAAAGATAAAGTAGCAAAGAATTGCAACAGGCTGCTTCGGACTTCGGCTAGGCACATTGCTATAGCTGAATAAGGAGTGCATTGACATTGCAAAAGGTAAATAAGCATAACAAAAATAGCCTAATGGGCTAGGTCTTCCAAACGCTTAGTGGAAGCCTGCATTGCTTTGGACTGTTACCATTTGTTTGGCTTAGGCATCATACCCTGAATGTTGGACAAGGATGCTCTCATCAAACCACTGGAATTACTCACTCTGGAGTTGAGTAATGTTGCATAGTATTCTTTTGGGGCCATTCATTCCAAAAGAAAAGGACCAAAAATATCTCCCTATTTTCTGCTCCTCATTAAAATAATTGACAGAGAATTACTGGTCTTGGCCCACGACAATCTGTATGAGGTCAGTATTAAAACTTGGGGGAGGGAAGAGCTACCAATAATAACTCTGTTTTTCCCATACAAAGCACGCTACACCAATAATCATTAACAGAGAGAGTGGGAGAGGAAACATGCATTATAAAGAATATCATTTACTGTGACACTGTCCAGGCTATTTCTGTACTGATTTTTACTCCTTGTCACCCTTTGGAATATCAGCAGGTTACATCAATAGCAATCCTATGAAAAAATGTAGCTTCATGCTTGTTTTTTGCCACCTGAGGGTGTAATGGACTTTACTTAAATGTGTTAGCTTTCATACACTGCCAGAAATAAACCAGTCAAGTATATAAATATGTCCCACTTCTTCTTACTTTTTCATTTTTGAAAGTAGTCTTTTTAAGGAGTTACAGACAGATCTCTGCTAAGTCCATAATAGCTGTTTAAGGCATTACTTTTTTTGTGATAAGAGGGGTAGGACTCAGCTCTCTGAATTTTCTCCTTCAATATCTACAGTATGGGTTTTTCCCTGAACACTCTTGGAAATCTGTGTGGAGAAATATGGGCTATGAGAATGACTATTCAGCTGGCTACTTCTAGGTATCTAATTTAACCTGAGAGAAATCAAAGCCTTAAAGTGTCCTTTTCTTGCCACCGATTACAGTGGGATTTTGTAGGGACCAGTTTAGATGTAAACATACATATTTGGCTAGACGGAACCCATCTGGCTCTCTTTATTTTTGTGTATTGTCCATAAGGCATCTAATTTCAAATGTTAAGCAACTAACAATAGTAACAAATTCTTTACAGAGTCTATAGCAGCAAGAGGCTTTTGATTGGACACAGTGATGTGTCCTGTCACTTGTCACAAGTCTCTACACATGAAAAAAAAACCGAAAAATAAGCCTGTATGAGTTCCTCGAAAGTTAAATTAGATATTCCTCTTTGAAATTTCATTGATAAATGAAAACTTTGGAGGAAATCAAAATGCTTTGCTTTTTTTTCCATCTACATACCACCATTTATGACATTTTTAATGTTTAAAAAAAAGTTACAAGTGCTCTGGCAACAAACTGCATGTCATGTGTTATTCAGAAGAAAAGAGGATGACCACATTGGCACACAAGCTCCAAAAGCAGGCTGTGCAGACTGCGCAAAGGGTTGTCAACATTTTTTAGGACAGTATTATTTTGTTAACAAGGTCAGGGATGTAATCACAGCCGCAGCTCCGTGCTTACACTGTGCAGACAGCACTGCACCTGTCACTCTCAAACCACATAAACTGTCCAAATCTATCTTGACTCACTTGCCTGATATGTGAATTCTTTCAAAACTTTCTGCGACAATTTCAATCTTTCAGCACCGAGATAGCTACTCTTCATTGGACTGAGCCACAGTGCAAATTCTCTGGCAAAACTGCTCTAACAATGAGGTTCTGTGTTGAGTCTCTTTGAGAGGTATTTATTACTTGAGGCCATACAGCCTTTTATAGGCCAGCGTACGCTCTCATTGTTTTATGCGAGGAAAAAAAATTACGCAATGCTGGGTTAGTGTAAGCTCCCTGGAAACAAATAGAGAACTATTGTGTAATAACAGATGTTATGGTATAGCATTTTTCAACATTTACTATAGACCAGCAAATAAGGGCACACTTTGAATGGAGAGCATTGCATTCACATGCCTACAAGTCAAGGCTATGCTTTCTTCAATTGCTTCTTAATAAAAAGAAAAATTATATCTAAATTCTAATGTGGAAAACTTTGATAAAGCTACTAAATGGTAATCTAAAATATTGGCATTCGTAAATGTGGGTAATATATAGCTGCTAATAATTTCTGAAAGTTGTAGATTAAATAAAAACAGTTTTCATTCCTTTGGCTGGATGCGGCACTGGAATGTGGTAGAGCTGCCTCAGGGGTAGCTGTGAAGGATAACATTCCCAGGACAGGGAGACAGCGTCACTCGTGAAGTGAAATGGCACATACTCTGGCAGCAGATGCAGGAGGATATTTGAAAGGAGTTAATATGGTTTTTAAAAAAATAAGCCCACAGATTTTTTCTCCCCGTTTACCGAACACTGGATTCAGACACCCACTCAGTTAAACTGGCTTTACAACAAGCTGCAAAGAAAACCACGAACACTACTGCTCAACTTGCATTGAGACACAGGATGAACCTGTCTTCTGAGAACGGCACTGTGTGCTTGGAACACACGGCGATGAAGGGAGGGTTGTTTAAATAAACCGAGACACAGTTTCAACCCTCGTACTCTTATTAATAACCCACACATCCTTCCCGTGTCCTGATTGCATCTGCATGAACTCAAAATCTTAGGACATTTTTCAAAGCACCCAAAAAGAGCACAGTGTGAGCTTAAATTTGATATGTCTAAAGCAGAAATTCCTTCAAAACATGCCTGGTCCTGGCTTATTTTTAGTTTCTACAGAGAGCAGTTTGACACTATCTACTTAGAGTGAAACAGCAATTATAGCTGAGCTGCAATTTGTTCTGGGCACCACATTTGCCCATCTTGAATTTTTTTAAGCCTGTAACTTCTGGTAGCACACCAATAACTCTAAATGTACTAATTCACCGCACTACTCCCCTTACAATTAATCTGCTTCCATCATGAATTTATTTACAGTTATTTCAGATAACTTTAACTTGCATTTCATTCTGTTCTGTAAGATTTCTTCACATAATCAATATATATCAGGCAGAATCACAACTAGTTTGACAACTGTCAATAGAAATGAAGATCTTCTAGCTTCCACTCTCTCCCCTTCTGCAGTTTTGATATAAATCTATCCCGTTTCACTTAAAATACTTTCAGAACAGTGTTCCAAATATCATTTTCTTGGCAGGCTAATTCAGACACATCATTTTCCTCTTTTAAACCTTCAAGGTATGGGCCTTCATGTCCTGCTTTAGTTCTTTGTCTTTCCACACCAGCAAAATGTCACCTGCCACCTCCACCTTCATGACAATCAGTTGGGGGAGCTAAAAGCCTGTAACCAGTGTGGCTACCCACCCAGTGTGGCCTATGCCTCAACAACAGCTGATGCGAAAGCTAAGCTGACAGCAGTGCTGTCTCCCAAACAGTGCTCTTTCTGTCCCAAATGATCCCCACCTAGACCATCTGCTAGTCCAGTTTTACCAAAATCAGCTTGAGGCTTCATTCTTGCTACCCCTGTGTGGAAGAAGCATCCACAAAGCCATAGCAGGATCCTCATAAAAATTCTTCTCTTCCATAGGACCTTCAAACAACATGATAATAGTTGGCCTAACAGAAAAAAGTATTATTTTCATTCTGTCAGCAACAAACTCACAGCTCTCTGTGTTTAATACATTCCTTTACATCCCCTAATACTACACCTAAGTTTCAAGCTCTTCAGGTATGGGATTATCTTTCATTACATATTTGTACCGCACTTAACCGGTCCACAGCACTGACTGCCAGCCGTGGGCAGCAATTCAAGCAGAGCTTGCACAAGATCATCCAAGCAAAAAGAATATCATGTTACTCCTACAGTTACATATGCTCTGTGGGACATTTTCTCATTTCAGCCACAACAGTGTAAATCTGGAATAACTCCACTGGAAAGCTGCTCTTCTGCACCAGAACATGGTGCATTGTATCTACTGTTTGCTGTTAAACATGGGGGATGATTTTTCCTTTTATACATCATTTCTTTCAGCTTTTGCGTTATTTCAGACTTTGCATGCTAGGCTAGCTATGATTCAAATGGCACCAAAATAAATCTCTTCCTCCTGCCTCTCTGCTTCTTTTTTCTTATTCAACAGAGGAGAGGATGTGCTAATTAAGCCCCTTCGTTATTAAAGACTGATGCACATTTTCAGCAGTTTACTAGAAGTGTCATTTCTAAAAAATATGGGAAACTGCAAAAAAAAAGTCACTTCAAATATACCTGCAGAAAGCAGGATACTTATCTATTATTCAGAAGTACTTCTGCAATACTACCAGGCAATTGCTATTGGGTTTAACCTATCCCCGGACATATGCTGTGCCCACAGGGCCCCATCTCGGTCTTACATTCATCCTGCGTCTAGGTGCATTCTTTCAATACTGCTGGCAAATGTCGATAAGAGCTTGTGGCTGGCAGGAATAGACATTGGTGGCCCATGGGAGCATGAAGCACTCAGGAGGGTTGTCTTTTGGAGTGGATGTATCAGAACAGAGGCAGGTGGATGTGAGTCGCAGTGGTAAGTCTCCGCTGACAGGGACCTGGGCAGAAAGGGCAAGGGAGGGGACTGATGCAGGGCAAAGGCGTCTGATGGGGAACTGGGAGGTTCTGTGGTAGATGTGATGCTTTGGAGCAAGAAGGGTCACTGGGGGGTCTAGGATGCGAAGGGAAAAATGGTGGGAGCTCAGGGTGGTAAGAGGCTTTTGTTTAGAGGCAGAGACACACAGAAACCTGCTCCCTTCTCTCTTCTTATTCCACAAGTTTTGTCTTTGTTGGTAGGAAACTCCTACTGCTACCTAACATTACTAGTCAAGTAAAGTCATCAGGCAGAGGTAGTGCTCAGTCCTGACTGCAGCTTGAGCTGGGGGTTTTCAGAGCATTATGCTATGATACCAAAAGTGCTGGGAGTCCTCAGGTTGTTCTGAGGCTCTGAGAAGTCAGGTGCCAAAAGAGTTAATATTGATTGAAAACCATAAAGTTCCCTAAAGTGTGCTTTATTTAATAAACTAACTTTGTCAACTTTGATAAAAGGATGAATAATAATCAGGAATAAGGGATAAAGTCACTGATTTTTTTAAGTTAATTTACTTCCAGACAGATAAATATCTTCTAAAATGTCACCAATTAACTTAGATAACAAAACTAGTACCTTTTTTTCCCATTTCAAGGTATTCTGTCCAGTGGCCATGAGAGAGAGAGGAGTGCCATCCCACTAAGAAAGGCACTTTGGTAATCCTATTTGTTTACTTCTGCTAATATCCGGTCAGTAAAAAAATAACTAACAACCACAGCAATTCTTCTAAAAGGAGAAGAGTCCATGGTGCTTCATAGAAAACAACAAAATGATGACAACAGTTTCAATGTCTAATTAGGAATTGTAACTATTTTGATGATATTCTAACTGAGCAACTTTCGGAGGCAGAGAAAGTATCAAGGCTGCCAACAAAGCACTGGAAAGCGACTCCTGAAAACTTTAGGGATGTATTGGCACATGAACACTTTTGTGAATGTCTTGAATTTCCTGGTGCCAGTTATCTTCTCTGATCTGTGCAACTCTCAGTGTACGAACCATACTATGCAAGCATTTTACACGTCCTATGTAACTATAAAAGTTAAAGTTTAACCTACGTCCTCTCCAAAATGTATGTGGAAACCCACAAAGTCAGACAAAGTATTAGCTGTGGCCAGAAGTTAGAAAGAAGCTCCTAAGATCTATAAATAAGCAAAAACTGACAGATTAGCTGAGAGAAGTAAATGCAAGTATTTGCTGACTCAAATATTCACTCCTGCTACTAAATAGTTCTTTTATAAAGAAGCAATAAACTATATCCACCAACTGTCAATGTCTCTATTCTCCACTCCATGTTAGGAAGATCATTATCTAGGAATAAACTTCCTCTAAGATAAAACAACAAGACTGTGAGCTTTGGAGACAATAGCAAGATTGTCCCCCTAGCTGAAGACACTAATCCTCAAGCATTTAAAGAATATAGTGTATTCTTCAGATTGTACCCAACACAATTACACACTTAGTTAAAAATTGGCTCCTGGTAATATGGGGGATGGAGGCATGGGTAGAGTTCTAGCTTTTTTCTTTTCCTTCAATAGAGCAAATGGCCACATTTTGTGCTGAGATTATGTTTTATTGTCTTCCCCAAAGCTGTGTGTATGTACATTAAGGGATACTTTTCCATATGGTGTTAGGAATCTTGGTACAGTTAAATATATTTTCATTAAATTAGTGACTCTGATGTAGATAGCTGACATTAGATTATTCCAGATTACGCAAATGAAGGAAGACAATATAAATGTAATCTATATATCAAGAATATAAAAAGAAAACAAATCATTTAGAATAACTTATTTTGCCAGTAGTGCAGCTGGCAATACAGCTGTGACTTTGCAGAAAATAACTTTTATCTCCAGTCTTCTTATGTGGAGCTACAATTAAGTAAAATAGAACCATATGGTATTACTAATGGGAAGGGGTTCTTTGAAATATTGTTACTTAAAAAAAAAGAAAGAATATGAAAGTGTGTCTTTATATGCACTGGTTCCACTAGATCAATGTCAAAAAGTGAAGGGGACAATACAGCAGTCTGAAACTGACAAAACATAATTGGCTGTGCTCTGCCTGTGGCACATGCAGAACTTCTGCTGTTGTGAGTTTGAGCTCCTTATATAATGCAACATGTCTAACTGCTTCCAGCTCTAGCTTTGTCACACCTGCTGGTGCTTCCCGCTTGCAAGCTACCCTCTGTACAGCACACTGGGCACATCTATCTACTCTGAAGCCACAAAGTCAGGCTGGACTTCAGCTCTGTTAATGGTAAACTGCTCTTGGAAAGCAAGCGTGGACGCTCCGGACAGAGTGGCCTGTAGCTTCTGGAGGGTAGGGTGCATTCAGCTCATCTGAGCTGCTCTGTGAAGCCTGGGAGGTGCATGTGCTCTACACCAGGCACTGATGATCACTGTCAGACAAAACCTCTAAACTCTTCATATATCTGAACACCAAGGGTGACACCCCCTGTGTTGCTGAAATACAGTTCGTCAGGTGAGTTGGACTCCACCTTCACTGCATGACAGTCAAAACCCGCATGACATCAGTATGATGCAGCTGTACCATAGATGCATGGTACAGAACAGCAGGTGACATCTTATATCCACACAGCATGGACGTACCCATCACGCTAGAAAGATGGCATGGTGGAGAGTAATTTGTATGAGGCGCACCTAGGACCATGGTGAAGTAAACATTTTCAGCATACCCAGCAGCCAAATTCAGTGGTTGATATGAAGAGTTCTCCATATGGGGAAACTATTACAAAAAGTGTTTTGCTGTAAAGGCAGCAGAAAGAAGAAGGCAGGTGTAACTGAAAACAATGGCTGTCAGTATGAAGAAATTATGTGAATTTTCTAACTTTTAAACTTTCAACTTTATAATTCCCATATTAGCGAAAATTTTAAAAAAGAACTCTTTTTTCTCCATTTTTGACAAAGCAATGGTTACTCCTGCAATGGCAATTTGCAATGTAACTTATATCAATCAATTCAGCATTAGATGACACCAGTATCAGCAGATTTTGAATGCCTGTTCATATACAGAAGTGAGTTTGATGTAGGTCTTATACAGATATTAACTTTCCAGGAGCAAGAGGAGCTTGTGTCACAGTGAGAGTGTTTTGGCACAAGATGCAATTCACCCATTTCTGCACTCCAAAAGGGTGTAACACAAATCAGTGTGAAGAACAAGTATGTGAAATAACTCTCCTCGCAGCCATCTGTGTTGTGAAGTCGCTACAAAGCTGGCTGGCGGGCTACAAGTATTTGCTCGTATAACGGGTCTGTCCAATTTGAGAATATCATGTGGGTCTGAGACAATCATCGAAGGGCTTTGCTTCTTGTCAGCTTGTGACTTTCACAACCCTGTTCCCATATGTTTTGTATTATTTGAAAGAAAGCTGGATCCATTTTACTTCAGATGAATTCTGAAAAAGATAAACATGTATAAATCTGAGAAAGAAAAATAATTTGGTATTTTGTCTTGCAAGAATGGCCTCCTGGGATGGGGAGATAGGCATCTCCCTCAACAGCAGCAGTGCTGGCATGGGCTAAAAATTATACTCTAAATGCCATGATGGTACATAAAATTCTGGTGATGCAAACGTACCTTCTCAGTCCAGCCTGAGATTAAGGTTTTGTCCCATTTTTATTTATGAGAAAACTCCTGGATCAGCTCTTATTTTCTCTCTTTTCTGTGTCTCAGCCTCATCAAGGCCCATATAAGTTTTCAGCATAAGGAAATATTCCTTATTTCACCCTGACCAAAGCCTCATGACAAATCAGGGAACGCGTAGCCCTCTTTAGAGCACAGAAAGACAGCTTTCTTCAAAATATCCACCCTGATTTTAAATTAATGCAAAAAAAATGTGTTTGCTATGTTCAGTGAGGAAAATCTAACCCTCAAAGTGCGTCAGAATTTAAAATTGCACTGGGATTTTTGTGGGGTTTTTTCTTTTCCAAAAGGGCTCTATAGCCAAGGAAACCAATAACATTTTGCTGGAATAAGTTTGTTTGTTCTGAACTGGGCTGACTCAAACAGTAAACTTCACAACTTTGTTTTTTCTTAATTGTGTCGCACATGTTTTGCCAAATGTTCTTGCTGATAATAAAAGCAGTGATCACTCCCCAGAGTCTGCTGGGAGCCGGGTTTCAGTTGCAGCTCTGTAGATGCTCAACCAAAGTATATGGCTGGGGATAAGAAAGCAAATTTGAAGCTGAAGTCTTTGTCTATCAGAAGCAGGTGCCACTTGATTTCAAACAGTCTGCTCCCAGACACCAATCCTTGCATGGCTGGGGCCTGCAATGAGACGATGTGATGCAGATGAGGTCAACGAGAGCTATGCTTACAGGATAGAAATGCAGGCATTTACCATCTTATCTGAAAAGATGGCTGAAGCCCTTTTAGCTACGATTGAATGTTTTCTTTCTGTTTGGTGGGAAGAGGCTGGGGAGAGATCTTGCTAGTTTGCTTTTAGTTTTACAATTAAAATTATTTTTGTGTAACTTTCTCAAACTGTAAAGGTGGGATTACTACCTGGGAACTCTGAGCTACAGTGGATCAAAAAGGAAAATTTCAACAGGAAAAAAAAGGAGCCTGGCTCCAAGAAACATTTTCATGTTTCACTCCTTGTTTCATCCTGAATTCAGGATTAAAAGTTAAAATATTGAAATTTTTCTCCTAGGGAAAGACTGCAACTAGTTGTGAGCCACTAACTGATCAATATTATGTTTTGATATACTTTTTTTGAAAAATACATTGTTATCTCTGAATCTCAATGCTTCTGATTGGGTTATTGAACAGAGATGCATGCCTGGTATTCAAAATCAGTTCCACATTAACTGTATCACTCCCAGAATCTTAGTGATCTATGCAAGCTTCACTACTTAAAAAATCTCTGTTTTTTCTGCATGGATCAGAATTCTTGGCCACAGTATGTTTCCTGCAATGTATTATCAGCTTTATCAAAGGAAGACCTTAAACATTTCATTATAAATCTGAATATTTTGTATCAAGCCAACAAACTAGTAATGCCAAAACACAAGAAAGTCTGGGTTGGACTGATCTGAAGCAAAATTTTGAGCTTCGGTTTTCCCAATGGAAAATCTTTTCTTTTTCACTAACATTGAAATTTGCTTATGGAAAGTGAACAGTTCGCTGACAAAAATGTCTCATGAGCTTTCATGTAAACCATGTGTATGTGAACTACCAGGCACTAGATTTAGCGTATTAAAGTGGTTATTTCCCTCAGCATATTGGGCATATATATATATATATATATATGTACTCATACTCATTTATAACATAGGTATATAGCAGTTCTTGTGATGCTTTTTCTAGTTATTTAAGGCTAAACCACATCAGAGATAAAAAAGGCCATGTATGTTGTTACAATACAGGGGAATAGCACCAAGACTTTCTCATTATTCTGAAATGAGAAACTCCACCAAAATTTTGTTGGATAATTTATCATGCTGACATTACTGTTTCTGAAATGTTGTATTTTCATAAGGGACTTTTAAAACGAGTTTTTATCTCTCTCTTGGTAGCAAAAGACACTCTGAAATTAGTGAATGTATGTTAGAAAATGTTTACTTGAACTTTCTAAAACAAACTGTTCATCTTGGGTGTAACAGAAATGGTCTCTTTTTATATTACTGTTCCCATGTCACTCTCCAGCAACTGGCCAACCAAAACACCTACTTACAAAGATGAACTATACCATTGCAAGCTCCTTGGCTACTCTACCATTGTATTTCAGTTGATAAATTTGCATTTAGCTCTTAATTTGTTCAGTATGCCTTACTAATTTGGCAATATTTATTTTGGCACGTAAAATAGAAGGCAGCTGCTTTAAATGTCCTGTTAAATTCTTTGTTTTGTTTTGAGAGGTTTCTTTTTTTCTCTTTTTCTTTTTTACCCTTTTCTTTTTCCTTCTTAAAAGGATCTAAGATATGAAAAAGCTCCAGTGTCGTGGACAGGGCTGAGTTTCCTGTTTATGAGTCACCATAAATATGAAAGGTGCTGGTTGACATTTCTCAGCTGAGGGATTCGACACAACTCTGTGTTGAGAGCAAATCCCCAAGCAGGGTGGTCTTGCATTGACTTGTCGACCTTGTACTTTGTTGAATGGAATCACTTTTAAAGAACAGTAGTTAAACGAAAAGTCAGCTTCTCTAGCAGCTCTTCTTACTGTTACTCTATTTAGAAAAGTGTGTTATTGTATCTTTTCTGTGTAGGAGTGATTGTTGAATTGTGTTTTTTAAGGAGAGAGCAATTAGCAACATACGCTTGGATTTATTCCTCATTTGCAGAGTCCTTGATTTCCCTCATTTCCTAGTGTTTTTACGTTCCTTCTTAAAACTCAAGTAGCCAAAGAATTGTGTAACTGTTGCTAAAGGGGAACCAAGATAAACACAAGTGAAATTTTTAGTGTATTTTGTGCGTACATCTGCCTGGTGTGTCTCTCAGACGCACCAGTGCTTTCATTACATGGTTTTCTTTAGACAATTAATTGCAGGTGCAAAAATGAAAATGTAGATATAGTTAATGTCTGTTGAAAACATGGAAGCTGGATAAAGGAAGTGTATATAAAGTGTATACGTTGAGGTTTGTTCTAAGATATGACTGAGTCATAAAGAAGTGTAAGGAAATGGATGCATCACCGGTAAGCGTGTCAATCAACCTGCCTGCTCTCCAGGCTGCATAAGATACAAATTACCCATGAGCATGAGTGAGTTTTCCATCTAAACTCTAGCGTCCTGGTTTTTAGCCTTAAATAGCCCTGGGGCAGTCCCCTTTGTGGCAGCATGATGCTGCAATGTATCAGTAATGAAATCAGCAGCAGGTGTAAAACATACAAGAATATATGTGGGAAGACACAAATTATGAGATATTTCCAGTAAGCTCCAAGTAATACACTACTTCCTGTGTATTTTGTTTAACACATGCATGAAAAGGAATATTTAATGTCAGAGCCCACAGAAGTAAGAAAAACATACATATCGGACTCTAACATTCCTTGGTTTTGTTCCACGTTTGACCAAAAAAAATGTATTTTTGGTTGATAGTGCTTTAAAGGTGTGTACCTCTCCATAAGCGTATAGAATGGAGTAGGGAAAATTAAGAAGCTGAAATAATAAGGAGGAAGACGTGGAAAGTACTTATGTAAATAGAAGAGGTCAACAGACAGGAGTGTGCAGAAAGCTACACTGGGGCAATAACTGGCAATGGCTAGCAACAGACATAGCTAACTTTTCTAGTTTTTGAAGTCTAACTTTATTGCCTTCTTAAAATTTGATGACGGTAAAATACACAGGCAAAAAATGCACGACTACTCTCTGTTAATCAAGGTGCGAGTTTTCTGCATTTAATTACTAGTAGCTTTGGAAGAACTATTTTTAATTTTCCTTTTGTTCTCTTTTTTCCTAAATTATGCCAGCTAGCATACGCAAGAAATATTCCAAAGAACCAGGACTTTGCTTCTCACTTAGCCAATGTCTGGATGAATAGTTCAAACATCAAAATATTATAAGCTTCCTCCTGATCTTAACTTTCTTACTTGCACTTATACTTTAGATAAACACAGTAAATGTACATTGCTGAGTAAGAAATAGAGAAAAAAATCTAAAATCGTCTTGGATGTTCCTTTGATATGTATAGCTTTGTAAGTAATTGCATTAAGAACATGAAAATACCGTGATATTGCCCATGAAATCCTCACTGCTATCATAAATCCATTCTATTGGGTGATACATGAACGTTCGTCCAGAGAGATTACAATCTATAAGCACTCATAGGAGAATTTTCTTGAAAGTAAAGTTATCTTTCTGGATAAATGTTCACAGAATTGAGACACCTGATATTAACGTTCTCTGGAGTGGGAGGAAGGAGAGAAAGTACATTATTTTGCTCCTTTTTTGTTTTCTTGTGTTCCTGAATAAGTCAGTTCTCCTACTCACTGTCACATATGTTTGTTTATACTGCCCTAAATTAAATGGTTTAAAAAATACTACATCAAGAATTGAGCAACATCAAGGATTCATTCCTCCTCTCGTGATTGAAAATAAATACTCAGTGAAATGGTGCCAGGGTCAAATAACTTGACTGCCAACATCTGCCCATGTCAAGAAAAAACATCCCAGGATACTTTCATATTTTGAAAGAGGTAATCTGTTTTTCTTTCCCAGCTTTGGCCCAAGTCTTTCTTTGATTTATAAGACCTGAAATAGTTTTACACAAACCCTTGCAATATATTCACAGTAGAGGAGAAAACATGCTATTCAAACCAACAAAATACTTCCAAAAGGGCATAGTTGACCCCACTCTATTTTGGAGATCTAAACTGCTGCTCACATTCTTGCTCTCCACCCTGAGATACAGTATACACAGTACAGTGTAAATAAATAAGAGGAGAAAAGGTGAAATGCAATTTGCATGGAAGCCCCTTGATTTATGTAGGCATATTATGCTGCAAAAAGTATATTTTATTTCTCATATTAGTTATTCTATCTTTCACCTGGAAATGAGAGGCATTATGTCCCTCTAGCTAAACAAGGGATATTTTGAAGGGAAATCATAATTATATATTGCTGGCTTGTAATCTGAATCTAACATTCTTCAGTTTCAAATATCTGTTATCTAAAGATAACACATTTTGTTTGTCATTCGTTTTATTCCTTACAATTAAACACTATATTAAATAATGCCAGGTAGTAGAAAAGTTAAATTCTGGTCAACTCTGAGTTAGCCTGCTATTAAAAAGAATTCCATGTAATTTATTTGCATTTTATATTTTATTGGCCAAATTGTGACTCTTGTGAAATAAGAGTAAAACTTCTTTTAACTGTGCAGCATTTCCTGGTTTTAAGAGATTAGTTCAAGTTTTTTACAATTGTTATCAGCTGCTGAACTGAGCAGAAATGTAATAGGGATAGGATCCTGCAAATATTTCAGGGAAATTATTCAGAACACTTTCTGATAGCACAATTCTAAAGAAACAGAAAATACGTTTCTTTTGATGGTCTGACAATGATAACATGTAGCTTTGAATCCCTGCGTGCTCTATTGATATGACCCATAAAAGTCCCATGGTTCTATCTCTTGTTTGTATTCTTCATTTTATTATCATTCTCTCTCTAAGGTCAGCAGTACTGGTCTCACAGAGACCATTAGCATGCTTTTGCTTATTTAATTCACTAACTGCTGAAGTGCATGCTGCTTTTAGTGGCACTCTTACAACTCCAAGTACTGAAAGGTTTGGTTTCATGTACTTGAACTCAAGTGACACAAATATTTCAGTGGTGAATCAATACTGGGAAAGGATGGTCAATAAGGTAGGGAGTGTTTATAGAAGATGTTTCATCACTACTAGTAAAACATGTCTTATTGTTAGTTCAGGAGGTTCTGGTATTTAGCTCTTTGAAGGAGGCTTCTGACAAGCCAACAACTATCAGCCTGCTAGTAAAATAAAATTTTTAAAATTGCACAAGGTTGGAAATGTAGCTTTTAGCAAAATGTCTGTGGAGTAACCATTTAGGAATTCTACTTTCCATAAAACGAGATTTCTTCTGTTCTCTCATCATAAGCAACATTGACTGTGTGGAAACGCTGGTCATTAAGTGCATTTGACTATTTCATTTGACTTGCTTATAAATCAATATTTCATCTTTCTCTACAAAAGCCATATTGCAACATTTTAGGAACACCTGGTAGTGGACAGTGGTCTCACATGCTAATCCTAACTGGAATAGGAACAACATTCCAGTTCACCTGCTCCAAAAATGTGGTCCTAATGCTACATTAAAACTGAAATGCCAGTAGCTGTGAAGGCCATTCTGATTCAGAAATGGCATTTAAGGGAATTTATTCTGTGCTACAACAGCCATTTCCCTACCATATAAAAAAATCCATATAAATAATTGCACACCAAAGTCAACTATCTGCTTTTTGCAGCACTTCTTCAACATAAGATGACCTTTTTTATTTACTGAGAGTAGATAGATAAAAAGAAGGAAAACAATGCTATAAAATGTTTCTGTACTTCAGTGTTGTACCTGGACTGAATGAATTAGGCTGAGATGCAAATGAAAAGCTATTTTTGGTTTCCTGTTAACATCACGAGCGCTTCTGAGGAACTGAAGCCCTTGGAGCACACTTCTGGCTAATCTTGGGTAATATAGCTGGCAGAGGGACCAAAAGAAGATTACAGTTATAAAAACACAAGGAGGTCTTTGCCAAGAAATGCAAACAAAAAGGAAATATTTTAAGAAAATAAACAAAGCTACTGAGTAAAACATACACAGAGAGGAAAAAGGAACAAAAGAACGTTTGAGTCTTGATGTCTTAACATTTTGTGGCAACATATGTGATAGTCCAGTCAGAGTGTGTGAAAGAATGTTACAGCTGTGTAAGCTATGAGATATCCACACACGCCTTGAGATCAGCAAGCCATCAGGAAAGCCCACCTAGTTTGCCAGCTTTGCAGGTCTTCTCTGATTCTACTAAAAATAATAAGTTCCATCCAGTCTTGTCCATGTGATTTCACAAACTACACAGCGAGTCAAGCGGCTGTTTTCAAAGGCTGCTTGAAATAGAAACCCCTGTTCCTTTTCCAAGGTGCAATGGTTTGTAGCAACTTCCTGAGGCTATAAACATGTATTTTAAAAGAAGGCAATCTTCTTCTGTTCCACCTAGCCTACGCTATTCTAGTCTTATTGTGGCTATCTGCCAAGTACCAGCAAGTGGCTATGAGAAACAGAAGGTTATCACAAAGATTCAGTCAGTTGCATGGCAGGCCATGGCAGGTGAACAGTGTTATGCAGTTCACTAAGGGAAGAACGAGATCAGCAAATATTACACTACAGTGAGAATTCTCACATGTCAAATTCTCCATTTATCCCCATGGTTATGACTTCCAGGCCACAGCTATACCATTAGAGAACTTGATCTGGGGCCCAGTCGCAGATCGTACATGTTGCCTAGTCACTGCTTTATGCTGTGGCTTCAATTCACAGCAAGCCATCTGCTGCCCTCTCCCAAACTCACTCCCGCTCCAGCCCTGTGGACTTAACTGCCTCCAGCTCATTGTCTCAGCCTTTACTGGCATATGCGTGACCTCAACTGTCCAAGGAACTGCACAGCATCCACATCACAGTGGTGCAAACTCAAAAGTTTGCACTTTTTTTCCAGAAACTTAGAAAAATGGTACCTGCCTTTAAAGCTGAATTAAGCTAATTGAAGATCCAGGATCTGTATCTTAATCTTTCATTTCTCCAGGCTATATGCTGTAGGACATCAAGACAGGATGGAAGAGTGAATGAAAACAGACAGTGGAATTAAAAGACAAAATATTCCCGTATCTGCTGCTTGCTTTAATTATATGAGTATAAGGAATATTATAGAAGCTTCTTTTAGTGTCATACAAGAAGGTTTGCTTTTTTTTTTATTTTGCCATTTTTGATGTAATATACGAAGAGATTTCATTATATTTTACACAATTTCAGCTGACTTTTTTTCAAAGTAACTCAAATATGGTTTAAATTCCTACTTGCTGTAGACTTCACAGTTCTGAAAAGTTATCTGCCATCACTCTCCAGTACAAATTATCTTATAGCTCTGATGTAGCAGAGGTCCTCCGGAGTTGTCTGAAGAACTTTGCTAAGGAAGTGCATTATCAAAATCTTTGTAGTACAGCCAAAGAAAATAAGACAGAGAGAAGAAAAGCTTCTGTTTGTATATTGATATCCTATCCTTTACGCTTGCACTCTTTCTAAACTACAAATGAAGTTTAGTGACATAAGAGTAGAAAAAAAATTTGTGTCTGGAGAGGCGCTGTTGATCGAAGAGTAGATGAACACTAGTGTTTTCAACTTTATGTGATCATGCCTTTAATATTCGGTTCTTCATTGACAGACTGAAATTTTAAATACAAAATACTCAAAACAAACCAGGCAAAAAGCTAGAATAACTGAGAATACAGAGGGTGTGAAAGTTCTGGGACTCAGGAGACATATTTCTCTGTCATGCACTTCCCATTTGACAGTCACAGATGTCATTAGTTATGTTTAATTTAGTTTTAATTTTTTTCACAAAAACATTCATTTTAGACTAGCTTTATAATAAATTTACTACTATGTAAAGTTGATATATGCAATATTTCTTCACTGCCAGACAGTGGAAGGTTAAGGCTAGATTTTCTGACTCACTGAATACTTCCTACTGAGGAATTATTTTGCTCAGGGTAGTTTTTTTCCTGAAAACGAGGGTAGCAATCCTCCTCTGCCTCACAAGGAGGATAAAAATATTGAATAACTGTGAAACCCTAAACTTAGATGACAAAGAGAAGCTTTAAAATCCATATTTCAGTTTAATTTCTTCTTTTGTGTCATTACTTTGAACGTATGGGGTTTTTTAACTTATGCAAGCATGACATTCAGCTGCCTAAACAGAAGCAACTAGTAGCACTTCAGATGCCCAGCCTCTTTGTAGATACCCAACGTACGTGATATCTGCCAAGACTGGAAAAGCAGTTGCAGAGCTCACAGAGTACTTGCACCCTTCTGGGGTGGCAGCGTTGCAGGTTATCACAGGCATCTTAAACGGTGTAAGATGCAGTCCTGCTCTCCACAGGCAGTGATAGGCCCTTAAGCACCTAACTCATCTATAGATTCTTACATGGAGGCATCTTTGCCTCAAACTGAACCTTGCCCTGTGTAACTTTTTGAGCCCTGTGAAACTACTCCTGTTACTCACAACAGGGTTCATATGCTTAAGCATATGAAAGCCTGGAATTTTAAAACTTTAGCCTGCAGGAGAAGGGATGGTCATATCTACCCACATACATCTGTACGAAATTTACACAAACTGACTTTGCTCTGAAGCATTGGCATTGTAACAGAAAAGGAGTCAGTGTGTTGGAAAACAGGTTGAATTAATGCAACAGATCTTAATTCATAAGTCCGTATATTTTACAACCAAGAGGAACATTTATTAACATCTACTGTGGTGATTTCAGATTAATTTTTGCTGTTGATGTGTGCAGCTACAGCAAACCTACAAAGGCATGCAAAGGTCAGGGTCAGTAGGTGTGTTTCAAATTTCACTAAAGACTGAGGACAAATATTGTAGCTGTGGTCCTACTTAAGACTTGCTGATATAATTTCATTTAGCACTGTGCATAACACAGGCCCAAAAATTCAGTTCTTTTCCAGTTCGTAATTTCTATTTTAGATATAGTACATCTTTTGAACAGACTATTTTCCGTTTAACAAATTTCAAACAGTAAGACAATCCATCACATCTTTATGCAAATTACCCCCTTTTAATGACTCTCACTGTTAAAAATGTGTGCTAACTTTCTAGTGTGAATGTGTTAAGTTCAGCACGCAAAATGCTCAACAAGTTGTTCCTTATCAGAAATCAGAATCTTTGCAAAAACTTCACACTCATAGCCTTCACGTATCTCTACTTAATGGTTTCAGCTTCTTTAGTGTCATTAAAAAATGTATTTTCCAAACCTTGAATGCTTCTGACCTTTCTTTTATAGACTCTTTACAGTTTGGTGACAATTCTTTAAACTCCAGGCACTAGGAACTCGATTCATCAGCTTGTTTCTAGTACTCCTATGGAAGCTTTACCCATCACTCCTGGCCTCCATCTGAATTCCAGAAGGAAAGCAGTCTCCCTTGTATCTGTGGCTACATCTGCTAGTCCTGTATGGACATCTTGGATACACTAGGCATTAATGGCTCAAAAGGCACAAAAGGTGTCTCTTTTTAGGCAACTGACATAAGCCCAAGAAATATTAAGAGCTTTGGCAAGACTACCTGCAGAATTAACATGATATGCCACATCTGTATTATGTGTGTTGTATGTCTGAAAACAGCACTTGCTTCCCAGCTATAGCTGAACAAGGTCTTGACTGGCTACCTGTAATGACCAAAAGGTTTTACTTTGCAAAGCACCTTCTGAAATAGACTCCCATTTTTTACAGCTAGGATTCTCATTCTGTTGTTTTGATAGTTCAGTGTACTTCAACAGGAAAATGAACTAAGACAGGACTCTTACATGGAAGATAAAAGGTCTGTTGCTATGGTTTACTTACCTTTTCGCTAATATTTCTGTCACCTAAAGCTTTCATTGCCAACAAATACAGGTTTTTTTCTCACTTATTCATATCTTGTTTCGTTCCGAGACCACTATTTCTTGCCACTTCCTAACTGGACAAGAAGAACAAATTATTGCCCAGTCCTTTGCAGCACAATTGTACATATTTGAACACTGCTGTCATGTCTCTCGTTAGTCTTCTCTTCTCTAGACTAAACAAACCCTCTTCTCTCAATCTCTTCTCAGAGGCCATATTTTCTAGACCTCTGATCTCTGTACTGGACAGTCTCTAATGGCTAAATGTTCTTCCTGATATGTGGGTTCCCCAAACCCATGAAAGCTTTAGAAAAGTCTTAACAGTGTTGAGTAAAGGGATTATATGTCTTACACTGAACTTGTCTTATGTGTTCTTTTATGTATGATTCTTGCTTTTTTTCAGAAGACTATGACATCATGTTCCCAGCATCTCCTACTGGAGATGTCCAAAAACAGACTCTAAAAGTATTTTAAGATGGAGTACAATGCCAGCTGAGAATTTTTATTAGTATTTGGCACTAGTGTACAGCTGAATCATATAGAAGACCATGAGCGCTTCTACTAAAACTGGAGTTATATTTTCATGACATTCTTTTTTTTTTGTCAAAAGAAAATCATCTTCAAGAAAAACATAAAAAGCAGATGCAGTAACAGGGTTCATTAAGGCTGAAAAAGCATTTTACATCACAACTATAGTTATTCTAAGTGAAATGTCTTAAATATCAGATAAATAATTTAGTGTGTTTCTTCCTGAAAATAATTTAACAAAAACATTTCCCCATGCCAGAGATAAGTCTATTTGCACACCTCGTATTGAATGCTAAGAGGATCTTTAATATAGTACTAAAACCTTGTGTGTGAAGAAAGAAATATGTTACTTTTAGATTATATTATTAACTTAAAAAATCAGTCTGCCTCTTTTTGAACAGAATTAGATGACTGCAATAACTTGCATTTTGAATGAAATTAAAAAATAAATTTAATTCTCAAATATCAGTTTTTTCTAATAAAGCAAAATTTGCACACGGAGAAAAGGAAATTTCCTGTGGAATGAAAGCTGACTCATTCCCCTACACTGTGTGTGTTCAGATGTTATTTAGACCATTGCGCAGAACTGAAATATAGCAGCATTTCTACTGACATATTTGTTGTAAACTTTTCTCTCTGACATGTATACTATACCATTCCTTATTCTTTGTTAACTGCATATTACTTTAACCTTAACCTATTCACAAAGAATGAATACAATAGATTTTGACTCAATACATCTTTCCACAACTATTTTAATGTGAAATGACAAGCTTAGCCCAGCACCCCTCATCTTTGTCCTTCAGACACTGATATGTACAGCTAATTATGTCCATATGAGTGGTCCCACTAACTTCAGACAGGACTTTCAGACACTCTGAAGTCACTTAACTCAATCCTGCCCATCACTGGGAAGCATTATGGATCTGACAGGGAGGACCGAGGGCTGAACCTGCTATGCATCGAACATTTTCTAGTCAAGAAGAAAGTAGGGGAAGGTTGTGCTTCTTGATGTGTCAGCTGAGGCTCGAATTCTTAGTCAGGGGTCACTGTTCTGGGTGTAGGAATTCCAGCACCCAGCAGTCTGTATTAAAGCACAAATAAGTAACAAGAATAACATAAGTATATGTTTTGCTTTAGCTTTTAGACACTTCATGCAAACTGTGCCATTAATAAGCAATGATTTCTTGTTTCTTAAAATCATAGCATTCACAAAATGTGTTGCTTCCTCTGAATTTTTAGAAATCTAATTAAAAAAATTATGTTTCAACTTGTCTCAGTTCAACAGCAGATGAACCTGAATTAAGGCATTTCTTAACACATTAAACAGATGATTACAATAGCAGATAAAATACAGTCTCTGGAGCCCAAAAAATACTGGACTTTCAAGGTTCTATCAACTTACAAGTAATTATAAAGTAATTATACTTGCAAGTATGAATGGATTACAAACCACCATTCCTCTATGTAAATTTAAACAGTACCCTTGATCTCTATCAGTAAGTCTTTTTCTGTTAACTAATAACACATTGCAGCCAAACCTTTCACTGCCATCTGTTCAAATGGAAACATGTGGTATTAGAGTTCTGATACTGTGCCCTTGGTAAAGATATACCTTAGAGATTTCTTTTGGAAAACTTCATAGTTAGCAAACAATTTGCGGGTAGTTAATTTGCTCCCTTGCTGGGGTTTGCATTCCCACATGTGAAATGTGCTATTCTGATGGTAACGTTCAATTAAATGAATGTACACAGGATCATATTTACATAATATGGATTGTATTTACTCTGTGGGAAACTTGACTGTCCTGCAAAAGACCATTATTAAACAGAACACAGAGTATTTGAATTTATTTTTGTTGTTCATGAGCTCTTCCTGTAGTACAAAGCTGTAGAACGAAACGTCCTCTTCTTGCATTGGTTCAAGCCTTACTACGTTGTAGAAATGAAAAACACCTTCAATACATGCAAACACACATGGAGCCATACACACTCATCTTGCAGTACAAATTCTCAGGGGGCTATGCTGATTGAAAAAGCATAATGTATTCACACTATAAACACATTTCCTTTTGTTTCTTCTTTTCCCTTTTCTTTTCCCTAACAATTGCAAAACAAACTATTTTGAGAACATCTTCAAAAAGTAATGCCAGATTGTGAGACACTGACGGTGAGTACTGTGTTTCCTCATGCAGTAAAGTTCTTCTGTGAGTATGGTCATCACAATTTTACTAATTATCTTAGGAGCTGAATACATAAAGCAATACGTATCTTTTGTGATCAAAAGTTATCCGTAGTAAAAGTTACTCATTTTGGAATCATACAGTTTAGTGAATATGCTTGGCAAAAGAAAATGAAGATCAAATGATGACACAAGCATTTGGCAAACATTGTTAAGTTCGTGTTTTAATAACAAGCCCTCAGATTTATAAATTAATTCAGCAGATCACCTAACCATTACCAAACCAGTAGTTCAAGAAATTGAGAAAATATTAAAAAGTAATTAAAAACTTTTGTGAGTTAAAACCTACAAAATAAGTGCAACAATTACAGCTAGAGTTTTCAAGTTCTTCTCTTCCAGACCTACTTCATGTATATGAAGATATGAAGCCCTTTCTTTTATGACAAATGTTTGGACCTACCAAAACACGTGGTCATTCATGCTGAGCTGGTCAAGGAAAATGCAAAGCAGCATCCTGCCTGCACCCCTGGATGAAGACTATTGCTAGCAGGGGAAACTAAGGGAAGGAGCATAAACAGACCAACCTGCAGCAGTATTTCTTCTGCTACATCTTAACTGCATTTTCAAGCAATCAGCAGCTTAGAGGCTTCCAGACAGGAAGATCTGTAGCCGCACTTAGTTCTTCCATGGCTTTTTAAAATAGTTTTTAAAGCCCTCTATGATTTTTATTTATCTGTACTATTTATATGCAGCAATGAGTTCATGGCTTAAATACACGTTACAAGGTGAAGTGTTTGTTTGGCAGCCTTTTGTTCCAAGTTCGTGAGAAGAAACCAGCACATATTCTTACCTACCATCACTTTAACTTTCTGATAGAACACTCCCATGCATTATGTTTTCAGAAGAGTATTAACAGTTTTGCAAGGTCTCTCATAGCCTTTCTTTTATAATACTGCAGCTCTGTGGTAAAGCAGGATTTCTACCCACACAGATTAGATGGGACTCCCTTCTCTAACGAGACATCACTCATCACCTTGCCACTTCCTTGCAGGCTGGTTCCTGGTCCCCACTATGTTTGCCCATGCAGTTTTGCTTCTTTCATGCTTGGCAGCTGCACTCTCAACCATCTTCATGGAAATACTTCTTATTTTGTGTAAACTAGGAAGTGAAGAAGAAGTATAGCACCACTGGGCTGCAACCTTGCATCTTAAAGATAGTGTAACATTCACTGAAAAGGAAATGTTACTGGGGACACATTTTTCTTAATATAAAGGGTGCAGTTTGGGGAGGTCATAAGAGACTAGAAAGAGAATCTTTTTATGAACTGAAGTTTTCTTCATTAAAGAAATATCCTGATAAATGCATAAAATGTAAAGTCTTATGAAGATCTTAATTGAAAACTGCCTTTAGTGAATACCATTTCTGCAACTTTTCCGCATGTCTTCTGTTTTGCTTTTAAGTCGTATCATTGACATTTACAAACAGAACTTTCCAGCAAAAGTAACAGTTGAAAAAGCCACATATTTCTCAAAGCCAAGCTGACCTAACACAATGTTAGACTGAAGTTACATTTACATGACATGCTGTTTTGTTTGTTTTCAGTGGGGTTACTATCTTATAACAACATTTGGAAACGATAAAAGCCTAAAGTGAGGACCCCCTGTCCGTTTATACTAACACTGTATATTCATAAACAGGAACGAATCAGTGAGTACAAATCCCCTTAATTGCTTTATGGTTTTATTTATTTTTACTACATTTTATGTATCCCAATGAGAAGCATTAAGTTATTAATCATGTAGTAAGCCGTATTATGTATTAACAGAACTGTATGCAAAAAAATTCTTTCCAGTTTGCCTTTCTGACAAAGAGATTACACTAAATCATCTACAAAATAACTCCACCCATAGTATTTATTATAAATGGACTAATATCACAAGTGTATTAAGTACTTCTGGTATTTTCTAAAGTCATTTGTCATCATATGGAATATGTGACAAATAGTGAAGATCAGAAATATTTCTGAGGTCTCAAAACCCTGCAATTCTGGCACTATTCTTAGCACAATTTATTAGCTGAAAACATAAATCAGCCTCTGGGGCTTTCAAGACTTATACTGGTATACAACCTTTTTCAGGAGACTGTGGGAAGGGGATCATAGTGTATTTCAGAGACTCTGCACTGTCTTTGTGAGCAGCATTCAGTTAGGTGAAGAATCCGTACAGGCTAGGAATAAAATTTGGTCTGAGATAGAATACGCTGAAAATCCTCTGTGCATGAGATGCAGATAGAGTGGTGAGAATTCTACTTGCACTAGAAATGCAGTGGGTTTAGGTAGACCTAAAGATATGAGAATAGCAGGGTTTTGTTCATTAAGCTAAATGTCCTGATATTGCCCCTTGTCCTGGTTTCGTCTTGGATTGATTTCATTTTCTTCCCAGTAGCTGTTGTGTTTGAATAATGTTTTTAGTTGTTAAGAAACCAAGGACTTTTTCCAGTCTCCCATGCTCATCTAATGAGCAGGTATGCAGGAGCTGGGAGGGAGCACAGCCAGGCAGCTTGCCCAAGCTGGACAATGGAAATATTCCATATCAAGACTTTGTCCTCAGTTTATCAGTGAGGGTTGGCCAGGGGACAGGATGCTTCTTTTTTTCCGTGAGTTCGAATCTTCTCTTGTCTGGGAGTTTGGTCTTTTTTGGGAATTTTGCAACATCTATGAGTTCTGGGTTCTGCAATCGCTGCTGGGGGACTGGCTGCGAATTGGTCATTGGGTGGCAAGAAAATTGTTGTTATAGTAGTAGTAGTGTTTCCTTTGTTTTCTTATTAAACTGTCTTTGTCTCAACCTAAGTGTTTTATCTTTTGTTCATTTCTCCTCCCCATCCCACTGGTGGCAAAAGGGCAGCAGTGAGCGAGTGGCTGTCTAGTGCTTAGTTTCTGGCTGCCAGGTTAAACTGTGGCATCCATATAGGAATTTACAATGTTTTATTTGAAGCAATTAAACATAACATAAAAAATCATGACCTACTTCATATATGAAAAATATCTCTTCAGCTTTACAGACTGAATCCTACTGATCTGTCAGAATAAAGCACTCATTCTTAGAAGGATGGTTTGCTGTTAATCTATCGACCTAGAGCATCATGCTTTGAGATGCACAGCAATAATTTTTTAACAGTGAACAGGAAAACCACGTAACAGCTTTGATATAAAGTAGAGAAGGAGTAATACTGAAACCAGATGAAAACTCGGGGTTCCTTATAGAAAATGTGAATGCAATCTCCCAGAATACTAAAACTGTCAGGACAAACAACATTTCCTGTTTGAAAAACACCGTTGGATTTTTAACAACAAAAGAGCAGGATCTCACTTCTATTAAATGCTGTCCAATTTTCACCAGGTGTTGGAATTCCTGTTTCAGAAAGAAAGACACTTTTTTTAGTTCTTGCACACTAAAGTTTTGGTCAGTTGAAAGAAGGCAAACCTCACAAAGTGATTTGACTTGGGAATCAGTGTAGAGTGGAAAGTCACATTTTTATAGTCCTGACTGATTGTGATGTTTGATCTCTCAGAGTGAAGGATCACTTACTGTATGACAGAGCCAATTCTTATCTCAGAGGTATGGAATAAATTTATTCCTGTCTTCCTGGGTAATCTAGGTACTTGTGATGCACTCATCACTGTAACATTGGCAGTAGCATTTGATGTCTTTGTAGGTTTTTTTCCTAAAATTATTTAACTACAGAATCAGTCTTCTTTTGACCTCAATTCATGCATTTTCAGTGTATCTTCAAATCATTAGATTTTGGTAACCTCAGTGATCAAGGAATGTGAGCATTCATGGAAATTTAGTTTTAAAATACTGTGGATGAATCACTGAATAGAAATATTTAAGGAATAAAAACAGATTAGATGATTCCATCCAATTATAGTTTAACAATGCAAGAAACTGAATTTACATATCAAAGCTGCACAACAAATAATTTAGGGACAGACAAATCTGTTTACTGACAACGATAGAGCAAAAGAAAGAAACGAAAACAAGTTGAAAACTTTCATTGTAAATTATTTATTTAGCTTCAAAACAAACCGTAAAGAATCCAACATCATCTCTGACACTTAAGTTGCTTCACATGTAAAAGGAATATTCTTATAAATTACTACACACAATATTCAATTATATAAATACCATTTTTTGTTTGTTTGTTGATGATATTTGGCTCATTTGGCACACAAAGGAGGTCAGCTACAGTCAACCTACATCACTGATACTTCATAACTTTTGACTATGCCACCACAGTATCATTTCTTGTTCAATTGACTGGTTAAGTAATGCACCCCTAGACAAAATGGAAATTTAAAAGTCCTGGCAAAAAAGTAGAATTTATGTTCTGAAATCCATTCCTTTGTGAGTCCATGCTGGGAAGGCACTACATGCATGCCTAAGATTCTGTGCTTTGTCAGCGTGAAATACTGTTTCAACCACTATTTACACCCACGTGGTAGCAATTGCAGTGAGCTGAGCTAAGAAGCTTTTCAAAGATCGATAAAAGTATCACTGAGCAAATGCTTTCCCACATCAGTGAATAACTTCATCTTGTTTTAATAATGTATGTCCATTTATGTTTTTTATTGGTCCTTTGCACTCTATTGGGCTACTATTTTTGGCACTGAAGATGTAGACTCAGGAAACGGAGGGGTACGGTGCAGAGATTCACAAACAAACACCAGTTTGAGGGAAATAAAGATTCCTTGGTGGACCTATGATTCAGGAGCTGGAAAGCAGAGCTCTTTTTTTCAGGAACAGCACAATGCCACCTGGACAGTGTTACCTGCTACCTGCTGACCTGCGCTAGCTTATGCAGAGCTGAGGTGTGTGACCTGCTTTTGTCATCCGTCCACAGGACATGTATGTCGCCTCCACCAGCTTGTCACCACCCCTGGTGCAAAGGAGGATTTCACAAGGGTGTGACTACATAATTTAGACAAGCTTTTAAATTATTTCACAGTGCCAGAGCTATTTGAAGTGTCTTTACTTTAGCAAATTCCGTCCAGCATCACAGAAACACTGAACTCATTTAAAGAAGAAACTAGTGCCGTGACTTCGATCTTTTGGTTTCCTAACAGTTAAATTCCATTGGAGCTACTTCTGATTTACAAGGGAATATTAATAAAAGGAATCAGGCTATAGCCGTGCTTTCCAATCTATGTCAAACATCTTTTTACCTTTAAAAATATTTGTGTTTTTTAAAAATAAATTCCACTTGATGTTGGAGGGAATAAAAAGTTTCCAAAACACATTATTCTCCCAGACTTATTTTGTTTCCGGCAAATGTAGAACAATGCTCAGAACTGAACTGGAATAGCAAGCGTTTCTTATTTAAAAAGAATGCTTACATTGTGGCATGTAGTGTTGAGTCTGGGTAATAGGAAATCATGAATTTTGCATCTCAGTTCAGTAAAGCACTCCAGCATTTGCTTAAAATTAAACTTAAACATGTGCTTAAGTGCTTTTCTGAATCCCAGCATAAATAATGATACCACCTGAGTAGGAAGCCAAAAAGATCTGTTAAATTTCAAGTATTTAATCAGTGGGTCTAAGCTGGTCTATAGCAGTGAAACGTTGCAGCTCCCTGGTAAAAGCATCTTTGATACTTATAATGACCCTACAAAGCTGTAGACTTTTATCTATTGTATTCATTTCCTCAATTTTCCTATCATGAATTTCTCGTGTGAGCTCAAGATAGTCATTAAGAGTCAACTATCAAAGGCACCTAATGGGATTTATAAAAATTCCTTAGTAAGCTGAACATCCTTAATGATACTTTTAGTATTATTTAAACACTTTGAAAATCTGGCCCAATGTGTCTGACCTCACCTCCTGGGCTAAAATTATTAAGATACTCGTAAATATACATAGGTATATTGAATATTTTGACCCAGTATTGTTAACATCACTAACCTCTACAAAATTTTCATGAGGTTGGTGACAAGAATATTGAAAAAAGACAGAAATAGATGTGGTTTAACTATTTAAAATAAATTGTCTTTCTGTTAGCACTGATAGAGTCCAATATTTAGAAACATTGAATATCTTAGCTTGGAAGGGATCTGTACTGCAAACTCACTTATAATGCTGCTCTCCATGTTTCTATCTCCCTTTAATTATTGGGTCTATGATGATTTTTCACCTGATGCCTTTGTATATTTTCCAACATTCTTCCTGCCCATCATTCTAAGATCTCTGCTGATCTGCTCCAAAGCTTATTGAAGACAATGGGAATCTTGGATCCACATCCAGGTTCCTTTGTACTATCTGTCTTTCATCACCTTTTGCAGCTCCACCCTCTTATGCATCACAGAGGACTTTCAATAATGGGTGGCTTACTTCTTCTCGATCATTAGTGAAAATGTTAAATAAAACTATACTGAATACTGATCCCTGAAGTACCTCACTATGAAAAGACCTTCCCATAAATCTGTATTTTAATGTTTTGTATTCTGCTTTTGTTTATAGCCCTTCAGCCACTTTTCATTCCACAAGACAGTGCTCATACCCCAGGCAATTTAAATTAATTCAGCATTTTCTATCAAATAGTTTCCACGTCGTGGGCCAAACTCTTCCCCAGTTATTCAAGCCCACACTTATTGATGTCAGCGGGATTACATATGAGCAATACATGAAAGAATCAGGTCCTTTTTTTTTTCCCTATGCTCTCCTTTCAATTACAGATTTTGAGTTATGGTTTATGATAATCTGGAATTTGAAGATCAGGATGTTCTCTGCATTGTCTGTGAGCATATTGCAAACTTCTCAAAGTAGATAGACAGAATAATCTGATTATTCCAACAGAAAGTATTTTCTTCATCTCTTAAGTGTGGGATTAATTTATGATAAAAAACTTGATGGAAGTTGTACTCCATTTTTTATACGCATACAGAATTTTGTATATATATATACGCATACGAATTATTGAAAAGAAAAATTATTCTCCTAGAATCTAATTTTATGGCAGTAATCTTTTGGGAAAGTTATGGCTATATTCAATATAACTGAAATTTGGAACTTTCTAAAGTATTGGAATGGTGTTGGATTTTTTTCCCCAACTTCTTGTATGAGTTGGAACAACTTCATTCTCATTACATGGATCTGACATATTGCAGAAGATGCATTTTGAAATATTTTAAATGGCAATTCAAGAAATGAAATCTGAGACAGAAATCATAAAAATTACCATAAGATCAGCCAACAAAATGTCTTTTTCATTAACATCTTTTCTGGATACTTAAATGGTATCCCCAATTAATATTAATAAAACCAGTTCAAAACCAGATCTAGCTGGAACAGCTGAGGAGCCTGTTGGTAAAGTTCCTAGGTCACTGATTAAATCCAGTACAGATCAGTAAAGGCTGAAATTTATGCTTGGAAACAAACATAGAACATTTTGATTGGTTCAGCCTAGTATCCAGTACAAAGGTGACAATATATTTAAAAAGGAAATACACATTCAGAACTGTTGTTACCCTTGGGAAGACTTCAACAGAACAGAGCGTGGAGGGGACTTTCTTGTGGTCAGAACAGAGAAGTTCCAAGTTACAAGATGAAAAACGTTAGCAAAGAATCTTGCCTAGCTGTAGTCTGCTCTTTCGCTGATATGCTCATCAACACATATCAATTCAATTAGGCAAATAAAACCACCATCCATGGGACTTCAAAGACGCCTGCCTCCCTTCCATAACTACACAGGGAAATTAGTAACTCATTTTTTGCAAAAACTGCTTCGTTAGGAATTTTAATTTGAGTGCAAATCATGTGCCTAAATTGGGGGGACTGAGTCCAATCTGTAAAATAAGTTTTAGATATGTATATTTAGATGAGCAACCCTAATCCCCTTGTTTGAATGCTTAGGTGCTGCACTGAAGTTTCTGTCCTGTCCTCTGGAGGGGACTAGCTCACAGGAACATGTCTGTGTGTGGTGCCATTTAGGCTGCAGAGACTGACTCTCTCTGACTCCATCCCATGAAGAGGCTGGTGTGCTAAGCCTGGCAGAGGCTATTTGACATCATGCTGACAACAGCCAGCTCCCACCAGGGAGGGCTGTAACCCATCTAGACTGGGTCAAGAGAAGGGGAGCATCCGGGATCTACACCCACGTCAGACAAAAGCGGTGGGATATCACCAGTCCCACGCTCTAGCAGAGCTAATTGACCAGCAGTATTCTGAGTAAGAGACTGTCTCACCTCCTGGTCCGTTTTGGACCCATGCGCAAAAGATTCATGGGGCTAGGGAGAGAGAAGGCAAGCAGACCCCTGTGCCTTCCTGAGTTTAGTATTCTCTCATTCGGCATGGAGAAAACTATGATTCTATTCACCACAGCCTGAACAGTTGTATTTTACGATAGAAAGCTATTCAACAAGTGGCAGAACAAAAAGCAGACAGAAAAAACTTTCCTCTTTCCTAAGACATTCTACCCATAAGGACCCTCTTGTGCAAAAGGTAAGTAAGCAGTGTCTCTGCCATCATCAACTCAACCTCTTTCTTCAGTTTTTGGAGGTGCTCACACATCTGATAGGATGGCGTTTAATTTCACTAGAACCTAAATATAGGCTTGCTTTACATCTTCCCAGACTACAGCACTTGCAGAATGATAGTAAGTTATGATGTATCAAACGAATCCTTTCAGCCAGCAGTGGGAAACAAGTGTTAGGTAGAGGGAAATGTGTGCTTAGACCTTTACCCTTTCAGGGCTTTGCTCTGGGCATTTGTACTCTCGACCAACAAAAGGAATCACACTTTGTTTGGAGTGACTAATCTGCTACTGTCATAGAGTCTCAGAGGAAAAGACTTGGGGATAAAATGCATTTCTCACCTGCAACATGCACTCTGGAGGGGACAAAACAAAGCGCAAATATGAAAACGTATCTGTTCTTCTGATGTTCAAGTTAAATTTTCAGATGGTCTACAACACAGAGTAGGAGAAACAAAACACAAATATATCACAATCGGAGTATATCTAACTCCTATGAAGTCACAAAATGCCATACTGTCTTTTGTTAGCCATAACTAATGGATTCATTTCTTGTACATGTGGTGATTAGAGTTAAAGTCAGGGATCTAAATGAAGGCAAGGTAAAGGCTTTAAGAGCTGGTAGATGCAGATGGCCTAGAAAGATAGCAGAGGCAAGCACACATAATTGCTGCTCTAGACTCCTCACCAGAATCACAGAATCACAGAATGTTCGGGGTTGGAAGGGACCTCTGTGGGTCATCTAGTCCAACCCCCCTGCCAAAGCAGTGTCACCTACAGCAGGCTGCACAGGACTGCGTCCAGGCAGGTCTTAAATATCTCCGGAGAAGGAGACTCCACAACCTCCCTGGGCAGCCTGTTCCAGTGCTCCGTCACCCTCAGAGGGAAGAAGTTCTTCCTCATATTCAGACGGAACTTCCTATGCTTCAGTTTGTGCCCATTGCCCCTTGTCCTGTCACTGGGCACTACTGAAAAGTCTGGCCCCATCCTCCTGACACCCACCCTTCAGATATTTATAAGCATTTATAAGGTCCCCTCTCAGTCTTCTCTTCTTCAGGCTGAACAAGCCCAGCTCCCTCAGCCTCTCCTCATAGGAAAGATGCT
>Ga0065711_1029029_pt1 | contig 37949 bp, 14 predicted proteins | sample Hoacrofraction12_FD_59098 | JGI IMG/M metagenome (GOLD analysis project Ga0065711, IMG submission 59098) | Hoatzin crop microbial communities from Cojedes, Venezuela - Epithelial fraction 12 v2 (version 2) | ecosystem: Host-associated > Birds > Digestive system > Esophagus > Crop | place...
GGTGAGAGTTGCTCTGTGCATTTCTGCTGTTTGTTTCGTACATTCTCCTGATCAGTATTATTGTTGTTACTGTTCACTTCGCTTGCTGTTATGTTAAACTGCCCTTATCCCGACCCACGAGTTTTGCCGCCTTCTTTCCATTCTCCTCCCCACACTAGGGGGGAGGGGCGGTAGAGCGGCCGCGCGGCACTTTGTTGCTGGCCCCGGGCCAAAACTGTAACGGTTACAATGCCATTCCTAGTTAGTAGTTTGTACTAAATATTTTGTTTGCTAGTTTGGTAACAGACTGCATGTTCGAGCTCCTCTTTTGTGAGGAGCGAGCATCCAAATTGTAGACATGTAGCCATTTGATTTCTTTAAGGGGAAGCAATGGGGGAGGGTTTTCAATCCTTATTTTCTTAGTAGTTTTGCTCTTGAGTGACATAACTTTGAACTATTGATGTATTTCATACCAGATGAAGCACACATCTGAATTCCAGTTCTAATTATTTATCAACAAAGTTCAGGTGTGCACTTCAGGTATTGCTTAAACTCTAAATAAGTTTCAGATATGCAGTGAAATCTTATTTTTTTAAGTTTAGGATTTTTTACGAATGTTTTGTCCTAGTGCCCCTTGTATGCAGTTTTCTCCCTAGGAAGTCTGTCTATTGTGAAAAATTTATTGGTTCCTGTGTCTAGTTGAAGCTATAGAAGGCAACAACATTTGTTTGTCTCCATTTCATGTGTTTGTTATTCTGGCAGCTGTGCAGTTTCATTTTTTCCATCTACCAATACTGTATATGCTTCTGAGTTGAAGTGCACACTAAGGTCATGGATTTTGGATTTTCATAGGGCTTCTGACTATGGAGCACTTTAAACACTTCAAACTGGAATCAGAGAGGGATTGGAACTCTTAAAGTTCTTGGGGACACATACAGAAATACATTTATTTTGTAAATACATTTTTATTTATATTTTTATTATATAAATATATTTTTGATTATGTAATACATTTATTCTGTCTTATTTTTTCCTGATTTACTTTTAATTTTGCTATGTAGTTAAGCATGCTTATTTGCACTTTTGAACTGTATTGACCCAAGCTGGGCTTCGGGCCCCTTTATGAAATTCTTCAGAATTTTACGTTCTGAAATCTATCTCTTGCATTAAAGATCTCAGAATGAAAATAAAAAAATGAGAAATACTGTTTTACAGATGAATTAAACGGATTTTCTGTTAGTTTCCTTTTTTTTTCCCAAGTGGGACTGATAAATGCATTTCATGTTACTACACGTCAGCATGCCAGTCTAAGACAAACTATAGTCACTCAACTTGCACACTTGATTTTGCTACAGACTTACAATTCACAAAAAGCCAAGAAAGGGCTAACAATGTCTTTGCAATTACAGTGTGCAAGGAAATAATACAAAAAATGTGAAGAGAAAACTGATTTATATGAAAATATATTTTGGCCACCCTTTAAGATTATTCACTCTTTTCTACCTCTTTTTAAATAATGTCTATACAAACACTAACAGAAGTTGGCTCTCGAGGACTTACTCTGGCAATTTTTTTTATCCATTACTGGATGAAATTTCTACTTGTAGATGAGGTTTGGAGTCTGACACATGCGAGTTGCAACTGTAGTCACAGAAGGGAATGCGGTTTTTTAGGTTTGAAGAGGCAATGTGTTTCTGAGAACAGCTTCCTCCTACTCTTGGTATAGCTCAAGTAAACTAAACGCAAGATTCTGTCAAGCATGTCTATTTTTTATGAAATATCTAATCTTAGCTGAATGATGTGGTCTTACAGCTCAACATCTGCTGCTGTTTACTCAATGACTGTGAAGGTTTGGATGGTGATCTTGGGAAATACCTTAGCACTAAGCAGAACCCCTGGTCAGTTCAAAATAGATGATTAATCATTGCTTTCTGAATAGCCAATGAGTGCTGTACAAGTCCTCTGACTTTCAACAGCACCTCAATTTCTTTGTATCTGTTGCGGTTTTTCTGTTGTTTTCTCCCCCACTTAGTATTTTGGGTTTCTTGGGGAAATCTGGGATTCTTGGTCTTTTTTTCCTTTCCTGAGCTTTTACCCTGTGAACTCAGAGCTTTGTGGAGTATCTAGTAATGGATTAAGGGATAGATCTATAAAAGGACTTAAGTATAGAAGTATTGAAACGTCACAATACTGAACATTACAGTGTCTAATTTTCAGATACCTGCTGATAATAAGAATTCACAGTTCTGAAATAGGTACATAAGCTTCAATGCCCAGGGACAATTTTATAACAAGTGTATGGTGTAAAAAATGTAGTATATGTGGAAGGGCAACCATTTTTTGTATCACATGGAGGCAGAAGGACAGGGGTGAGAAGTAACTGAAATACTTAAGTGTTTCCTGCACTTAAGCACCAGGGACCTCATTTTAATACAGCCTGTGCCTCAGTAATAATGACACTCTGCTGAGATTAGGGAAGTGGGAGTTCCAGTCTTCACTGATGGAAGAGGGATTGAAATCTACATCTCCTACACAATATTAAGGTACTTCTTAAAAATTCAAGTACAAATTCACCTCCTTTGGCAAATGGTTTAAATTGTTCTTTGAGAATGGCTGCTCGTGTCCTGTAAGAAACCTTACAGTCCAGAGGTGTGAGGTAGGCTGGCAAGCTCAAGATGTACTTGGGTTAAAAAAACCTTTGTGCTTGAAAAGCAAATGTCTCCAGAATTAGCAAACAAATCAGCATTTCTGGTAATCTATGATTTAGGCTCAGGCAAGTAAGGCATAATGTGATCCCTCCTTTCGAAGGAATGTCTGGTAGAAAGATGGCCAACCTGTCAATGGAGAAAGTGGAGTCAGTTTCTCAGCTGGTAAAAATTAGTATGGCTCTGAGTTAATTCATAGCAGCTGAGTGGCAGAAAAATGTGTTAAGGTAGTGGTTTAGCCGCAGCTGTACTAGGTCAGTTGTGCTCTGCAGTAAGGATTCCTCCCCCCTGCCTCATATTTTATGGCAATCTTTCACTCATGTTTGTTTGTAAGTGCTGTATTTTGACCTTAACTCAATTCTGAGGAAGAGACTCTTCTGACTGAGACCTTATTTCAGCTGATGAATAGGGACATTTTTTCCACCTTCAGATACAAAAATGTGAGCCATCCAGCAGCCCTGTGAAAACAGCGCAAAGATAAGTCACTTCAGTTTTGCCAAGAGGTAAAGTGACAAGGTCGTAACATGAGTTACCGCTTATTCATTCTCTTAGGATGCAATAATGCTAAACCAAAACACTCTAAAATAACAGATTTCCAACACTACAAAGTGGTTTTGTTTGCTTTAAGTAATACTTAGCTGAATAAGGAAAATTATATTGAATGTTTTCAGAAAATCTTTCCTGCCACTTCCACAAAATGGCTCAGTTTATTTAAAAAAAAATTTAAACATTTCATTAATTGTGACATTATTATATGAGACTTTCAGAACTGCATGTCACAGAATGTACATAGTACAGTGAAAAATAGTTCTGCTGCCATCTTGAATTTATAGCCTGAGCTAAGTCTGCCAGCTTAGCTAACCAATGTGAATTACTTTAAATGAATAGTAAGAATGTTATCTAATGTTATCTATTATGTTTTGTGTAATGAATGATCATTTCTGCCCTCTTACCTAAACTGTTAAAAGAAGCTCAGTGACCTAACTTGAAAATCTGTTATTTTTGAACTGCACTAGGGAGTTTGAAGGAAATTGTCTGCCCTTCCTGGTAAGAAGTGCAACTAACGTGACTGATGTTGCAGTAACTGGTGAGAGTCAGTATACCAGGTGCTAGTCAAGCAGTTTTTAGGGTGATATCTGTTAGAGAGGGAGAATTCACTTGGATACATAAATACTGCTGTCTAAACAATTCAGTCATGTTTACTAATGTGCTGTAGGAGACAAATCCTATGCAACTCCTACCATAAGTAGACTGGACAAGACACAAGTCTGTCCAGGTTATGCTTCCTATTGCTATTAAACATAAAAGATGGATTTTATAGAAAAGGCTCATGACCTCAAAAATGTTTGCAGGGCTTAATATATTTTATATTTTGTAGGCTTAAATAAGCTTATATTTTGCATATAAGTAGGCTGCATTTATGGAAAAAAATATTTTTTTTTCTTAGAATAGTTTTCTCTAAACATTAAAACTGTGTTGATTCTTCTACCTTTATACTCATTAGGTTGATCAAGTTTACTACTGAAAAAATAGAATGTACAAAATCCTACAATTTACCACAGAGGAAGTGTTAAAGTAGTAACTATTGATTTTCTTTTCTTTCCTCCCTCTCCCAAGCCTCCTATTTCCTATTTTATTCATCTTGTCTGAACTAACACATTTATAAACCAGCTCCTTGAACAGTAAAACCATTTGCCATTTGGTGGAATTGGCTGACATTTCATTTTTGCTCTGCAGATTGCAGATAATGTTGACATTATTTTGCTGAGCTCTGTACTACATCATTAGCATATTGCTCATGACTGAATCTGAAATGCTTTCACTCTTGTAATGCAATAACCTGCATTTTCTCTGTTAAAGAAATGATGTAGATTTTGAGTGGAAAATAGTTAATGTTGCAGCATGTTGAGATAGAAGTTGCATTGAAGTAGCAAAATGCAAGAGTAAAGTGTATGTTAAAAGTGAAGGAATAAAATCCCATCGATGATGTGTTTACTCTTGATATCTATAAATCTTGAGTAGAAATGAACAACGTTCATGAAATAGGCTTAAACTCAGACTCTATCAGTACTGTAGCAATGCAAGACTTGTTAAATTAGAAGCATATATCTTCCTGCTAGCATCACATGAAAATGAAAATTCATTTCAAGCTGTAGGCGTAATCTTATTCTTGCCTATATGTGATTATTTTTGAGAAAAAGAAACCAGCTAGCAGCATCACAAAGTAGCTTTGGGTGGCCAGGAACACCAAAATCCTAGACAGATTTTTATCAAGTTGGCAGTGAGTTTATTTTTATGATGTTTTAAGATCTACACTTACAGATAAATTTGTAAATAAATCATTTTCTTTGAAAGTTTTTCTTCAAATTCTGCTGAGAGAGAGAGAGAAGTGGAACTAGAGAACTGATTTTAAATTTTCTGTCACTCTGGTAAAACCTATCCAGGATTCATTGTTGGCATTACCAATGACACACAGTTCCCTTACTCTTACGTATTTATCTCTGCCTTCTTGGTTATGTTTCTTCATAGCTTTGACTAAGTATGTTTTGCCAGACAGTTTTTTTATTTCTATAACACATTATGGATCATATACTGCCATCCTTCTTCATGTTAAATTGTATCTTTGGATGTGTTGTGACTAAGTCAACAATTAAGATTACAAGTGGCAATTACAGAAGAGGTTTCTTACTGTGATTGAAGGTGACAGCATAACAGCTTGGCTGATTAACAGCTTTTCAATCATGTATTCCAGATACGTAAGTTCTTCCACTGACAAAACAGATGTGCAGTTTAAAAATACAAGGTCCAAACAACCATCTGCATTTGAGAAGCTTTCCAAGGTAGACTAAATATTCAGTCAAATAGATAAACTTTCCTTTAAATTTATAGATGTGGAAGATGGATTCTTCATAAAAACTGAATTTTTGTGCTGTGTTGAACTTGGGTCTGACAAAAATCAGTTGAAAGATGTTAAACTCTTTCCATTGGGGAATGGGAGTTGTGGTCAGTCAGTAGCAGTTTCTTTCTGCTGCTCTTTCCTCCTCACACTTTTCCCTTGCTACAGTGTGGGTCCTTTCCACATGATACAGTCCTTCACAAACTGCTCTTGTGTGGGTCTTCCACAGGCTGTGGTTATTTTAGGGAAATCCACCTGCTTTGGCATGCAGTCCTCCCTGGGCTGCAGTGTGGATGTCTGCTCCACCATGGCCCTCCATGGGTTGCAGGACAATCTTTGGTCTGGTGCCTGGAGCATCTCCTCTCCTTATGCTCTCACCTTGGTGTTCACATGGTTGTTTCTCTCAGGTTGCCCCCCAGAGGCTACCCCTACAGCCCCACACTGCTGCCAGCACCTAGGCACAGACACTCAGTACAATTGTAGTGTAAACATATTGATGAAATATTGATTTCTCTATCACTGTTTCCTGTAGAGTAAAATTTTCACACATCTCAGTGACTTCATCAGCAGTTACTTCTTTCCCACTACATATATGTATATGAATTACTTGTTGCCAGGGACACAAAAGGGTTTTTTTTTCTGTTTACACAGTGTATGCTGTACAGAATAAGAAACAAACATTACCTTAGTTGATGTGTTTTTCCTGTATATGATAACAAGCAAAGGTTGGTTGACCTTTTCTTGATGAATGCATCTTCCACAGTCTATAAAGTGACTTGCTTCATTGGCAGACTCGGATTGTAGGGCTGCTGCAGGCAAACATAAGAACATGTTGTGAGGAAAAATGGATTATAGTTGTCCAGACTAGCAGCAGAGATTTACCACAGCCCTATCAGAAACATAAAGTTCTTGTATTGTCTTGAAACCTCTTATTTTCACAGATGATCAGGCAAACAAAAATTGTGTGGCTACTTAATCAGCTGTGAGAAACTGGCTTTCTGAAGAATACACTGTAATCCACCATCTGCAAGGGTTTTGGCATGCTGTTCTGTCTCCTTGCTGCTTCATCACTGCTCTGCACTGATGAAATCGTGGGGGCAGTGACTAATGGCAGTGCTTTCCCAGTTCAGTTTTCCACTTTGCCATAGTATTTCTGTGTGATCCTGAACGCTGTCTTAAGTTGGTACATTAACCAGACAGCTGAAATAGTGCAAAGCAGCAGGAATCTGTAAAATCTGATAGAAAGCACCTAGATTACATCCTTAAATTTGCAACAAATAAAATGAATTTGGTTATCCTGTGTGTCTTTCTGCTGTGTTTTCTGCATAGTCAGGTGGTTGTTTAGTGTTTGAACTCTTACCTGAGTTTCATTTTCAGCTAAGCCACCACACAAGTAGATGGTTAAGCCTAGGGTTATCCACATGTACAGGTGATTACAACCAGCCGTTATTACACATTTTATCTGTGAATTTTCATACTTGTTAAAAAAAATCTGTATTTTTCTTTCATGTCTTTACTAAATTGAAAATAACTTCTGATATTTTGTCTTTTGAGTAAAGGATGTCTAGTAGACTTGGATAGATTCAGCTTCAGTAAAAATGTTAAGTGTAGGAAAATCTATTCCGTACAACACTGACCTGGGGTTTGAGGGTATGGGGAGAAGGCTGTTGCACCCAAGCTGACTTAGACTTGGTACTGCAGTATCAATCACCTTATTGTGTAGGAAGGTTGTAACGGAAAACACACAAACTCACAGAACTTCTGAATTCTAATTTAATTAACTCATTCTGGAGTACAAAGGAAATCAAAAGCAGCACTCGTTCTTTACCAGATTCACTGTTTTAAGAAGTAGTGTTGATATGGTGCAGCATGTTTAAGAGAAGAAAATGCTGTGACAATCTCTGCTAATTTTTTCTTTTTTGCTGTCTATATTTGCACTATTTTTTTAATCCCCTTTGTGTATTTATGACATAGAAGATGTTTTCCATATGTTGGATACATGTTCTTTGTCCTTTTTTTCTTAAACTCTAAAATCAGTTTTACCAACATTCACAGTTGCATTCCTTAGTGTCTGGGAACTGCGCAGTTGTGGTTTTTGTTTGTATTTTTGGAAGTCTCTCCTGTTATATAGTGCTTACACCCTCAGGACCTCTGCAACAACCCACCCACACTCAAGATCTTTTCTTAAAGCTCATCAAAGGCTTAGGACACACTGAGAACTGGAATCACACGGGCTTGGTCATGAGACCTATGGAGGTCTCTATTGTGAAATCATGCACAATGGCTGGCAACTTCCCTAAGCTGGTGCTGACTGAATATTTTGTTCATGCTAGGCTTGCTCTCACTGCTCATCAGGTTTGATTTACAAGCCATGGTTGGGTTGTTGCCATGATCGTAGGCTGGACTCCTCCTCAGTGTAGTGGCAGACAGGAGCAAACAAAGTTAGTGTTTTCAGATTCATGAATGCATATGTCTGTTGCTCTTCTGGATAGATGTTTGGGTTATACAGGGCAAAAGTGAGGTGAGGAAAAGTGGTAAGGGAAAGAAGACCTGACACTGAGATAGGTTTAGGCACCTAGTTCATAGGCCAGTATCAAGGATTATGTCACTTTTCTTTGTCCTGTGAATGATGATCAGAACTGTTAAGTGCTACAGTTATTATTTAGAAAAGGTGTCATGCTATAACCATGAAATAACTGTGAAAATCAGCACTCACAGTTTTTGAATTTGGCCGCCTCCTAACAGATGGGCTTCAGGGGCTTAGGTGAGATCAGATTCAGCAGTCTGAAACTCTCCTAAGATTCAGTACAAAGCCATTCCTTTAGAGAGTGAGACAAGTTTGCATGAGCTTTTCTGGGAACAGGGACCAGCAGTCAGATTCCCTTCATCGTTATCAGCTGAATGAGCAACTGAAAAAGTTAAGAAATCTGTGCTTTCTCCTAGTCCTCTTTTTCCATATTTATTCCATTTTCCTATAGAAGCTGTGTCACAGTGAGGAAGGGGACGAGAACATTGCTCATGTGCATATTCCTAGCCTAGATCATCTTCCCAGTTACAGTGTTCTCATTCAAGGCAAGAAATACGGACCTGAACCCTCTTATACCAAACAGGACTTGGAACCTGCACCCCAGGCAATTTGACCTTCAGTGGTCAGAGCAAAAAAACCCCTATCTATTTTTGTAGAAAATGGCTCTTTTCTACAGAGCCCAGTAGTGCTGATGGTAATTTCGATTATCTTCTAAATCAGGATCTAGCATTATTCCACTTTGCAACCCTGCCAAGGACCAGTCAAATTCTTACTGCCAGTGACAATTCAAGTTATGTTTTGAAGGATAGTTTAAACAGCTAAGAAACAGTGTTAAGAATTTTAATCTTGGTATCACGTCTAAATCTAGGTAGGGCCACATCTTATTTGTCTATATGTTGGTTGTAGCCGTAATGCATTTGTATGAGTAATGCCATTTCTGGGATAGGTAGGCTTGTTTCTGGCTCATGCGAAATGCTTTCTCTTTCCAGGGCAGGAAAAAAAAGTATTAAACTCTTCATATACATTCAGCTATTAACGTCTGCAAAGCAACTCATGAATTTGTAATAAAGACTTCAGTCATTTTATGCAGGAAATCCTAAAGAGATGGAAAGTACTTGAGCAATAAAATGAAATTTAAGGGACAATTAACTGATTTTGACTATGTGTAACCTTTGGGATAATTACCATTTCACTAGGGGTTTTCAGCTGTATGTATAAATAATAATAGAGTATTCCCTAAAGTTTAAATCTTCATTCAACAAATGCAGTTTAAATGCTAATAGATGTATGTGATTTATGGTATGTGATTTATGTACATGGATCTTAATATTATTACATGAACTGAAACATTTGAAGATATTCTTTGGGTTATAAAAAAAGCATAGACAGTATTTTATGTTTTTTCAGAACTCTGTTGTATTTGTCTAATGATCAAGATGACTGACACTGTTGTTTATATTCCAATGCTTCAGGCTATAAAAGAAAAATATTTCATTTAAGTTCATTGAGTAACTTCCTGAGCGGTGTAAGCCATGCGTATTCAATAGTTACTGCACTGTATCTTTAAAGCTGGAATTCCTTTTTCACTCTTCCATTAATGAGATACAAAATGAAAACATCCTTCTTGTAGGTAAACTATCTGTTAGGTGATGTTTATGTTTAATTATGTATTTCTTCAATAATTCTGCTGTTAGTAGGTTCTAGGCAATGAAGTTCATAATATCGTGGGCTAAAATTTAAGGGATGATAACATTTAAAGGATTCTACAGAGGCTTTTCAAGATATGCTTAAGAGCTAATGTTAATGACTCAGCAAGACACTTAACCATCTGCTTAACTCTAAGTGTGTGAGTAACTTTTGAGTAAATATTGTTTAGTACCACAGTATCAGTACGATGCCAGTATGATTTCAAAAAAGGATTCAATTCTTCTACTAAAGTTTTGCTGAATTTAGAACAAATTATTTGGATGTTAACACAAGAATTAGTTTTTTTGTCTTAATGTAAAACTTGTATTTGACTCAATGCTAAACCTATGCTCTGACACCATATGTAGATGCCTTGAGCCCTGTATGTACAGAATACTGTGCTTTCTGTGTTTTGTATATTGAAAAGTCTTTTTTATATATCATGTATTATTTTTCTATGTTTAGTGTTCTCTTAGGAATGGAGGTTGTCTGACTTATGTAGGATACTGTTTTTTTTTATAAAGAACATGTTTGCAACAATGCAAAATGAGATGGTGATTGCCAGTTGTATCTCTCACAGATGCTTTTGTTAATTTCAAGCCATGTTCAACCACCTACATCTTTCCTTTGTGTGGATGTCCACCCTCTCCTACCCAAAGGTCAATGAAACAAATTTGTAGCAGACAGTGTAGCTCAATCTCAATACGTACTGGGGAGATTGTATACTCTTCTAGGCTGCTTAGGGACTATGATCCTCTGAAAGAAGAGGAGTGAAAAACACACAAACAGATTTCCCCTCCTTTTATCATAAAAGGTGGGCATAATGCAAATACAATTAAAAAATAAAGCTTTCAGGACCTTTTTTCCTGGTATTTAGTTTTGTACATTTTCTTCGGTATTATTTATTAGCAGTTAAATACTGCTTAAGTTCCATTGCGTATCAGGACTGCAAAAAGCAGAGACTGCTTCTAAAGATGTAGAGCAAGTGCTTGAAAGTCAGTCTCCAACTCTTGCATAAAGAATAAGGCTACGGGTCTTATAATTTAATGTCTGTCTTTCTGAATACGTACTGCTGAGTCTGAGACCACTGGATAAATTGCATAGGAAAATGACCTGTATAAATACTTCTACATCAAGAAAAAGCAAGCCTACATGCATGGATGATGTAGCAAGAGGATTGTGTCTACAGAGGTTTTCATAAGCTGCAGTTTCTTTTCTTGAACAATGATTTCTGCTTGGGTATTTAAACACTGTCCACCTCCCTAGGTGACAGAGAAATATGATAAAACCAGCTCATATGTACAGTGCGTTGAGTCTGCAGTGCTGGGGAATATAAAAGGAATTTAAGTAGAAGAAAATACTAAAGATGGAAATGTTTAATTAGTAATAAAATGGTACATTATTGTTGATGATAACAACTGAACAAAGGTGCAGTGAGATGCTTTGTAACATTTATTTTCCTTTTGTCCTTTGAAAGAGGAACCTGTAAGTTGTCAGGGATAAAATGGTTTTCTCTTATCCCTGGAATCATCTGCAGTCACCATCTTAAAAAAAAAAAAAAAAAAAAAAAAAAAAGAGAGAGAGAAGAAGAAGAAAAAAAAAGAAAGCTGATAACAGGAGTTGGGGTTAGCAGTCAGTCAGGAGAATTAACTAATGGATTATCACAGGGTTCAGGCCCTAACTCTATACAGCCATGTAGTTGGTGTCTGTGGTATTGGGGATTCTCTGACCTTAGAGTGGGAGGTAGCTGGTGAACGATCATATTAGGAATCTGGTTTTCTTCAGTACACAAAGACGTGGATTTTGTGTGCTATGTGCAGCTAGCAAATCTTCGGTTGTTGTCGTTAACATTTATTATTAAATTTTCCAGTACTTGTTTTCTTAGAACATATCATGTTCATCATCAGGGATTTGAAGCCAGATATGGCATTTTGATGCATTGAAACTGGTAGGTATTGGAATGGTGGGTTTAGCAGCAACGGCAGAAAAATATTTCTATTCATTACAGGAGAAATGTATAGGTGGAAGGGATTAAAATGACAAGAGTGTTGCTGTTACTGTAAATGCATTTTTAAGGTGTTTGGAACATATACAGACATGGTAAGAAATAAATGGGCATCACTCCATGTTTACCTGCATGTTTATCTCTGTACAAATCTAATGTGTGACCCTACTTTTTTGTTGCATGCATTTCTCAGAAAAACTGATTGAACTATCTGTATAGTTTCATGGTTAAAAGATATAGTTTTAATGCCTAGTTGAAGTATATTGGTTCTGAAAAGCTTCAGAAAAGAATGATCAAAGATGCTCAATGGCTTCCACGTCAGAAATAATTCAGTAGGACACTTCTCTTAACCTACAAAAATAGACAGCTGAATGGGCTTATAACAGAGGACTGTAAAATAATGAGTACCGTGGAGAAGGTGACTAGAAAGGTGAATATAGAATGACTGTTCACCCTTTATTCTGATACAAGAACCATGAGACATCAAATGACTCTAACAGGCAGCAGGTTCAGTGGAAATTCCTGCCGCAAAACATTGTAGGTACTAGAAGTTCACATGTATTCAAGTAGCGACTGCATCTAATGGGTCTTTATTCCATGGATTTGCCCAAAAAACCCTCTTGTTCAGCAAACTCAACCTCTGGTTCACGTCAAGGATTTACTAAACCCTGTAAGAATGATATAATTATCCCTACATGCGTCCCCTTGCCTACTTTCTTCCTGGATGATCACAACTGGCCATTTGTGGGGACAGTATAGTGGGCTAGACAGATCTTTCATCTGACACAGGACAGCTTTTTATGATTGTTATCAGAGTCCCTAGCTGAGTGATGCTTTTGTCACTATTATCTGTCAACTTATGTACTTTAGCAGCTAAGGAGGTTTGTAGGAAGTTACAGTATCCTAGGGTTTTTTTCCATCTTTTCCAGAACTTCTAACATACAACGGAATGACACTGATCGTTTGTATTTTGGGTTCATCCCAGCTGTAACAAAAGCATTAGCAGAGAGACTAGCTGTGCTATTATTTTGCTTAAAGAACAGTCATCTTACTTTTAATGATTAAAATATTATTTAACTGCATTATTCATTTAAACATTAAAAGCCAGGTGACAACCATTCATGTTTATTTTTAAGCTATTTTAATATTTATGAGAAGCATTTTGAGTCAGGAACACCTTTTAACCCTTCAGAAGTACGACCTGCAGGAGGTGGTTAGAGTGATGTTCTGTCCCACATGCAGAGATAGAAGGCACCAGGAGACTCTGCAGGATCACAGGTACTTTCAGACCCCTGGGGGAGGGCAGTGCTTGTTAAGTACAACACACTAAAAGAAGAAAACAATCCAAAAGTCTGGAAGTTATGAGAGCTGTGAATCTTGGTAGAAAAACTTGTCTGATTTAGGAGCTTCTGCCCCCCATTGCACAGGGCCCAACAAGACTAAGGTGAAAGATGCTGTGTACAGACCAGATTTACACCTTACACTGATGGTTACTTTTCCCAGGGAAGGTTTGTCATTTGGCTGAGAAAGAAAAGAGCACCTTTAGGAAAGGAAGCTTCCTTGGACAGATGATGTTTGATAACACTGATCAGAAAGAAAATAATAAATTCATTGCTTTTCAGCAGCCATTAGGAAGTTGTTATTATTTTCTTCAGCTACAATATTGAGAAGAAAGGTCTTGCATCAAGTTTTTCACTTAGGTTTAAACCAGATAGGACTACCTGTGTTCTCTTTCATTCTCCTTAACCTTGTTGAACTGTAGTAGGACTTGTGATTAGGTTAAGGTTGTGTATTTTCCTGTAGTATTTGAACACTACTATGTTTGATGACCATATAGACTTCAATAAAAAAATCTCCTATCCAGGCAGAGATTTCCTGCTGTAGTTCATGACTTATATTTGTACTGAGCTGACTCAGTAGCACTCCAGTTTTCCCAAGTACACAAAAAAAGAGTCAGATACTAAGTAATTAGAATCAGAGAATACTTGTAGTTGGAAGGGTCATCTAGTCCAACCCCCCCGCAATGATCAGGGACAACTTCAACTAGATCAGGTTGCTCAGCTTTTCATGTCCAGCTTTTCATCCACCAGTACCCCCAAGTCGTCCTCCTCAGGGCTGCTCTCAATCCCTTGATCACCCAGCCTGTATTGACACTAAATGTTGCCTCAACCCAGGTGCAGGGCCCTGTGCATAGCCTTGCTGAATTTCATGAGGTTCACACGGGCCCACTTTTGAGCTTGTCCAGGTCCCTCTGGATGGCGTGCCGTCCCTCAGGCATGTGAACCACACCAGTCAGCTTGGTGTTGTCTGCAAACTTGCTGAGGGTGCACACGATCCTGCTGTCTGTATCACTGATGAAGATATTAAACAGTACTGGTGCAAATATGGACCCCTAAGGGACACCATTTGTCACTGATTTCCATCTGGACATTGAGCTGTTGACCGCTGTCCTCTGGATGTGACCATCCAACCAATTCCTCATCCACCAAACAGTCCATCCATCAAATCCATATCTGTCCAATTTAGAGAGAACAATGTGGGGGACCACGTCAGAGGCCTTACATAAATCCAGATAGATGATAGACATAGATCTTCCCTTGTCCATTGGTGTAGTCACTTCATCATAGATGGCCACTAGGTTGGTCAGGCAGGACTTGCCCTTGGTGAAGCCATGCTGACTGTCTCAAATCCCCTCCCCGTCCCCCATGTGCCTTAGCAGAGCTTCCAGGAGGGGATCTGTTCCATGATCTTCCCAGGCACAGAGGTGAGGCTGGCAGGTTGGTAGGTGCCAGGGTCCTGCATTCCAGACTCTTTAAATGTGAGTGTGATGTTTCCCTTTTTCCAGTCACCAGGGACTTCACCTGACTGCCATGACTTTTCAAATATGATGGAGAGTGGCTTGGCAACTACATCAGCCATTTCCCTCAGGACTCTGGGATGCATCTCATCAGGTCCATTAGACTTATGCATGTTCAGAGTCCTCAGGTGGTCACGAACCTGATCTTCTCTTACAGTAGGAGGGACTTTGCTAGTCCATGTCTTGCAGTCCATCCACTTGAGAGGTGTGGGAAGAGAGTCTGACAGTGACGTTTGAGGCAACATTACATATTAAGTCACATAGTTATCTTGTTCTTTGATACTGGGGCTCTAACAATGGCAGTATTTGTATGGCAAGATGTTTACGTCTAGCTTCTAGCTGCTGCAGCTGAAACATCCTCAGGGTGGTGAAACAGTAGAACAGGTTTCCCAGAGAGGTGGTAGATGTCCCATCCTTGGAAGCGTTCAGGAGTGGGGCGCTCAGTAACCTGATCTAGTTGAAGATGTCCCTGCTCATTGCGGGGGGGTTGAACTAGATGGCCTTTAAAGGTCCCTTCCAACCTGAACCATTCTGTGATTCTATGCTGTATGAGTCTAAAATGTGAAACTGGTATTATAATGAGGAAGTAAATAATGCTATATACTGGGCACTCTGTCATGATACATTCAAAGAAATATGTTTACCATTTATTAAAAAGCCTCATCACACACCTGCCTTAGCATGCTGTTTTTAATATATCACTGCTGCTAATAATCAATAAGGGACATGCTAAAGAAGTATTATTCATAAAGTGGCAATGGGCCAAAGGAATAAGAGATCGTCAAAATCATCTTGCATAAACAGCTTGCTTTGTACTGTAAATTTTCCTTTAGCAAACCACATTCTCATTCCTAGATGCTATGTAAGTGAAATAAAAGAAGAAATTGTTAGCAATATCCATTGTGTAAAGTAATGAACTATCAAGGCAATCTCTTGTTGGGTTGTGAAACTTGAATACGCTTTTTTAATGGCATGCAGCGGCTGTTTGCAAAGGCATTAACCAATATATCTTCCTAGACGAGGAAGATACTCGGCACTTTGTGATGTACTGATAGAATTTTGAAGAAATTCAGATTTTTTTCACTTGGTAAATTTTCTCTTGATCCAAATAAGATTCATAAAACAAATATTATAATATCTGTATATAGAAGAAATACTTGGGCACTGTAGTGGAACTTAATATCTGCTTGAACATTCTTCTCTTATAGATACTGAAAATAAATCTAGAACAGAACATAATAAGAATAATATTGGAGTAGTTGAGAAAGCTGGAAAGACGTGGAATACACAAGCTATTCAATTTAATTTATGAATATAGAAGTGAGGGAAACATGACATTGTAATCACTTGTTTAAGCAACTAGAGGACTAAATGTCAGTGGTTCTGTACACAATAAATGTATTTTAAAACTGCATAGACTATGTGCCCTCTCATATTACCTCCTTTGGCATTTATCTACCCTCTATTTGGTAACATATCATACAAACTACTTTTACCACCACTTTTTTCTACTATACTATCAACTGTTGTCTTTGTAAAGAGCCAATAGAAGTGCTATTTTTTATTTATATTTATAATGCATGTAAACCCAGCTAGTCAGGATATTTTATTCTGTTGCTTTGGGGCATGGAACCTGGGTTTGTTCTTAGATCTGATTTTTGGGCTTGATAATTTGATAGAGTAAGCATTTATAAATGGTGTTTTTCCTACTTGTTATCACCTCCTTATTAATTGCAGTCTAAACATTAATTGGAAGGTATTTTGTGAGCCTAGTTATGGAGTCACAGGTCTGTCTTTATAGAAATACCTGTTTTGTGTGAGAAAATTCCTGTACCTTTCAAAGAAGGTGAGATTTTGTAGGTCTTAAACTGGGATAAATAGAGAGCGGAGGTCAGTAATCACAGATTATCATTGTAGATAAATACAAAACACCCACAAAATGAAATAGCAAAGTTGGTTTTTAACTGCTTTTTCAGACAGTAGAACGCTAAGATTTTTTAATTTCTTCCCCTTTTTTTTAGTTAGAAGCTTTTAGCACAAATCAATATAGAATTACATGCTGGGATTTTTCTTTTAAGGCATAATAAATTATGGATCTGTTTGTTAAGAAAACATGTAAACAGGCTGAGAACCTTCAAGGTAATGAGTATCCTACCATACACGAGAAAGTCAGTGAAAGCACAAAGTACTGACGACTCTGCAAATGTGAGATTTGAACTTGTAACATTTCTAAAAGCTAGTTTACTACTATCTGAAACAAGTATTTGTTGTCTGTTCTGGAAAATACGAGTAAACCTGGGGAGAGGAGGTAAATCTTTTTGGAGTGTAGTCTGCTGTCACAGTATGTATCTTACTCTTCCCATTAGTAGCTCATTCTTCAATGCTTGATGCATGTTTTAGGAGCTTAGAGTAATGAAGTAAGTACATGAAAGAGGTTTCACAGAAAGTCACTTGGAATATCAAAGTGTATCTGTGATGGTATAGATATTATTGACTTAGGTTGTTCTGGTAAGTAAGAGTTTTCCAGATGTTTCCTTAGTCTCTTTTGAATCGCTTATTTCGTTTTTTCTCCCTTCGTCTTATGAATGCCTCTGTCTCTGCCTGGGTTGGGCTCCTAAACACTGAGAAACCTTGCTTGCCAATTTGATATTAGTTTTCATTTCTGCTTATGATAAATTGTTCCTAAATGACATGATATTGTGAAAGGTATTGTTGAACAGCCTGCATCATATATGGGCTATATATAGATGATCTTGCTGTACTGTTCTTACCTTGGTACAAGATAGGAAGGTTGCCAGACATGTACATGACCTTGAATGGAGAGGTTGGTTGTGACTAGCTCTCCTCTGATGTGGATAGGTTCCACAGTTGAGGGACGGCTTGCAACTATCACCTCTGGCTCCAGAAAATGCCTTGATGGATTCTGCAAATGCAGAGTAATGAGTGAGAAAGCTTGGGATGCAGATGAAATCATAGAATCATAGAGTGGTAAGGATTGGAAGGGACCTTAAAGATCATCTGGTCCCAACCCCCCTGCCATGAGAAGGGACATCTTCTACTAGACCAGGTTGCTCAGAACTCCATCCAACCTGGCCTTGAACACTTCCAGGGAGGGGGCATCCACACCTTCTCTGGGCAACCTGTGCCAGTGTTTCACCACCCTCATAGTGAAGAATTTCTTCCTAATATCTAAAGTATATCTGCCCTCTTTTAGATTAAAGCTGTTCCCCCTTGTACTATCACTACACACCCTTGTGAAAAGTCCCTCTCCATCCTTCCTGTAGGCCCCCTTCAGGTACTGGAAAGCTGCTATAAGGTCACGCCGGAGCCTTCTCTTCTCCACGCTGAACAGCCCCAACTCCCTCAGCCTGTCCTCAAAGTAGAGGTCCTCCACCCCTCTGATCACCTTCGTGGCCCTCCTCTGGACTCGCTCCAACACATCCATGTGTCCTTCTTGTGCTGGGGGCCCCAGAACTGGATGCAGTACTCCAGGTGGGGTCTCACAAGAGTGCAGTAGAGTGGCAGAATCACCTCCCTCGACCTGCTGGCCACACTTCTCTTGATGCAGCCCAGGATATGGTTGGCTTTCTGGGCTACAAGCGCACACTGTCGGCTCATGTTGAGCTTCTCATCCACCAGTACCCCCAAGTCCTTCTCCTCAGGGCTGCTCTGGAGACACTCTCTGCCCAGCCTGTATTTGTGTTTGGGATTGCCCTGACCCATGTGCAGGACCTTGCACTTGGCCTTGTTGAACTTCATGCGGTTCACGCAGGCCCACCTGTCCAGCCTGTCAAGGTCCCTCTGAATGGCATCCTTTCCCTCCAGTGTGTCAACCACACCACACAGCTTGGTCTCATCGGCAAACCTGCGGAGGGTGCACTCAGTCCCACTGTCCATGTCACCAGCAAAGATATTGAACAGCAAATGGAGTGGATGTTTAGAGGTGGGAGTTTTGGGACAGAGGGGCAAGGATTTAATGCAGTGAGGGAGCAAAGTAGACACCAACAGGGGCAAGCACCTAGCAGAGATTTATTTGGCAAGCATTAACTGTCCTTTAAAGGTAATCGTTTAGATGGGTTTAATAAAAGGCTGCGAGCATCTTAATTTCATTGACATGAGAAATAGGGGACTATAATTTGGAAGAGCAATAGCTGAATGAGACAGAGGAAAGAAGTTGTAAGCATGTATGTGTGTTAAGGAAGTCCCTTCTGTTTGTGGCTCTGAGCTCAGGTATTTGGCCTTTCCACACTGTTCTATGGGCTATTATGAGATTCTTTTAAATAATCAAATCCGCATAGTAGCTTCCTATTCCATTGTTGAGAGGCAAATCTCATGCACTTGAGTGGAAAGAATGTGCTCTGAGACTTTTTGGAAATATTACACTATGTTTGCAGAATCATGAATTTTTTCAGGTGATCTTGACTTTCTTAGCTGTTTGCTATTTTGATGCTCTTTGTCAAGTCTGTCTGGGCTTAATTTTCTCCTCTTTACCCTCTGCTCTCCTCTTAAGAATTTAGTCTTGCACACTGCTTTGGCGAATTTCTTCTTACAGCCATAACCCCTGTGGGTTTTGACGTGATGCTTCAACTCTGACATATTGCATTGCAGTTTTAAGAAACATCACACCTGGGTTTTAGCATATTTTTTTGTTGTTGTTTTACTGATTTAAATTAAGTATCTTTGATAATAATGGTTTGCCTTACTTTCACTCAGGCTCACACACACTTTTTTGATTAATGGACTCTATTTTGTTGATTGCATATTATTCCTGCTTTCAGTAGTAGTTGCAGAACCTTCCAGTTCAGGTGCTGTGTTAATGTAATTAATGTGCTTTTACCCTCACTCTTAAGTAATTAATAGAGTTGAGCCTAACAGCAATTTTCAGGACAGGTATTACGTTTGCCTTTTACTGCCCTTTGTTAATGGCCCTTCTGCTGGCAAGAGTGCTCATGTGCCAGACAAATTGAATTAATTTTTAAGTGCATATTTGTGAAATGCTTTGTCAAATGCACATTTTTAGTAGTACTCACATGGTGGACAGTTTTTCATTCTGCTCTAAGCTTGTGTCTGGAACAACTCTTGATAACAAGCTGTATCTATAGCTTGATGCTGTGAGCAAATAATAGATCTGGAATGGAATACAGTGTTCCTGTACTATCAGGGGATCTGACTGCAGAGGGCAGGGTAGGGGATACACGAGAAGGGTTGAGGCAACGGTGATGTGTATCAGTTACTGAATAAAGGCAAAAGTAATGCTCAGATCATATTGCTGCCATGGTGGTTTCCAGAATGTCTCTTTTTTCACATCTCCTCTTTCTTTTGCTTAAAATATAAAGTTTGGCTGAACAGAAATTTATTTGGCCTAAGGCTATGCAGGCTTTCTTATACTCTCCTGCAAACAAAATTGTAGTAGTGAAGTAAGAAAAGTCGATACAAATTTTGACTAGTTCTGGGTCTGTCTTCTTTTTCCTTCTGTATTTCTAATTTTTTCAGTCATTTGAGGTTTCAGAACTGTAAAATAATTAATCATCGCTATCCAAGGAAACTGTTCACTTCAGAAAAGACTGAGCAAATGTTTTCCAGGCTTTGGGACTAAATGAACAGTTCTTAAAACAGTTTTTCAGGTAACTGACAAAAGGTATTGATGAATATTTGCAACGTACAAGGAATGTCAATGAGTGGGGAACAGAGGAGTTAATAAGCTGCTAAAAGAAAGCACATGGAATGCCATGGAATCACTAAGTTGCAAATGAGGAAGGAAAGATCATCACTAATGATACTTAGAGATACTTTTTGCCAGGTAAATCTAACCTTCAGTTTACTTGTTTTATCAGTATTCAGACTATCAAACATTTTAATTATTCAATTTGCGCTATTTATTAGGACAATTTATTTCTCAGTAATAATAATGTAAAGTGTAATAGTTTAAATAGCAGAGATTATTTAACAAGTAACACAAAGCTACATGGAATGTACAGCATATTTTCATCTGTGAATCAACTGAATATAGCAATTCTAGATGCCATACACTGGTAACCAGGAAAAGTATTTGTAATGTGCAACTATCACCTTGAAGCACAGGGTTGCAATCAAACCTCATGTGGCTAAATTTAAGGACGTATACACGCATGGTCGAACAGAACCCTTCAAAGATTCTTCCCAACAGTCACCAGTATGATGAAGAGTCATGAATTGTGGTGGACTGACCCCACACCCCCAGAGGGATGGAGACAGAGGACAGAACTGGAAAGGCAAAAATAGGGAAAAATAACTCCTGAGTTGAGATAGAGAGTTCCAATAAGTGGATGGAAAAAAATAAGGAACAAGTGATTAAAAAGCAATCATTCACCACCAGTAGACTGATGGCCAGCCAATCACTGAGCAATGGCTACGGAAAAACACCATCCCTAGTTTTATTGCTAAGCAGGATGTCAGATGATACAGAACATCACTTTGGTCAATTCAGGTGAGCTGTCCTGCCTGAGTCCCCTCCCAAACTTGTGCCCTACATCAGCCTGCTTGCTGGGTGGCAGAGTGAGAAACAAAGAAGGTCTTGACGCTGTGAAAACATAGTTCAGCAATAGCCAAAATATTGGTGTGTTATTAGCCACGAACCTAAACCACAGCATCCTGTGGGCTGCAATAAATGAAATTAACTCCATCTCAGCCAAACCCAGTACATGACTGAACAAGTGTGTTCAATAGTTGCACTTCTAAGCTTCTGAGTGCTTTGCTTTCCAGTTAGAAAAACTGGAAAAATCTGTGGGTTTCCCAGTTTTCACTGGCAGCATTGAACAGTGGGAAAGAACAACTTAATCTAAGACTACCAACATACCAGATTTAAGACATGAAAAAGTAATATTGTGAAATTCCATTCTGAAACTTTTATTTTTCACTTTTTGTTAAAGGGCAATTTAAAATAACTAAAATACAAGTATAAGGGAACTTTACCAAAAGTGGAAATGTAGAAGTCTGAAATGTAACTTGAAAGGCAAAACAACATTTTTGAAATTAAAAAAAAAGCATAATTTGTTCACATTAGCAAATCTTACTGTCAAATCTGTATTTTGCAAAAATTAAATATGTACACACAACAAAACACCACCTGAAGTCTAAATCACTCCTTCTGTTTTATGTATATGTAATTGAATAGCTGAGCAAGACTGTAAGAGATACTTTATTTGAAGGATTCTCCAATTCTAATAACAGTGATTACCTACAACAGCGTGCATGAAGGATAGCACATGTGAACCTCTCCTGCTGGTTAGAGTCCTTTGTGGTTACAGTTGCCTGTTGTTTGCTGAAGCCATACGAGGAACAATCAACAAGCGATTTCCAGCCTTGAGCAAAAGATCTTTGAGCTGAACTATTCAGAATGGAGAACTGAGTTCAAATATGTTTAGGATGCATTTATTTAAATCTTTAATTGCTTCTGAAGGTCTGTAAACTGAAAACTATCCAGTTACGTTGTTTCTGAAGGATCCAGAGACAGCTTGCAGAAATAGGTATTGGAGCAGGGCTCTTGTTTCAGGCTTTTGACTAGCTGATACATCCATATTCCTTGCTTGTTTTGAATCAGTGGTTTGGTTACACATCTCTGCATTATTTTTGTCGTATACTGCCTGCATATCTACTGTCTAGCATGAGCAATACTTTATTCCACATGTGGTTGTAAATTATTGCGCTTTATTAACCTGCTGGTTTGAAAGAACAGAAGTGCAGGCAGATGTGAGTAGATCAGAGATGTACAAATATTGCCCCATCTCTAATGAAAAGTTATATCATGGAGCTGAGGAAAGACAGAATTTGACTTTAAGCCCTGGGAAGTTTTAAAAGTAGTCTTTTAATCTAAGGTGTAAAAAGTCAGAATACAAGATTACATCTAATTCTTAAAACTACCCCTTATTAGTGAGAAATCTGAACTTTCATAGCTGTACATTATGTTGCAGAAAATAGCTCCAAATCAAAAAAATATATTAATAAGCCTTGGGGAAATCTGAGTTAGAGACTAAAATCTTTCTGGAGTTTTGGAGATTAGGTTTCAACTGAAGGAAAAAAGTTTTTAAAGAAGGAAAAATATTTTTAAAGAAGTATCTTATGTCAGAGAAGCTTTTCAGAGGGGGCTATGCACAGACTTCAATGCAGCAAAAGATAAAAACAGATGAATATTCAAGGTACTGAATAAATTTAGAAAACAGCTTAATACACCCGTGAAAAAGGCAAAGAAAGTTTCCACGTGCCCAAAGTAAATGTTTAATTCTCCTGTCCATATTGACATCTTTCTGCAAAACAGAATTAAAGACTTTTACTTTCTTTCCCAGCAAACCTCTTGCCAGATGTAAAAGACAAAAGTGTCATACTTCATTGTTTCTGTGGCATGAGCAGCATTTCAACTAAGTTGTCACTGTTCGTTCTGAACAGGCCTTTCCACAGGTCTGACTCATTACAGATTTGGATTGAATTATAAAGACGTTGAAGCAAGTGGTTTACATAAATAAATGTGAAAGGCTAGAAAACCTGTTTTTCTCAAAAGTGGTCACTGACAATGATCGGCTAATAATTTAAGACAATGTAATTTAAATCTGAAGTACAGGGTATCTTTGTATGTATGACAACTTCATCCTGCTGTTTTTTTTGCTGTAGAGTGATATGCTTTTACCTGTGTCGGTTCTAAAGAAACCCTTGCAATTTACTGAGTATGGAAAGCTATAATTTGTAAGCACATTTTATAACATGTTATTCATGAGAAAATCACTGCATGGAATCTTTAATTTCTGATTATTGAGGGAGAGCAGCTATAAGGATGGACACTTATAAAAAACAAAAGATGTTTTATGACAGCTGTCTGCTTCAAAATGCAGTTAACTGTAAATAATTAAACCACAGTAACTACTAAATCAGTATATTGTAATACCAGAATAAATATTATATCTTTAATAAAGAGCAACATTGTGACAAAGAGGAATTGGAAAACAATAAGAAATAAACGCATTAGAGTGTAAATAAGAAATTAACTATGAATATACAAGTGTACTGTGTCAGAAAGCTCTTGCTGTAGGACCTTTATATTGTTAGCAGCTCATGGGCATATATGTCCTGTACTCACATGTAGACACATACACACAGAGGAGCACCACCAGGAAAGAGGCTTGAAGGACAAGCTTTAATTGATCTTACCTTAATTTTGTAACAAGCAGGAAGAAAAAGGACGCATGCCAAGAGCCTTTCAATCTACCTATTTTAAATCAGTCTCTGCATGTTCCTTTCTTTTTTTGCTATAGTGGGAACTATCATACGAACTTGAACAGTCTTCTAGTAGAATGAATTTTGTACATGTAAGGGTATTCTGTGTCACCTGTATAATTTTCAGTGGGCAAGCTCTATCTTTATGGATCTCTTCAACATAATTCCAAAAGATCAGAAAATTATTTTTATATAAATAACCCTAATTTTATTTTTATCAATGGGTATGTGCTGGCTTAAGGAAAATGAATTTCTAGTTCAGTGAGTAAATTCTGTTTAGCTGGATCAGAAGATGACCACTTCTATGTAGTGTGACATTTGTTAGTTGAGCAGTCTTTGTCAAGTATCAATGTCTTAGTTCTCTGAAATATATGAAAGGTAGCAAATCCAGACACAATTTCCCTTTTTTTTTTCAAGTGGATGCATGTTGGTGTACCTGAAACCAGCTAATACCACTTTGTATGTGTCTGGTTTTTGTATCATCTTCAGAAGGGCTGCTGAAATAAGATTTTAATTTTTCTCTAGTGAAAAAGTTAATGAAGTTCACCTGCAGGAAATCATTGAGGTATGCAAGAGTATTTTGGAGGGTTAGATTTGTGTGTTCAACAAAGAACAGTGGGGAAATATGACCTCGTTTAAATAGTACTTTAAGGACACAATTAATCTCATTGTAAGGAAGTCTAGAAAGGCTGCTAGTCATCTACTGCTCTTTCAGACTGCCTGAGGGTCTCTTAGACCGCACCCTTTAGAGTCTGGCAGATATGGCAAAGGACTCATTGGAGTTGCAAGCATTTTTGTAACTGTGGCTGGAGGCAATGCGTCTCATAGCCACCTACATTATGGCAGCTGAATCCCATTCACTGGGTTGGATTCCATTTCATCTACTCTTAGTTTTCTGTAAGGTGTCCCTTCTCAGCTGGTTATTGTAAGCTTCCACATTATACACTGTTGCAGAATTTATTTGCCAAATTGCTATATTAAACCATTTTTTCCCATTTTTCTGCTGATATTTAGACTCTTTTCCTAATGGAAGTAGTTGAAATGATTCTGTTACTGTCTTACCTCCTTACCTAAGTATGCTTCCTTGCTTGAATACGTCAAAACAGAGGTTGCAGAGGTTAGTTTTTTGAAAAAGGTGGCTAGATAGCCAGTTCATATGCCTAAAGCAGAATGGCCTTCAGTAAAGATACTATTCTTGTTAGACACTGACAGATCCAGTTGTAAGGTATAGATTCCTTGAGAAAATATTTTATATGATACCTATGATTCATGGGACATCTGTTTCCTTCCAAAAAAACTGTCTCCTCTGTGGAGGTGTTTAAAAAACCAGCCTTATCATGAAGGAGAAACCGATCATACTGGATGAAAAAATAATTTCTTCTTGAACTATGTAAATTTGAAGAGAAACATGGACTATTTTTACTGTCTAGTCTTCTGTTGTTACAAGTAGGAGTCTTCATCATGGACGAAGTAGTTTAAAGCATTTTAGAGGTTTTTTTCAATGTATGTCCTTGTAAATAAAAAAATAAAGGTATATACAGTGGTCATGCTAGATAAGACAGTATTCCGGTTAAAGATGTACCGCTCTGGAAGAGTTTGGCCACGTACTAGAAAAATATATAGAAGAGTAAATCAAAAGAAAGAGTTATAGAACTGTTAACATTTCATCCATATATAGGGTTCAGAAAAGGTAGGATGTGTAATTCCTGCTTTCCTGCCAAAACAACTCTTCAGTTTTTCCCAAGAGGCTTCTAATTCAGTAATGTAAAATTAATTATCAAATTAGTGAATAACTTTGTAGAGCATAATTATCATATAAACTAATAACTTCTTAACATTTTGACTCTTAATAAAACAAAATATGTAACTGATGATCACTCCAAACCCAAACTCTGGATAAAACTAGTGCTGAATTCTGGGATGTAGATGGAAACATAGCAAAAGGGATATACTGTGGCATTAACACTTGCACATCCAGATCACATTTCAGTCATTAGGAATACAAACACCTATGCTCGTATGGAAAAGATAATTGGGTAATTATTCAGAAAAACAAGTAACAGTCGAATGTACTGCAAATGAGAGAGGAGTGCATTCAGTATTTCTGTGCTTCAGATCAAATGCTTTTAGCTTCTGCCTCTGTACGACACTTTCTCCCAGTCCCTCTAAAAAAATTTCTGAAGGCTGTGAATTAAATACTGCTGGTATTTACTGGAGAAGTAAATCAGTATCTCTGATCTGTACTGTATTGAAACAGACCCTCTTGTGCCTCATTAAATATTTTTGCTTGTTTATGTCAAGATCCCACTAGAATGTTCTCCACACGAATGTGCAATAAGTTATCAGTTTCTGAAGCACTCAACTTTTATATGCACTAGCATGCTTTCTATTGACATTTATCATATTAATTGAATTACTTTAGAAATATGAATCTATGGCAAAATTTGTGTGTGTCTTGTGTAATATTTAGAAGAGAAATAACATGGAAATCTTTCAGGCAGCTTTAAATTTGGTATTATATTTGTTGATATTTATGGAGTTGATATAGTAAACTTCATCCATTTCTTTGGAGAGCAGGCTTAATTTCTGCTGATTGCTTGTTTGTGGAAGTCGTACTGAAGATGCATAATTTATCTTACGTCATATTACAAAATATGGTACACTATTAGTATAACTTATGAAATAGGTGAGCTCAAGGAATATGAACCAATGTATTTTTAAAACTTTAAAAATAAATTTGCATAGTTTAGCAGCAGATGCACCTAATATGTCTGCTTTTGAAGATGGTAAGCTTTTTCTGTTTTCTAGAACTTCCTCTTTTATCCACATTAACACTTAACCTCACTGCAGATCCATCTCTTTCTTGCTCCTTGGAATTTTTATCATCAGCGCCTAATACTTGTTTGCTTGTACTATTTGATTGTTTCTGTACTCGTGGTACATCACTTTTTTCTTTTTTTCCTCATATGACTGAAGACTCAAAAAGGAAATCACTGAGAGAATACAGAAATATCGTTTCTATCCAGTCTAAGCAGCTGTTACATTAGGGACAGGAGTAGTGAAGACTTCCAAATAATATTCAATAAACCACCTTCATCTTCTGAAAATTGCTTCTAAGTGTTTAGACCATAATCCCATAGCAGCACATACCATATTTTAACCAGGGTAGCCATACTTCTGGCAAAAGTGATTTTGGCGAGATTGTTACTAAGATGAAAACATAATGAATGGATTTCTAAGCAAGTCTCCAATTCAAACACTTTTGGTAACTGAACATTTGGGTACTGAAGTGAAACATTAAATGTAACAGCAAAGTATGTTTGTCACATTTAAAACTTTTCTGTCAGTCTGATTCTGAAGTTTCTTTTTAAATTATTTTATGACTATTGTAACTTTTCTTGCTGTTTCAAGCATTTCTATAGAAGTGATTTCAAACTGTTTAATTGTAATACAGTCAGGAAACACTTCGAAAAGATGATTAAGTGCTCCAAGCAGTACTGAAGGAAATCTATATTTTAATATCTTTAAGGACATAATGAAAACAATAAACATTTCCAATTAATGCACTGTAACATGGCAGTGTTAGGAGGGAGTAATGCATTACTATAAAGTAATGTATACAGTGTAGCAAACTCAAATTTGAAAATATTTTCCTACATTATAAAAATTACTGCAGAACTTCATTTTTCTCACTTTACAGTGCCATATGCAAGACAGGAAAACTTTATTTTACATCTCACGTATACAGACCTTAGAAAACAAAATCACACTGCTTCTAGTCCCTGCTAAACAAGCACGTTTACCAATTCTTGCCTCTTCTTATTCAGGGATGACAGAGGAGCACTTGTAAAATTCTACTTTTTTCCATTAAGACACAAATTTTTGTTGGTTCTTCCAAGTTACTCTGCCTATGCACAGCAAAAATACCATAATTTTCCTTTTTGTCTGAAATGTCTATGGATAGAAAAATTTTTTCACCAAGTAAAAGCAAAATGGGTCCTTTAAATAAGCAGCTGTAGCACTTTTGTCCACAGTAGATTTCTAAACACTACTTCATTAGCCCAAAGAATGACTATGGATTTGGTTTTGTAATAGTTCTTAATATATGAAAGGGATTATTCTGTGGATATTGAAAAGTACCTACAGTTCATACCATTCATAGAATGATATTTGGTACTCTGCATCTTTTTCTGTTACGTATGTGTATGTCTATATATATTTTAAAGCCTAGGTACATCCTTTTTCTTTTCCCCTCTCTTGAATCAGATAATAAACTTCATAAGAATAGTTTCAGGTTACTGAAGGACTCTATCTGTGAAAATCTTGATAGGAGAAAAATGTGAAAATGCCGTTCCTGAACTTGCTTAAATATCCACAAACTCCTGAACATTTAAATACTGAGCATTAAAAATAAAAGATCACCCTGAAGCTGGAGGTGATAATTTATACATTTTACTTCTGGAAGAGGTTCTGCTCAGGGATCCAGACACTTAAATTTCACTTACTTTAACAGAGCTCATGGCAGTCAGCAGAGCTCAAGTCAGGCATTCTTTTGCATATCCATTTGCAGGATCCAAGTTTTAGTATTTTGTGATTGTAAATAAAATTTTATTGACCTTTTTTTAATATCCAAAGCCATGAGAATGACTACTCTTATAGTTTATTTTAAGAGAGAAAATGATCTTTTATGACATGTTGTAATTTTAAGCTTTTGTGAGTAATTTCAAGAAAGTTTTTGTTTCTTCATATTTTTTTGAAAGAGGAAATGGAAATTACTTCAGATTAATATAGGTCTTAAGTGTGAGAATCTTTTTTTTTGTTTAGAAAAATTTTATAATGCTTATTATGTGATTCTCATTTGCTAGATCCTGCAGTGCCTATTGTGTTGCTTTTAAATTAACTGCTGGATATTAGCAGGGTGAGTCAAATTATCTGGATAACTGGGAATTGACTCTGAAGGTACTTCTGGCTAACACATGCCAATATTTGATGCTGAAGATGCATTAGGAATTACTTAATCAGAATGAGCAAGCAGAAGCTGACCTTACTGTATAACACCAGTCTGGTAAGGTATGCACTAGTATTGCGGAAGGATGTGTAGATTAAATAAGAAAGCAGGCTGGAAGCTACAGGCTGGGACTGTAGAATACTCAGGAAGAAAACCTGAGTCCTGACTCTGACTTTGTCTTCTATTTTAGAATGTTTTAAAAGAAATTGATTAGATAAGAAGCAAATTATCTAGAAATCATGAGCTCACTCCTATTTCATACCTAGCAGAGGCATATAGAAGTATATGATAACTTCAGGCTTGCTCTTGTTTTCTGGATCTTGCAGACTGAAAATGCCTGTCTCTATGGTAGCTTATTTTCAGTCAAAGTTGATAACTATGTTATACATCAGCATATTTTCTGCTGCTTAGGGCATTGTTCTGAAAAGTGGAAGACGAGGGGTTAGAGTTCAATGCATAATGGAATCTGTTTTCTGCTCTATAGGCAAGCGCTTTAATGTGTTGTTTATTTGAAAAAATCTAATCATTATATGAATGACAAGAAGTATATTTCGTTGAAGGTGTCTTTGCATGTAAGATGTGCTTTGAGTTTCTGTGAATCAAGACCCTTCTAATTTCTGTGAAGTTTAGGCACTTTTTTTTCATCTTTATATGTTGAGGGATCCTAGCATGAGCTTCTTCAGTATTTCTCTACTTGCTAGGATGCCTACAGGTCCTGGGAAGCTTTTCAGATTTCCATGGAGTTGTCAAGTGATTCCTGGCAACTGCTGAACCACAGGCTCTGTGAATGTCTTTGGAGAAATTAGGTGGGCAACTTTTCTAAGCCCTGCTTGAAAAATTACAATGATAAGATCTGACTCAGTCCTACATTCTTTCCTGGCTCTTGTTTACCTTATTAAAACAAAAATGAACCAAAAAAAAAAAAAGAAAGCTCCTTTTCCTCCGGCTTTTGCATGTGGACATTATTTAGTATTAAGCAGCACAATATTGTAGGAGTTAAGTTCAAAACACATTTACTTTTTTGATGTCTACTTATTTCTCATGAGTCACTTGTATTTTATTTTAAAAGCAAGTGAAAACCTGGATAAAATTTCTGTCATTGTCTGTGTACAGTTTGGCTTCTCAAATGTGATTCCAGGCACAAACCAATATTTGAGGAGATGGATGAATGACATTCAGTGCGATGGGAAGAAAAAATTCTTGTCTAATGCAGTATTGTTAATGTTTATTGTCTGTGTGAGGAGGTTAGGGAACTGTTTTTGTCAGTGTTTAAATAGATTTTATGACTATTGCTGGAATAAAATGAAAAGACCTATGATTTGTATATCTTAAAACCTATAAAAGGGAAAGTTCAAAGGTTGAACTGCCTGGTAAGAAGCCTATAAACAGATGTTAAGACTTCTGCATTAGTCCTTGTGAAGGTATTTAAGTAAAACCTAAGCATTTCAGTTTGCATATTATCTTCTTTAAAGAAGTTTTGGAGGAAAATGTTTTCTTCATGGGGACTGAAAAGCTTTTTATATGGGTGTTGGCTGCCTCTTTAGAAAAAAAGGAAAGGAAACAAAGGTGTGTTGTTTTAAGACAGTTTAAATCATTTTGTTAGCCAGAGTAATGAGAGGCATATTTTAGCAAAATCTCCAGAGGCCATTTTTGTAGTCACATTTCATTTAGTGTTTTGTTTTCTTTTGTTACTGCTAGACTTAAGAGACTAAATATTACATAAATGTGATAATAGCCTTGAAATTATCAATTGTATTCTGTAATAAATTGCTTAGCAGGTTACAGGAAGCTGATGTATATCCTTGGAGTGGGAAGAAATCTTACAGATAGTACATTCTAACACTGTAGATGAATGTGTTTAGGTGTTCTTATTTAGCCTGTCAGCTTTATTCGTGCTCCGTTGATATTCTGACTGAAAGGAGTAATATTCGTAACAGAGATGCTATCAGAAGCTTTGTTTTATAAGTATGCTGCATATTCCAGTCTAGTAATGTTTTTTAGGCGTATTTTATTTATGACTTTTCAAAGCACATTTGAAATGGTGCTGGTGCAAGGTAAGATACTGACGTGGCATTTGTCACATCTGACTTAAAAAGAGATGTTAGAATGCATCAAATTATATTTAAAATACAGTTGTATAGATGCTTATCATTTATGTCCTCACCTTTATAAGTCTTTCACCAGTTTTATAAGATACAGAAGCTTTTATTCAAAGAAGATCCATGCTTATTATTTCCTCATATTATCCCTTATTATTTCCTCATATTTAAGAAAAACAAAACAAAAGACTCTGATATATAATTTAACATTAAATTAACAGGGTAAATCTAACATTGACTGGAGATTTAGCCCCTTCTGTATTGTGCAATCAGAAAATATAGTTTAGTTTGTCTTAAAAGGATATAATGTGTTATCCATGTATTCAGGAGAAACATCTTAAAATTGCCATTTTTGTGCAACTACACTAAAATATCAGTCAAAAGAGAGCTTACAAGCTGAAGGTAATATTTCTGTGCATTTTGTAGTGCACGATTTGAAGGATTCTGTGAGCATGCCTTCACACACTGATTCCACAAGTGTCTTTAACGTAAATTATGTCTTGTTTCAAAATGTGTTACTGATTTTCCAATAATTGTGCCTCAATTGCAATGTTGAGGTGTTTGTTACATCTGTTTTGGGATGAGATAAATATTTATCAGAAAAGTTTCTTGTCCAAGGTCACACAGAAAATCAATGGCAATGAAAATAATCCACAGAAATTCCAGGTCCTGCTTCCTTCCTCCAAACCCTATGTGCACTTGGTATGGATAAAGGATACTGCTGAAGTGTACTGTCTTTTTCCACAGTGTCAGAGTTTTCTATATTACATGATCTTTTTAAACTTTTTTCCTATTGTGAGATTCGGAAAGCTTTCAGTATAATTTTGAAAAGGAATAATAAAAACTTGGTATAGTCCAGATTGACACTACTGTATTCGAAATTTATATTAAAAAAATTAAAACACATTGTTTTATGGAAAATGTTGTAGAGGAGAATATTTTTCATTTGCTTTTAATGTCTTGCATGAAAGTAATTAATTTTCTTAAATCGTGTTCCAGACAGAAAAAAAGTGGCTAATTTGTAATTTTGTTCTGTATTTATAGGAAGCACACATCTAAGCTGGCAACCTTTATGGAGATCTTTGAACTACCTCTGTAGCTTTCCAATCCATAAGAGGAGCTGAAACAGGATAATCAGTACAGCCCGTACCACGCTTGATTTGGGCTGAAATGCCTTCAGCCAGCAACCCTGATCAGTCACTGTAGCATAGCACCTACCATGCCTCCTGCTCCCGGTATCATTCACACCATGTCAGTGATGTTGGGTTTTTTCGATGAGCCTCTTCAATGCCTTCTGGCTGTGCCTATATATGGAGAACTGTAGTCCCTTCACACTTCCAAAAAGCCATCGCTTCCATGTCTGGAAGTGTACTAGCAACCACTGAACTCTCAATAATATGCTTTTGACTTGTTATCCCTCTACAGGTAGTACCATCTTACATAATCATTTGCTCCGATTACCAAATGGCCAATTTCAAAATTGGAACACAGCAAATATAAGCATATATTTTAATGGAATAATACCTGATAGACTTGCTTAATTTTCTCTCGAAACACCTTTTCTAAAACTTATCACAGATACCTTGTTCACAGATACCAGTTGCTTCTTTCTCCCATCTTTCCAGGTTAGTTAAACAAAGACTGTCTGAGAGTTCATGTTTTCTGAATGGGCAATAATCAATCAGAATAATAACAAGAGATTTCAATTTGTCACATCCAGGTTAGATCTGGCCACCATAGTTCTGTTGTATTCGAAGTATTGATCTGAGGTAAGGAAGAAGAAATAAAATAATTTCGTTCCTCTATAACTTCATATAAATTCATTAGTATAATTTAAACATATTAGCACGCTGTTAAAGTAAAATGATGGCAAGAAATGTTACTGGGCAAGACAAACTGTTTTTAAAGCCAAATTTTTTCCAGGCTGTCAGTCACTTATTTAATGTTACTTAAGATAAGGGTTAACATTATTATATTTTAAAAGTTACTGCATCGTTAAAAAGTGGTGCTCATGCCATAATGTGACTGATGCTACTTTTTTTAATGTATTAATAAAGACCACCTTCTTCATAGTTGTTGGTAAATTTGTGCAGATTGGTGCATGATAATTATAATATGGCTATAATATTAAAAAATGTATAGCTATTAATAACTAGCATGAGATCTTTATCAAGTTGTTTTGATATTAGAAAAAAAAGAAACTTCATCTTACATCTTCATGCAAGGAAATTACAGTCAAAATTGAAATTATGATTAAAGTTAATGTATCCATAACTTAAGTTAAAGTCAACAATGCTATATTAGAATGAGTTTGTGTTTAAATTTTTCTACTAATTTCACATCAGAAAACTAGTCTGGTAAATTCATGATACTGCCAAACATGGAAGTTTTAATTCTGTGTATGTGGTTGATATACTTGCAATGATATTGAAAAAGAACTATTTCAGATTCAGTAAATGAAAGTAGTCTGTAAGCTTTGTTTCAACTGATTTGTCAGATTATGGTCAGAGTTAATGTGGCCTTCTGTTGCATACTTGAAGGTTATTTTTTCAGAGGGCACAGACTGTAAAATAACTTGTAGCTACAGTAATTAAATAGCATTAATATCTACTGAAACAAACCTGGGACTATACTAGAAACAAAGGAGAAATTCTTTGATGATGTAGAAGCCAATTTTGCTATTTGCTTGTTTGTAGTTCTACTCAGACACTTTTGAAGTTTGCTTGAATCTGGGTTATTTCAAGCAGGTAACAGTGTCTCAGGTATTATGGCATGCATCTATTTCAAAAGTTCTCCATTTGTAAAGAGGAGGAGAGATTTATGGGTAACTTGTTCTGGCACTTGTATTCATCTAGTGATTTTGTTTAAGCATTTTTGTACTTTCTACTGGGTTTTATCAGATATTACATAGAGATGATAATGCAGAACACACAAGACAGTGATCCCCAAAATGGAATGTTTCTGGGGAGAAAAATATGTATTACCCTCTTGTGGAATAGAAATGGAAAGTTGAATCATTCAAGTGGTTACCTTACTATTTGTGATATTAGGATGTTAAGAGCAGGACCAATTCTTTTTTGGTAATTTTTGCCAAGATGTGTAGCAAGCTGACCTTTTGTTTTTTCCTTCTGGATTTTGTGTTTGAGAAAATGATTTGGAAACTGGAGAAAACCAAGGTGGCTTGTGAACTAAAAGTGGCAATTCTTCACCTTTTTTGGGTGGAAAATGCAGGCTTCTTCATTTGAACAATTTCAGAACAAATTTTTTTGGACTTGTATAATTGTTTTAAAGTCTGTTTCAGATTTTGCTTTTGCTTGGAAAATAATAAGGACATCTACATTATTTACAGCGTCAAGTCTGACAAGGAGCGACTGAGGGACATGGGGCTGTTGAGTCTGGAGAAGAGGAGGCTGAGGGGGGACCTTATTGCTCGCTACAACTACCTGAAAGGAGGTTGTAGTGAGGCAGGTGTTGGTCTCTTCTCCCAACTAACTAGTGATAGGATGAGAGGCAATGGCCTCAGGTTGCATCAGGGGAGGTTTAGATTAGATATAAGGAAAAATATCTTTACTGAAAGGCATTGGAACAGGCTTCCCAGGGATGTGGTTGAGTCACCATCCCTGGAGATGTTTAAAAAACCTATAGATATGGCACCTCAGGACATGGTTTATTAGGCATGGTGGTGTTGGGTGGATGGTTGGACTTGATGATCTTAGAGGTCTTTTCCAACCGATGATTCTATGTTGTCCTTTTTAAAAAAATATCACTATCATTTTTCCCCAGTGTTTTCTGTTTCTGAAGAAACTGTTACTGCATCAGTATTACACTGATAACTGGATTTTCCCTATTGGTTATAGTAAAAGAACTTGGTCATATAAATGTTTTTTCAATAGTGACAACTGATGAAAAATCTGAATGGATTTCAGATTCAGTAAAAGCAGTTCTAGTATATCAAGATTAATAGGAGGTCTAAAGTTTCCTGGATGTCACTGCAAAAGTTAGAGTATGTAAGGATTGTTTTACAATTGCCTTTGCATATCTGGCTTCGACTGGCCTTTCTTAAACATTCCTCATCACTGTGATTCTGCAGGTGTTGATCACTACAAAAATGTAGCGAGCTTTTGCTAAGTGGTTATCATGACAGTAAAAACTTGAAGAATCGTGTTCAGCTATACAGCCGTCACTGACTGTACACAGTTAATAAAACTTCATGAGCTACAGATTGAGCTGTAGCTATGTGATGCCGCATTCCCTAGTGTTACTGTTATAGGGCAGAGATGAACTGCCATATCATTAACATTGTAAATGAAGAAGTAATATACAAGACCATTAAAGCAAGCTAAGCGTTAAATACACATTTTACTACTCCTTTTAAGTTTTCTGTCTCTATTTTGCGGTAGTGGAAATTCAGTCATTTCCTCTAGGATTCGCTGTTGGTTAGATATGGCAAGATTTATGATTCTTCTGTCTGCTTATCTGAGAGCATGCAGTGCATTCCTCAATTTGATTATTAATAATGCTATCCTGAACACAAGTTAAAACAGCAGTGAAGAGCCACCTTCTTGGGAGGTAAAAACATGACTTGGTATGCTGTAACCGCTTCTGGAAACCTGTGTCCCTTTATAATTGAGTGTACCTGAAGTGGAAAGTCCATACTTTTTATTAATTTCCTTTCTGCTTTATAAAAAAAATGCAGTCTAATTTGTGGCATGTCTTTCAGTATTAAGCCAGTGGATTTACACAACATTTTCTTTAAAAATACTCACAGTGGTTTTTTTTGTTAGTATTTACATATTTAGTAACAAATAAAGGAACATCATGGTAAGGCCAAGGCAGTTTAAAGTTAGCAAGTAAGTTTCTACTTGCATCTTATACAGCAAAGGGGAAAGCACCCTTTAAAACTTCCCGTTCCTGTCAATGTCTGAACTCCTTTATGTGCCTTTGCTGAGCATCCTGAAAATATCTGAAGCACAGACTTCCTTGCATACTTAAAAGAGCTCTTGTCTGGAGAAGGAGGAGCTGTTTTGTTTACTATATTCTGATACTCAGAATGCAGACCTGTCTGCCTAAGCTCTTGCTCTGCTTAGTGTGTGAGTTCAATTTAAACTGCTTTGATGTCCAGTTAAAAAATGGTGGTGCCCTGTGTGCAGTATTAGGTTGGCCAAAGCTAGCAGCTGTTCTTGTCTGCAGAGAAGCCTAGCATTTTCAGCCATTTTGCATATTAGTAGGACATGGTGCTCTTCGAGAACCTGTTGATTTGAGTCTCTTCTTAGTGTGAAGGTTAAGATGAACGTACACCTGCCAGCATCCAAAATACTTAGTTACAGGACATTCCTCCCCTGCTGCTTGAGCAGACAGATACAGAAACAGCATAAAACTGAAATGGAAGGAGCCTAGTGGAAGTTTGTCATCCTACAGGTTAGAAGGCTTGCTAGGAAACTGCAAATACGTGGTCTAATCTATATTCCTCTAAGATGATTTTTAATTCAGTGTCTCTCTAGTGTATAATGTGAAAGTATTCAGGAGCAGGAATCATAAGCTATGTTTTCCTTCCTCCTAGCAAAATACCCTAATGATAGGACAACAGAAATGGGTTATTCTGTTTCTGTTTTCCTTAGGAATGAAAATTTACCCCGAGGCCAACAGACCATATGCTGCCAGCTTTGTAAGGGATACATTTATCACAGGGACAAAGAATATGTGAGAGAAGGAAGAAACCACTGAATAGTACACGTGGGAAATTACACGTTGTTGCTACTCACAGGAGATAGAGACTTTGTCATCTTCATAAAATTTTCTTACTATGTGATGGACTGTCACTACCATTAGGAATTACACAGATATGAGAGGTCAAAATCCATTTTTATTTTCTCTTATGCTGAGAGTAGTGGTTGCATCTTTGACGAGGAATTCCCCATCTCAAGAATTTAGAAATGAGCAGAATGAAAAATATGGGATTAAAGAAGGAAGATTGTATTGAGCTTCAGACACACATGAAATTAAAGAAGAAACATTTCAGTGTAAAAATTTCAGGGAGAAGAAAGAGCTCTTGTAATGCTTTCTTCTCTTTATGAATGCATTGTTACTATATTTATAATTAATTATAAAATTAATTTTAAAATTTATTATATTACATAATTTTATATTTATTGTTATAATATTTTTTAATAACTGTTTGTGTGGTACTGGTTTATTCAAATACACCTGAATAACTACTTTCCCAGATGCCTTAGGAAAGTCCATAAAAATTATCTTAATTTTCATAATGTTAATGTAATGCCTTTTTATTTTTATTGTTTCTTAATATTTATACTTAGCATTTAATCACTAATTTTTAGCTTTCTGCAGCAATATTTAAATATTTTCCCCAAACCAAAATAGGATATTCCTATATGTCATAGTTTAATTTATAATGTTTAGAAGCTGTAAGTCTTAAGCAACACAGAATCTTGTCTATCAGACTATCCTTTCCCGAACAGAGCACTTCATTAATTTCAAAAGCAGTAAGTTTCCTTTCATGTTAATACTGCATTATTGTGCAAATAAACGTGGTCATTTTTTTCAATTTTAAAGTGTACTAAGCTTATATTTACCTGAATGGTTTCCATGTTTTTTTTGCTTTAGCTCTACAGTATTGATAATATCAATTTAGAGAAGGCAGAGCTACTGAATGCCTTCCTTGCTTCAGTCTTCAGTGCTGAGGCCGGCCCTCAGGAATCCCAGGCCCCGGAGGTAAGAGAGGAAGTCCACAGAGAGGATGACTTTCCCTTGGTCGAGGAGGACTGTGTGAGGGATCGCTTAAGCAATCTGAACACCCACAAATCCATGGGCCCCGATGGAATGCACCCACGAGTGCTGAGGGAGCTGGCGGATGTCATTGCTGAGCCACTCTCCATCATCTCTGAGAGGTCCTGGAGGACAGGAGAGGTGCCCGAGGACTGGAG
>Ga0065711_1002716_pt1 | contig 37947 bp, 12 predicted proteins | sample Hoacrofraction12_FD_59098 | JGI IMG/M metagenome (GOLD analysis project Ga0065711, IMG submission 59098) | Hoatzin crop microbial communities from Cojedes, Venezuela - Epithelial fraction 12 v2 (version 2) | ecosystem: Host-associated > Birds > Digestive system > Esophagus > Crop | place...
GGGGGGCGGGTATCAAAGAAATTGCTACCCACAATATTCTGCTTTGAAGGAGACACACAGCCACCTCATCTTCTGCCATCCTCTCCATAACCATTTCTCCCATTGCAAAGCTTCCCTTACTCTATTTTCTCCCAAACCACACCACTTCTTTTCACCTGAGAGCCTTTGCCATCCTTTCCCATTCCTCCTCAGTCTCCAAAGCTTTTCCTGAGAAGCTTGTTTTCTATTCCCACTGTACCCAAAGGTCCACTCCACCTCCACGTCCAGTTTCAAGTTGTCCAGCCACTACAGCACTTCAAACCTGCCATCCCAGGAGTCCTCGCTCGTATTCCCTTTGGTCCTGCCATTCTGCCATCGGAACAGCTCCTAGCCCCCCCTTCCCAGGTTTTCATTGGCTGCTGGCACCTGCTGCCACCCTTTCCTTGGCCAAATGCAACCTGCAGTCTGCTGTCCCACTTGCTTTTTGCCCCCCACATCTCACCATTTCAAAAACCTGTATAAGTGTTTAAATAAGTAAACACTAATATCCTATACGAACTAAATGAGATGGGAAATAGAACTCGCTCAGCACTTACTATTTCCAGCTGTGCCTGTGTCTTGCTAATCTATCTTCTCCTCTAATTGCCCAGACAGGAGGGCTCCACAAGGACCAGGATCCCAATGTTTCCCCGAGAGCAAAACCAGACCTTTTCTTTACCATGGAGTAACTCGTGAAGAGCATAAAAAGCAATTCTTCTCAAAGGAGAACAACACAGTTCAAATTGCTTTAATTCGTAATCATGTTTTCTGCTGAGACCCCGAGATCAAGGGAGAGAAGATCTACATCCTCACCATCACAAGAAGCAGTTGACCTTCTTCCCAAGAGTGGTAACAGAAAGCACTGTCACAGGAGCTGGTGACACGTCTGCAGGCAGGCAAGGCAAGGTTGGGATGAACATGGACAGCTCTTCCCATGCATAAAAATGTTAAAATTAGGTGGAGAAAAAAAAGCAAGGTAGAATTTCTCCGTTTCAGAAGCCTTTACAATCTAAACTGCATTAGAATTTCTCATTGAAATCTTCAGTAAAAACACACACTCCTCTAATTCACTTCCGCACACACAGAATAACTAGCAAATTTCACTCTTTCAGGCCCACTATAAAACCCCACAGGATTTCTCCAACCTTGTGTCATTCTTCAACTATGAAATACAGTTTCTAAATGAAATACACTTTAAGCCGCACCATGCGAAAAAAGCACAGCTTAATTAAGTTAACTAAGCTGATTAAGCCATGCTCTTTCACCTATTACAGGAAGTATTTAGCCCTGGAGCGATCCTAAAGGCACCTGACACAGCATATGACATGTTTTCCAAAGATACTGTATATATTTAGTCACTGTGGAAGAGGAAAAAGCAAACACCCCATATGTCAGCGTGCTAACAAAAGAACGGAATAAGAATCAGCTGATAAAGCAGCTGTTTACATCTCATTCTTGTCTGGAAGGTAGGTATTACGTTACAAGGGGACAGATCAAGTTCAGAGAACATTACCCCAACACCTCAGATCTGTTTGCTATAAAATAATTGCAGTAGGAATGATCTTTCCAAAATCCCCGATCACTGATATTATTACTGGCATCTCTGTAAGTCTACAAACAACTTGGACAAATGGATTTAAAACGGAATAGATTACAGCAGTCTTATTTTAAAACCATTAAGATCAGATATAAAAAAAGGAGAAAGATTAAATGAGTTTACATCATTAAAAGAATTCTTTAAAGTTTTCAATCCTTTCAAATTGTCTAAAAGCAATTTCTAAAATAAAGACATAGCTAAATAGCATTATTCTTATCTTGACTTTTGCCGGTTCAAGGGTGCTGCTCTGTGTCTCAAAGATTTCTGACAGAGTGAGAAAACCTGGTCAGTATCAGAGTCTTTCCTGGGACCTGTCTGAAGTGTCAACAAGCAGGTAAGCTGAATATTAATACACCCTCCATCATCAAAAGCTGTTGCATACCCAAAGGATGAGAAATATTTTAATCAGCTTTCAGCTTGTCTAGTAGAAGTCAGTTTATTCCTTTGGGATTATACAGCTATGTGCTCAATTTTTGTCTTCGCTTTCTCTCTCAATGCATATTACTTTTGAAAGCAGCAGCAAAGAGCCTAAATCTGCTGTTTTGTTTGAAAAAGCCAGCTAATGCTGTGATTAAATTACAGTATTTTACATTTAACAAGAAAATGTAGAAGATAAAAAGCAAAGAATAAAGTTGATAAAACACTCCTGTATCCTGGTTTTTAACAGTAGGATTTCTTAAAGAAATCAGTAGGACTTTTTTGTTTTGTTCAATATTTTTGCAGGTTTTATGAGTTTTCAAGACCGATTCATCTTAGCTATCTTTTCCCCTTCCCAGTACGTTCCTAAGTTTTGATACTGCAAATTCACAATGTCTTTAGCGTAATTAACACCAGTGGAATTGACCTATGAATATATACGTGTTTTGCGAGCATGTGTATCAACTATGTCCTACATGAAAGCCAACAAAAGATCAGTAATGCAATAATGGTCTGAAGGGCCTTGACTGTAAAACTACAATCGTACAGTAACCTCTCCTTTCTCTACCGTCATTCCTCTGAGACACAGTCACTGTAAGGTTGCATTAATGAAGATACCACTTACAGGAGAAGACTTTCAAAAGTGAGAAATATTAATAAACTTAATTATGTATACTTTTAATCCTTTTAAAAGCATCAAAATATTTCAGCCTTAGGTACAGCCAGGACTTGTGTTGGCCTTCGCATTGAGCATCCACATAAGCACAGAACTAATTTCATGTTACTTCATCCCTGCTTCCTTGAGGACAGATGCATTACCACTGTAGATCTAATACCATGGTGGTCTTTACTCTTCCATGTAAGAGAAGACAGAAATACAAAGCTTACCTGCCGAAAGATTTTCAGATACTCTATTACTGCAAGGAATTCTGGAAAGCACAACCTTCATGCACTTGGGTACTACAAAGCATTGGCATAAATTGGTTTGTACAGGTTAATCTTGAAATAACTTCTGTGCAAATCTTTCATCACCAACATAACCATTCATCAGCTTTGAGTGAAGGAGTGAATTCTGTGGTCCTGCTACTGCAAAAAATTTCAGCACAGAAACTCCTATTTCACGAAATGGAAGTATGACATTGGACAGAACACAAGAACAAAAGGGTAAAGGGTGACAACTAGTAAACTTACTCTGTCATGTGTCTGAATTACCAGAAACAAAATCTTATCATTCACTTCTCCAAGCTGAGTCTCACCACATCGACAAAACAACTGACTTCCTAGCTACCTAGTGAAGCTTTAATTCATTAGTACACAGCACTCAGCTTGAAGATCGAGCTAAAATATAATTATTAGCAGTGTAGATATGCATACATATATACACACACAAACCCAAAATAATCACATCAGTTTATTCCATTATTATATTGATCCCTAGGCAGCTAGAAAACATGAACTGATGCACTATTCCCAGCCACTACCAGTGCACTTGGCAGAACAGCGCATACTAAGCATGAAGACCAATTCATCTTGAACACAGCTCCACTGATGCCATTCCTGCTCACAAGAAAGAACCTGGCCTGTTCTCAGCATTGATTATTCTATTCTATTACAGAAATGCAAAATGAGTCCTATGAAAAGAGATGCCATTAGTCTGATTGTGATAAACAATCACACTATTTTACAGCAATAATGTGGAAGATATTCTACATTTAAAATTGATATTAGAGCCTCATATAGAGTTCAGATTCACTAGCAGTCCACAGAGAACTGCCAAAACCTGATGTGGAGACATTTGAGAAAAGCCAGTAATTATCTTCTTACTGCAGAACAGTAAACATTATGTCTACAGCTTCAGGATTATTAAGGAGAAGCATGTGTAGTAACAAATTAAAAGTACAAAAAAGATTCACTCAAAAGCTCCTGAGAGCTAGAACTGGGAGCTGCCAGGAGACAGCTGAGGTCAGCCAAAACACAGTAAGCTCCTTCTGTCACACTTAAGTGGACAGAACTTGCCTATCTGAAAAAAAAAAAATATAAAATCTTAGATGCAACCCAAATTCTACAATTTCCAGTCATGGTAGGGGAGAGGCAGAAATTTGCTGGGTTCCTTCAACTGCAGAATGTTCTCTCCCTTGGACACGGCCAATAAGTAACTCTCAGTTACAGTAAAAATCATACCCTCATTTTTTTTGATGAGGAATTTAAGATCAGAAATAGTCTGGAGTCTAAAACCAAAGTAAGACCTCAATGTTTTGATCTTGACACTGATTTTGAAAACCACACTTAAGTTACTTGCACAAGTTAAACAGAGGGTCAGTAAAAGAATTAACACCTCATCATCAGACCATAATGCTTTCCATGGCAAGCACTGAAGCCAAGTTCTATTTCTTTATATATAAAACAAGAGCTGTAGTTTTGATCAAAGATGAAGTAACTGGTAAAAAAAAAACCAAAAAAAACAAAAAACACACACTGCAAAACCACTATTCACCCATGATCTTGTTAGGAATTAGCAGGACTGATGATCAGATAGGAAAGAAAAGGTATCTGCAGCAATGGCAGCTTTTTGGAAGACATCACCTGCTTTGCTTACAACAGCCACTCAGAATGTAAGACAGCTGTATTCTATTTCATAGTGGCTACGTAGCCACTAAAATACAATAGCAATAAAACCATCTTTAGCAATACCAGTTGTACTAAAAAAAAAGTTACAGCCATGTAGATAGTGACATTTTAATCATATCGCCATTTGCTTGCACAAATTGGAAATCACAACTTCCCCTAATTTATAGCAATCCCAGTAAAAATTATTCCTGCCAAACCACTGTAATTCTGTTTCAACACCAAACTAAATCTTTTTTTATGTATCTATATCTGTAGCTCTATACCTGATCAATTCTATGATTGTATAAATGAGAACTAGAAACCCCTTTAAGAAATAATAATTAAGTTACATAACATAGATACAAAAATTTAAAAAATACAGAAGAAATTCTTTTCAAGAAGTGTTATTCTCAGTGTTCAACTATGGTCTTTTATTCAGTTTTTCTACTAGGAAATAGATATTTAAGAACATAGAAGGCTTTGCAAAGAATAACTGACTAGTAAGACAACAGCACAATGCTACTACTCTACTACTTCCACAGCAAATAATAAGCCTCGATAAACACACTGTTAATAAAAAGATCTTTTATTATTCCAGTATATATCCATCCAAGGTTCTGGGGAAAAACAGTGGACAGAGCATACAATTTTATACAATCTACAGTAGCCCCATTACACCTACTCTTCTTTCACTGAAGTCAGTCGCCACAGTTCCCATCAACAGTAAAAGGGCAACACCAGGTTCTAAAACATCCTTCCAGGGCGGACACCGGATTTGCAGGGATGCAGCAGGAGCCGCATCGTGGGCTATTCCCTCTCTGCCACACACTGGGTGACTCGCAGTACTACTAAACGTAGTCTAATGCTCCCTAAACTCTTTTCCTACTTTGTTCCTGCTGCTGAGAACTGCAAGCAGTCACCCGCAGTGCTCATTCCCTATAAACGCATTTTCTCTAAAAGTAACTTGATATAATTCAGAAGTTACATAAAGAAGTTAATAAGATCGCCACAGTTAACAACCCCAATGTACCTGTGTATGTATTTGTGTGTAGAAGTACATACATACACCTACAGTCACACTATGGACCAGCTCTGGTACTCTGTCCCCTTTGAGAAAACTGTTACATGGGATGGAGAATCCTGTCAAAGCCACAGTGCCCAGCTCAGACACCGAGACCCATTGACGCAATTCCAATATAAGACTGGGACATAACCCATATGCGCAATTTTGACTTCTGTTGATTGTGTGTTATATGTATTTGTGTTTCTAGTACTAACACACCTCATCACATTTTACATGCAAGTACATGTATACACTACACAATCATATACTTCTGAGAGTATAAAAATATAGTGAAGATGACAGAAAGAAGCCCTGTTAGAGTTAAGCACAAGACAACAGAATTTGAGACACCTAAAATTGAAGCTCATCCAGATACAGCTGCGTGCACAAGAACACCTACAAATGTCAAACTTGTAACTTGGGTGCAAACCCACCTAGAAGGGAACGGAGAAAGGGGAGCGCATGGCACCTCCCCTGCACCGGCTGCCAACCCCAGGACATGCGCAGCTGCACAAGCCACCCATGGTCCTCCCAGCCCAGCTGTCAGAAACCCATCTCACTTTCCCATAGGACATAAATTGTCCTAAACTCTTCCTGGCTCGTGCCGGTTCACATTATAACCTTAACGTTTTCAGCGTTCTCAGTATGCTGTACGAGCTGGAAGACTGCCCTTTTAATAATTCCAGTTTATAAGAGAAATGTTATAGCGGTTCATATCAACACAGCTTAGACTCAACCAGCTCACAGAAGGGTTAAAAATAGAAAGTGCTATCCACTGGTTTGCTCTGATGTTCCTGTAGATATTGTCACTGGATGTATCCTCAGTAGAATTCTATTCAACACCTCTGTCTTTAAGTACAAAGCTGTAGGCTGTAGCAGCTTTAGGAAACATAAGTATCCTTTTTTCTGCTGCACAGTATCTGTGTGTGAAATTCTCTAAAGGGGTTTAAGTATTTACCCTGAACACTATCAGACAGTTTCTAAAATTTTCCTTATCCCGTTGCAAAAACACTTCAAAGAGAATCATAAACACAGTTCTTTGTGCTTTCAGCACACACTTCGTTTTGGAAGCTTAAGTCTGAATTCCCTCAGAATCGCAAATATTTTTTTTTCTGAAAGATGAACAATACAAATTTGCCCTTTTCTTTTTTTTTTTAAAGATTGGTAGTAATCCTACTACACATGATGCTGAGTACTTTCTCCCATTTCTGACAGCTGGGTCAAGGAAACTAGTGTTAAAAAAAAGAAGAAAAACAAGTGTTCAGGATCAGGTTTTGTTGTTGTTGTTAAGATAAAAGGTACACTTCCAGAAACATCTGACTCCTAGTGTACACAAAATATAACCTGCCAAAAATGCATTTATTTAAAGGGTCTGGACTAAACAGATAAGAAGAGCCCAAAAAGACAAAAAAATATGGCTAAAATTTGGGTCTTCGATTTGCCATGTTGTGCCTAAATTTCACAGCTCATTAAGCAAATACGATCACCCATCACCGTATGGCCCTCCAATAAAGGAGCGTGACACTCAATATCTTAGCACAAGGGGAAAGCTAAAAAAGAAATTAAAATAATACCTCAGAATTTCTTGAATTTCAGCTGACAGTGTTAAACCAATTCAAATGTCAGTTAAGTTGCTCCGTATTTTCTGAAAAAAGCTGAACAACCAACCAGCCTGTTTGTGATCCCATTATCTTTTTTTTAAACTATAATTGGTTAGCTGTTTAAAATGCCAACATCTACAAAAGCTAGGAGGACTCCTTTTAAAAGCTCATTTTCTCTTACAGCTTTTCAAGGTTATTCTGTAACTGAAATACTCCGATTTAAATACATATTTAAATCCTTATTTTAATTTGGGGGGGGAATATATATTATGGCCCTGGGCTGAGATTTTGTAGCTCAAGTTTCAGCCTCGACTCAATCTAACCATCAGGCTGTAAGCCCCTGACAATAGTGGCTTATAGCTGAAACTGAGACATACTTCGTACGTAGCACTAGTAGCAAATAATGAAATAGACCTCAAAAAGGAGAGAAAAATAATTTTACAAGAAAATAGCCTTGCTCTCTGATTTCAATTTAGTTGTATAACAGATAAAAGCATGCTATTGACACTGACAGTAACAACGTGACTAGTAAATACAGTTTTTAAAAAGTCTTACAAATCAAGATGAAAGTACCGCAGAAAGATATCGGTTTGCATGAAAAGTCACTCTGCCCATTACGACTACACAAAGTGTGCACACTTCTGCTTTTACACTACATGTACAAATTAAAAGGTGTGCTGCACTTCAGGATGCCAAAAAGTGAAACAAATAGTATAACAATTACCTGTGTTTCAGTTATACCATTAAAAATCCGTTCTTCCAGAGCTGTATTTCATTCCTTTAAGTAGACCCTTTATAGTAAGCAAACAGTTTTGCTGTTAAATATAACTCCAAATCAGTCATACTTTTCCCTACATTTTAGTTCTACGATTTTATTCATCTTGTCAAATTCCTGCATAAATAGGTGGGATTAAATGGAGCCTAGCCTACCTAACATAATTATATATGTTGTGATTTTATACTGCAATGAAACTGATACATTTTAATAATCCCAGTCTTGGCTCTTACCCACTAAAGTCAATAAAGGTTATTAAGGTTAACTACCATATAAATACATTGCTACATTGCTAAATGGACTGTCAAAGCAGGGTACACAATTCACACCACATAGCACTACAAGGGTCTTCATTTATTTTCTTTCTTTTTAAAAGGAACACTATATGTGCTAAAAAAGTCTTTAAATAGTCAATATTTAAGTATAATCATATGTTCACTTTTCATTCCACAAACAAAAAAACATTAAATTGATTTACATTTTACTTGTTCAAATGTGAATCAGCCTAAAACAAAATAAACAGAAAGAAAAGACTGTAGGACTTCTGCAGCTCTTACTGATATGGTGTGGTGCTAGAAGATTTTCATAGCTAAAATAAATGTCAGATCGCAAGGTTTGCATGATATCAGACCCTAAGAGACAAATTGTCTCTCCACTGAATCTCAGAACAGCTACAGCAAGACTTCCTCACATCACATGAGATTTCAGCTTTTCAGACTTCTCTTTACCCAGAAAGCAGTCTTTTTTCAAATGGTAGCTCTCTCTTTGAATTCAGCAAGCATTTATCCTGATGTTGCAGACGATAACATTATAATCTTGGATGACTTTAAAAAAAAAAAAAAAAACCCTCAAACATTTGAATAGCCTTCATATTTTCAAGGGAGGGGGGAAAAGAGAAGACGATTGGTTAAACTGCTTCGGATTTAATGGTTCATAAATTCATGAGGTAATATTGTGGGAAATGTGATGTTTTATCAGAATGTCATTCAAATGAAACGTTTAACATTTACATCACAAGAGCGAGCTCCAAGTAAAACTATCCTCAGGGAAAGAAATGCCAGGAATAAACATTATGATAAAATTGTGTGCTTTCTACAATGTATAAAAATATTAAATAAAGCCCAAAGGTCTGAAGATACTGGGTTAAACTTCCTGCAGTATGATACTTTTCTGCGACACTGGAGCAATTACAATTAGGAGAATCAGAAATTATTTTGTAAAACATTCTTTTCTTCTTTAAGACTGCATTACTAAACAAGAAGAAAAAAAAGGCACGTTAGGAATCTTTTGCATCACTCTAGACATACACATAAAAAAACATAATTCAAGAGTTGTTCAGCTCACACACAAATGTAAGAAGAACACGTTGCTTAAATACTCTCTTTTAAAAAATAACTCCTTTTAAGCAAGGATCCTCTACCAAGACAAGATCAACAGCTGTAAGACATTTTTAAATTTAACCATTTTGCCACTTTTTTTTTTTTAAGAATCATCCAGCTAAAATTACAAATTTGGAGAAAAAACATCGACTGTAGACTACTGGGTACTTTCAGAAATACCTTTCTGATTTAGCTTAATGCTGTGGAAGCTAAGCATGCACCAAAACACTGCACTTTTTATGTTAAATTGCTGTTGAATTTGTTAACCCACAATTGATTTCCTGTGTTATGGAATCTTAGAGATTACAGCTAACTTGAAGCAACAGGGATAATTCTTGATGTTAATGCTACATTTCTATGTATTTTTACTAAGCCAGTGCCTGTTGTTGCATTAAAACTGCGGCTCAACATTGCCCCCTACTGTCACCTTGTGAAACACTAAAGGACAAAACATGGGTGAAACCCCCCAAAACCCAACCTACCCTCCAAGTCCCAAAAAGCAGTAAGCATCAAATTTATTTAGAGACTCAACAAAACAGACACTCTCAATTAACATTCTCTTCTGTCTCCTTCAATAGCTGAAATTAATTTGGAAAAATATGTTATAAAAGTCATATAACATTAAAGCAATTTTAAAAATTTAAATTAGAAGCAGCTTCTGTCTTGGCCCAACCATCAGTTTGCTGATAAATATCATCCTGCGGCCTGTTGAAAGGAGATACACTGACGCCAACCATGTTTCTAATTAGAGACACATGGTAACGTCACACCAATTGCAGAAAACCTAACCCTTGAGAATTCCCCAGTTTGCTGGTTTTCCATGTTCGCAACACACAATGGATATAAAATAACAATCATTCTTGTCTCTACCTCATCTAAGCCTGTGTTACAAGAGAGAAAGTTGTCATTTGAAAGAAAAACAAACCAAAAGGTTTGTGTTAAATTACAGAGGTCATTCAAGAGTGTGAGTGCCTATGAACACAGAATTGAGGAAAGAGCCCCACATAAACAAGTTACAAATAATTTATCTCCTTTTGTAGGAAAGTTTAATGATCACTGATTCCTTGTGGCAACTGATTTCACAAATGAAAGCTCTACTTTTCCACACTTAATTTCCAAGCCTGAAACCAGCCCTTGCTGGAAAAGCTTACAAGACACTTGAGGTGGTTAGTGAGTCACACTTCCCTCAAAACTAAAGAGCATATTCTTGCCACACCATACCTCTCAAAAAATTCAAACACACCTCTACAAGTCACGTTCAGCATCCTCAGCTTCATTACAAACTTTTCCAAGTCAACACAAATTGAAGCTTATGCTGTGACCAGTGGAAATGACCAAGCAGTGGCTTCTAATGCAGATGTAAGGATATGAGAAAGACACATCTGCCAATACAGTTCCTTCTGCGTAAAAACCTAGAAGCTGGCATGCTGGCAATTGTACCAAACACTTCCACAAGCACAGTCTCCCAACTGAGTCTCTGCTGGGACAGCAACAGCATGCAGGTCAACGGCCTGTTCTCAAGGAAAGCAGGGATGTACTTTCACGTACACAGGAAGCGATATCACAATTATTCAAGAAACTACTCTCCTGTTGTTGGTTCTAGCTGCGGTGTAAGTGTGCAAGTGGACTACACAGAGAGAGTTGTTCCCCCAGATCATCGGAATTCGGTCTCAACTTTCCACTGTTGTCACTGGCAGAGTTGTCTATCTTGGCATCATACGAGAAAGTTGACAACGCACAGTTTCACATGATATGACTGTCATCTTATGAGGCTGTCAAACTTCAAAAACAAGGAAAGTCAGGAAATAACTAAAATCTTGGTTTTTTGGATCTTATTTTGCTCACATTATTTCTGGCTACTATGGGAGAAAAATAAGAGGCGGCAGTGGAAGGCTGACATTGATTCTACTTTTCATATGTTCTGAATAAAGTTTAAATCCCATCACTACAGTACAATTAAAAACATAATTGTGAGCGCTCTCAGAATTAAGCTTTAGAGACTTCGGACTACAAAACTAGTACTTACCATAATCTCCATTTTTCTCCAAAATTCTTCCAGTTTAGCCATAGGCTTAAGCCACCAGTCGGTGCACTTCAAATACCGCTTGCCTTGAAACCAAAACTGCCTGAGCCACTCAAACTCAATCTGCAAGACAACAACATACGGGAGCATCAGCATCGGCGTTGGCTCCTTGGGGCAGGAGCGGGGCAACATATGCGCCCAGCTGGGTTCCAGCAACCCCGCAGCGCCAGGGACGGTTACCAAAGGACTCATCTCCAAACGCATCCTTACACCCAGCTGCTTCTTTTATTTCTACTTCCACACGAATCTGTGCCCCGAGCTACTCCCTTCCAGCCTAGAGAGGCTCGAGCCCCACCTCACTTCCTCACACATGGAGGGAACGTTACAGGCCCAGGTTCGCTCGCACTGCAGACCAGGACACACCGCCTTCGGCTGGCTGTGACGGCCACCAGGTGTGCAAGGCCTCTGGCCCCCGAGGGGCGGACGAAGCCGGCAGCCCTGGAACCGCGGCTGGGCCAGGGAACAGGGAACGGGAGGGCAGCGCAATGGCAATCCATAGCCCTGGTCCTCAGAACTCAGTACCCATCTCTGTTGTGGCAGGTATGTTTCACGGCCAGTTCAAAGCTGCTTTAATCATTATTTATACCACAAAGAAGTTTTTGTTTATCCCTGCTGGGCTCTGATGATGCAAACAAAGACAACCTGCCAAGATGGAAGAATAAAGAAAACTGCCCAAAGCTGTCACCTAACACATCCCCTCCTGCAAGGGTGAACAGAATGGCTACCGAAACCTGCGAGTGTTTCAGCTAACATTAACTAAATGGTTGGTCAACGTATGTTAAAGATTCCAATAAAAGAAATGTAAATTTGACAACATGATTAGTTTGGCAGTCAGATCTTCAAACATTTTCAAGAAGCCTGACTGCTAGCCTAGTGGCTTTTTAGCACAGAAGTGCGATGATAACTTTCCTAAAAAAAAAAAAAAACCAAACAAAAAACACACACACCACTAAAAAACAACCTGAAGGACAGTTTGCTTCCTCTACAGCATCAATGAGGTATGAAGGATCACGTTATGGTTTGTTAAAATTATCTGTACACACAGTTTTGGGAAGGTTGAGCATATCAGCAGTTCAGCTAGACTTTTATGCACTCAATACTCCTTCCTCCCTACATTTCTTTCTCGTTTTGCTGGCCTCTACCATGAAAGGGCTGTAACACATGATGTCTGGCAAACATGTTTCAGGAAATGAATCACATGAGGCCATTAATCAATGAAATTTTTTTTTAAATTAAAATCAATGTTACAATATGGCTCATTACAACAAGAATCTATTTCAGTCAATCTGATTTTTGACTACTCACATTGATTTGTTACATTAATCTATGCAATTTCAGTCCAGTTCAAGTCTGGCATCCTGCTCAAATTTTAAATGTACCTCAATCCTACACAGAATATACAACTTGACACAGAAGAGCTGCTTTTTAGGTGCAAGAGGTAAAGTTTAGCACCGGCCTATTTAATTTTCCGCAGGGTTAGCTGGTCTCATCAGAGGTCAGTGTACCAATCACAACATGTGGCTGTTTAACGAAGTGGACAACCGCTTACTATGGCTCTCAAACTCAGGTCCACATTCATCTCACAGTGTCTCCGTTGAGCTCTAAAATGAGTTAATAACCGGGGGTTTCAGGAGAAAAACAGTTTCACCCGCCAACTAAGCCATCAAGCTGCTTGACAAGCGGCTGCTTTGAACTATATCACCTCTGAACAGACAACTGTTGATTCTGAAAATACAAAAAAAGTCATCTTGATGGGGCAACGGTGGCATGATTTCTCTGTCACTCCATCCTTATTTTAGACCTATGCAAGCATAAATACTTAGTTTTGCTAAAAACCTCCAGAGATTCCAGTTATGCTAAGTTTTTTTGGTATTTTTAATTAACACATGAACACTTTTTACGCCACATCCATTACTAAGGACATGTTTTAACATGAACATACGCTATCTGCTTTCCAAGTTCTCCTGTAAGCTGTGCCCCCCCTTGCTTTCACTGAGCTCTGTTCAGCAGTGTCTTCTCCTGCAGCAGGAGGGCACTCCCCTTGGTTGCGTCTTTCCACGAACAGGAGGTGCTGCTCCAGGAAAAACCCCACAACAGTAAATACTGGAGAGAGAAAAAGCCCAGTTGTATCCTCAGTGGAACTGAAGTTACAGAACTTTCATCTTCCGTGACAAAACTCTCAGGTTAACAGCTCTTGCCAGGGATTTTGTCAAAAAGTCTTAATTTGGTGTGTCCCATATATCAGAGCTAACTTTAGCTAGCACTAGAAAGCATTTTACAGGACTGAACAGGACAAAACCTCAACATACTAACATATTAAAAAAACATCTATGCCGAGTCTTTTAGGAATAACTTTCATCTCCTAATTAATTTTCACTTATGACTTACATCTGTGCAAGTAAGCTCAGAATCAGACCTTGTATGTCTAACCTCAACATATTTTCAAGTTGTCCTTTAAACAATGATTAAAGGCCAGTTTTAGGTTATAGTCAATACTGGGTAGTAAAAGGCCAACAGTAGCATTTGACATTTTGTGAGGCAGTGCTCCTCAGTCAATTATTTAAAAGTATTGGTTATTAAATGCCACACATGTAGGTGATCTATATTTTCTCTCTTCTGTACCAGCCAGCCACCAACCATGCTGTCAGCTCACTGTGATGTGCTAAAACATATTAACCTTCCTTTGGCAGCATACACTGCCACCCTTTCTTAGCAGCGACCTCAGTGTCTAACACTATATAACTTCAACTTAGCTAGCCCAGGCTTTGCTACAGCCCCATGCATTCACCACACTTGAATTTCTCTACTGCTGCCATAAAAACAGATATGCTGTAGGCAAAAGTGACTGGACCTCACAAGCAACACAGCAACCAATTCAGTCACAAGTTCTGATCATGGTAATGAGGATCTGATAACCACAGCTGAGCAAAAACCCTGACAAGGACAAACACCTACCTTTTCAAACCTGAGCACTCTGAAACCTGCCACATTTTCAACACAATGCCAAGATGCTAAAAAACTTCCTCTAGTGTTTTACTTCATATAGAACATCTGATTATTAGTTTGATGTTGGCATTAGTCGGAGGAAGGAAAACGAATTTTCGTTGAAATGGGAAGAATAGGTTGGCGATGATCTTTTCCGCAGATCTATTTTTATATGAATGAGCATTTACATCATCTGCCCATCAGTGTTCTATTACTCAAAAAACTATCTCCTTGTCAATGAGCTTCCCCAGGTCCCCTGTAGCTCTGCTTGGGACATACCCAGTAGCTGCATGTATTTTGGAAAGCCAAGTGTGATTTAGTAGAGGCAAGAGGTTCACATTCAGTGAACTCCGCAAGATCAGTTATCTCAGGATAAATTATTACTAGCCAAACAACAAGCTGATTGCTTAAAGGGGTAACTTCATTCAGCCACTAACACTATGTGAGCATTGTCAGGCTATCGCACTGCACAGCTGTCCAGGTAATTACTTCTGTTCACCCTGCTACACTCTGTTCACTGGATACCCTGCCACTGAAGTATTTGTTCAGACTTCAAGCCCATAAGCTACTCCGACAAGCAGCACATGAATGGCCTTAATTAAGGTTATCTTTACTTACAACTACAAAGTACATATTGGAAGTGACTCACACATCTAACAAACAGCACATACCTCGTAATTACTCAGATATTCCTTTGAAGGCTGTTTTAGTAAGGGAGACCATGACAACACAGCCAAGTCTAAAGCAAAATTAAACTTCTACCTGGCTGCCCGCTAGAGATGCTAAAAATCTCCTCAGGTTAGCAACTTACTTTTTCGACAGGAAGACCTCTATCAAGACATCTACCACAAGGCTCTGACAAACGAACTCTGAGAAATCTAACAGCAGCAAAGACATCCCCCAGATATCCCTCCCTTACACCTCTTTTAGAGGTTTCTCTGCCTACCACAAAAATGGAAAAAACTATGTCCCCAACTATGCTTCAGATCTTCAGTTCAAACCCATTTTATCAGCACAGCAAGTCAATTTTCCTGCCCAGGAATACAAAAGTGAAGGCACAGAATCATACCTCATTCTTTCACACTTGCTCTTGGGTATTTTCCCCTCTAGCAGACACAGATAATTCACCCAGACCTCGTTTGGCAGAGTAGTTAATTTCAGCACAGACTGTGAACTTGTACTGAACTACTACATTTTAGCTTAGTCACACATAGCCTGATGGTACTGTGGCGATTTTGTTCCAGTTAATGATCTCTGATGACTGCTTCAGAGGTGCCAGCAAAAGGACTGAAAAACCCAAACCCGTAGCACTTCAGGAAGATAAAAGACTGTAGAAAAATGGCTGCATCTAATTATACGAGTTAAACCCTTGTGAAGAACTTCAGTTATGATAATATTTGAAAGTAAAATACAACCATACCACTTGTTTAGAGATGCGAATGCTACCTATTTTCAAGCTCATGATTCCCGGCCCAGAAGAACAGAAAAAAAATTCACAATAAGGTTTAGAACTAGCACAAAAACCTGTTTATCAGAACAGAAATACATAGGCAAAGTTGGGTGGCAGTTCTTCATTAATTCTACGTTTGACTTTCTGTGCAATTTTGTCTTTTGTATTTAAAAATACTAACAAACTAAGGGGGGGGAAAAAAAAAAAACAAACAAAAAAAAACACACAGTCACCAAATTCTGACCACACTGATCAAATGGAAGACTCACTTTCATCAATAAACAGCTGGATTCTTTAAAAAAAGAAAACACATTCTTGTTCTTCACCTGCCTGAGAAAATTTGAACCTAAAACTTGTATTAGTGCCTGAAGATAAAGATGTATCATACCGTGAGTAAAAGAAGGTAGGAAGTTTTTACATGCAAAAAAGTTGAATTAGCCCCACAGATCCATATGTTTTCACTTTAGGGATGTTTGAAAATGAAACCTGCATATACCACAGTGATATGCCACTAGAAATTCTGTCTATTTGTGCAACAAATAAATGAAATTTAAATAGTACTTTAACATATGGAATTTATCCTTCGAGTGAAGGGGCAACCTTGGGAAAAATGTATTAAAAAAAAGGTGAGTGGGTATTCTCTTTTCACATGAAATATAGATCCAATGTGTCTGCTAAGTCTAAGTGTGCAATGTGTACAAGTTCAACAATGATTTCTGTTACAGCATATCCCATCTGTGTAACAGGAAACATCCCTGTATGTCACACAGCAAAATTATTCAGGTGACTGCAAACACCAGGGGCTAGTCTCTCACCTGATGTAAACGGCACATGTCTTTGATGTTAAAGGAGCCGTGCAAATTTACACCAGCTGCGCATGTGGCCCTAGCTGTGCGAACCACATATGCGTATAGTTTTATGGACTGAACCTGATTAATGAAAACCCTGCATGCATCAGACTTCTTTAAATTGCTTTAGAAGCCGTTTCGCTAGAAGTCAAGGGTGCAAATCTTTTGCCATCATGATACTCAACCTTACCAACTGTAAGCACAATACAGATAAAAACGCGTTCGATGAAGTTTTAGTAACAATACACAGTATCATATTCCTCAGCAGACAGCAATTTAAACAGTTTACACAAACCCTCATTCGAGTGAAAATTATCTCTGTACTTTATGGCTCCTAATAGCGATCGTACTTACCTCAGTAGCAATACAGCACAGCTCCTTCAAAATGTCTGAATATAGGAGCGCTGTAAAAAACCACTGATGTTTAAGCAAAAAGTGGTTCGGAAGTTTGTATTAACTGGTTGCTATAGCTGTTTTTAAGAGATGATCATCAGTGCTATACAATTAGGAACAGCTGAAAGCTTTGTTTCAGGTAGAACGACAGCTTTCCAGGGCAGCTAAAAAAAAATCTGTCATTCTGAACTCCTAATAACCAGCCTTGACTAGATTTTCTGTAACTTTAAAAAAAGAAAGCAATAAAAGTAATATTAAATTTACCATCTTCAGAAACACTACATTTGTAGGAATACCCAGTCCATTGTGTCACATTCCTGACTCTATCCACTAACAGAGAATAAGCCAAATTACATATTTTGCGATATTGCCTCCTTTTATACCACAGGAAAAACTACCCGTTTCCGCAGTTTCCCAAAACACTGTTTGATATCCTCATCTCATTTGTCTAATCAATGTGTTTGTTAGGACTCCAGATCTGTACTTCAAACAAGAAAGCACTGCCAGCTTCAGTGGAATCCTGTGAAACTGCACTGTTACACTTACATGTTTTGTAGCACAGAACGACCTGCTTAAATACGTTCCTCATAATTATTTCCACTGTATTTTCTTCAGAATATACTGTAGAGCACAACTCACAATTGTATCACACCTGGCGTTCTGTAAAAACCTGGTTCAACATCTGACAGACAGGTGAAAAATTTAACCTCTTTACCTCTATTTTTTTTCCTCTCCCTTTCTATTACAGAAGTGCTAGAGTAGTTCTGTTTGTCCACCACACTATCAGATTTGGTGTAATATTACTGAAACTACTCTTTTACTCTACCAGCAGAGGGATCTTCAGAAGGAAAACTGAAAACTTCATGGGAATGAAAGCATCAGTCCAAGTTAATCCTAATTACAGTACTCAAGTAAAAAGTCATAAAAAATACATTTCAAACTTATACGGGCAACGCCTTGTGAGCAGCTGAATACACTTAATTGTCATTAACTCCATGAGCAGACTGCACCTCTCACAGCCTAGCTGAAGTATTCTCTATGCAGATAATCTCACCTCATTATGTATTTCTTCTACTTGCTTTATAACTGCAGTTTCCAGTGACTTCAGAGATAAAGCCATTGAATTTGACTCAATCTGTAAATTCTGGAGTGCCAGTTCACATTGTCCAAATATGTATTCCAATGTTCCTCTTGAGCACTATAAAAATACAATAAAAAATTTATATATAGCCACTTCAGAACATACATATTTCTCAAATATACCAAACTATTTGCTTCTGAAACAATCAAAGTGAAGGAGCAGAAGGGATGTATTTCCGTAACTTTATTTCATGATCTTTTGAACAAAAGCATAACGTCCCCTCGATTGTCGGTGTAGTTATTGATATAAATTATGCAAAAGTCTAATCCATCAAACTTCTAGCCAACCAGTACAGCATAGATGGAAAGGAGAAGGAAAAGAAGTCATTTTAAATTTACCTTACAAATATGCCATACACAAACACAGCCATATTTTCCATTGCTTCCTGGCCAGCTTTATGACAATATTGCAGAATCAGTTGCATTTGCCTGGTTGTCTGGGCTCCCAGTAACACTAAAATAGAGTTCTATGTCCAGTCTGAGAGAGCTATTTGCTTACAAGACATAGATAATATACACAAAACAAATTTACACTTCCACTTTTGTTTTCATTACATTTTCCTCAAGATTAGTAGGAAATACGTAAAAATCCTTTTGAAACAAAAGAAAGAAGACATCTACATATTTTAATTACTTTCAATTAAATATCTGTACCTTCAGTTAAATTTCCAGGAATAATCTTGAATAAGGACCCCTTGGTCTCATATTTTTCATAAACAAAATTTCCATACTATACAACTTCAACTCATAAATTTAAAAAAACCAAAGTATAATCACTTAATAGAGAAGCTTTTCACACTTTGAAAGTAAGTCTGTTACTTTTGCAGGAAAATGCAGACAGAAGCAGCACGTCAGACCACTCTTAAAAAGAGAGAAGAAAAATACAGAACTATTTGTTTTAAAATGTACAGTGTACTTGAGCTTTATGTCAAAGCCCAGTTCAAGCAAGCAAAGTGTATATTTGTTTGAAGAATAAAACCACCTTTTTTATATTACAACTTATATGTATGTATGTCTCCATGTTTCATGTATTGCCTCATTTCTATACATGTAGAAATTAGGAAGTGTAACACAGAAAAAAAGAAGTATATGGATATATGCATCTATCGCTTCAATAGTGGTATATTTTGCCTTGATGAAGAAGAAAGTAGTGACTGTAATTGTTTAAAATATCTTTTTACAACACAGTATATTTTTATTTTTCTGTATGCTTTCCCATTAGAATACTACGTAAACAAAACTACTGACAATATCATGGAAAGGAACAGGGAGGTCTAGTAAAATAAAAAAGGTGTCTCAGCACTTAAGAATATCAGGCTGAAGCCTCAACACAACTCTGAGACAAGGGACTCTGTACCACCTTCCTGCTTCGGCAATCCTCAGATGCACAGAAGGATCCAATTTAAAACATCCTCATGACTGCCCTTAGTTATTCTGGCCTCCTAAAGGCCACATTTGCCAGTGGACACTGCTGACATACAAATTTTGAGTATTTCTATCCCATTGTGAATATTGTCTTTCAACTGGGACCAGGACACGAACACAGAAAAAAGTTTTAAAACACTTCAGGTAAAAAAATCAGTTGTTTTTACGTTTCTTCAGCAATCCATGAGGTGTGGTGTAGCACATTCGTAACACATATCGTCTATGCCTAACTGTGAGTTTAGGCAAACCACCAATACAGAAATAAGTGTACCTCAAACCAAAAATAAACAAATAGCAGTTGTTCACAAAAACAGTCCAAGTCTTAACTGTGAACCACAATTCTGGGTAAGACAACATGATGCTACATATACGGTACTAGAATATTAGTTTTATGCATGACCAAATAGCAAACCATTTTTGATACTTACATCTGCCACTCTGTGAGTTGAGCTGAATCGAGGTGAAAAACCAGCCAGAACACAGTGCTGATGCGTCATATTGAGATCATCTAGGGAAAGATTAGAAAACCTTAAGTACAGGGAAAAATTCTACTTAAAAAAACTCATTCTGGCTGAATAGGAATATAAAAATAAAAATCACGAAAACAATTTATAAAATGAATAAGTAGACAAGTGTTATGAAATGGTCTGAATTCCCACGAGAAAGTTTAGGCTTATTTTCTATTTGCATGAAGTTTGCAGATAGGTGAAGTTGAAAAGTTTGAAAAAATGCTCCAAACCAAACAAAAACAACATAGGAAAAAGTTATTTCCTACATAAACACAAGGGTTAAATTGCATAGAGCCAAGTGTTGCAAGGGCCACAGAACACTATCTCTGGACATTGCAATACTTCAATATCACAATCACTTTCAAGAAGAATTGTGACAGAAAACAAAACTAAACACTTCCACCGCCCCATTGAGTACCCATTCACTGTGGTGTTTTATGTAGCAAACGCAGCACTGGCAGTACTACATTTTGATTTGTACCTTTAGTTGAACCCTTGGCAAATCTCATTGTAGAGCTCCCCTTGAAATTGCTTCCAACTGTCTCTAATCCTTTAGGACTCTTAGAAAGAAGCCTGTAATTTTAATTTAAGAGTTTATAATTCATCTAAAACTGTAATTGTACAAAAATAGTTGAAGCTTCATGGACTGCATGTCTGAAAGGATATTTAAAAATACATTCTAGGTCTTAAAAGATTACAGTAAAGATTTGTGTTTCTCTTTCTTCTAAAAATATATTAATTGAAAAGAAAAAAGCACTCTCTGCTGAATTGGCCATTGTCCATTTGGCAGCAAAAGCTTTTACTCAGATATAGAACGCTACATCCAGACTACTACTTTGATTTTAGAGCCAAACCAAAACTGTTACCTTCCTTGGACACCCATGTCAAAACTACCATGGCACTTTTGTGGTTTTAGGTAAAATACAGTACGTATGGAGTTCACATCAGTTTTACAGGACTAAACACTGATGGGTGAAGTTTGGAAGACCAAAACACAGCCTCTCCAGTATTACACATCACATAAAATACAGACATATAAAACTAGGAACATACGTATCAGTCCTGCTTCGGAAAACGGCAGACAGGCAAGTTATTTGTCAGACCGTTCTCCTGAATTTGTGGTGAGGTAAGAGCCAACATGGTGTATTTTCAGCACAATGCCACAAACTCAGGAGAACTATGGCAGGGACATCTCATTTTAGCATCTATTACAAAAACAAAACGCCACAAAACTTATGTGAACTGTACGATGCATGTGAGAAGTGACCTTTTATTTCATGTCACCATTAACACCAACTTAGCAATGTATTTGGTACAGTTTCAGAACTGTCACACAACCCCTTCTCCCTCTGAAAGCAGTCTGGACTTCCATGGGGATGCTGACGAGATGCATATGCCAAACTAACTACCTGCTAGGTAAGAAAGAAGCTTTGAGAACTGGATGACAGTTATCTGCTTACATGACTGTTTCTCTCTCCACTTCCCACACCTATGAAAAATGCTGTCACTTGTACAGACTCTTTTTCTGAAGTCTGATCAGGCTTTTTGCTTGTTTATAAATTTCAAAACACTACAAATTATCCATATTTAAAATAGTAATTATAGAAAACAATCAAGAAAAACTAACAAAGTCCAACACATGCTAGAGTGCTATCCTGACTGAAGAGAATTTTCTCAGGCAAAGCCTAAGCACACACATTAAAGCTATTCATATTTACCTGTATTAACAGGATACCATTTTGCCACCAGTCACTACGTAAATGTGGATGACCCACAATCCAGACAGTCTAATGCCTAAATCATTTGCCCCAAACTACTAACAATATTGTACAGAGCTCGTTTGCATTCAAAGGAACACAGCTTCACTGGAAACAGACACTTGGCATTTGAATGCTGGAAAAAAACCCTTCATTTTTCTGTCTGAGATAGAGCACCTGAGAAACAAGAAGGCTATTTCCTGCATACTTGTATATGGCAAAAACCATATTTCTTTTAAATAGATTGTTTTATTCTTTTATTTCTACTACTTTCTGCTTACCGCTTCTCAATGAATCATCTACCACGCTACTGCCAGATCCCATTATAGGGCTACTATAGCTGAAGCAAGATTTATTAAAAGAAATTAATCACATGTTTGATTGTGTACAGGTGGCCAAAGCCACCCTGGAAAACAAAGTTATCAATTTTGTCTGTTTAAATAATTTGGAGGTCAGATTTTGGCTTTACAGATGAAGTACTAAGAAGTCACACGAATGTTTAGCAGGCAATCTGATCAGTTGCAAATACATACAATTACTTGACACAGAATCTCCAGCTATAGAAACTAATGTTATTGTCATAACACCTAAACACGCTTCTACTATCAGATGCAGATTGTTAGTCCCTATGCAGATCCCTTTATCAGACAAGCTTCTCGGAGATTTTCCTGTAATTCACAGAGAGCTGATACATTTTGGAATTTGGATGTTGCATATTCTATTTTAAATTGCAGAAATAAGTTCAAGTCCTAGATCTTTCTGTCCCTCCCGTGTACAGACTTCTGTCATCCTGTTCCTTTCTCAAATACATCCCCGCCGGCACAGAACCTCAGCACAGTCCCCTCCGCCGCATGAAACTTCTGCCAGTTCCTCTCTTTTCTCTCTGATCCTGTTCTTAGGCCCTGTCCCTGCTCCGTCCACACCTCACCGTATACTTTCTTCTAGGCAGCCGAATTACTTGGGCACTTACAGCAGAAACATTGAAAGGGGTTGTATCGCCTTGGTCAAAAGATTGGACTAATGGTTATGTGAATGTATATACACTTAACTAACATACCTATACTTCACTAATTCTACTACTTTACTAAGCATCAGAGCAACAGTGATGTGAGGACCCAAAGCACTGAGAGGGAAAAAATGACTGTATACCCACGTAACTGCAGACTATTAAGATACAACAAATACAAGGCAGAAAGATCCGAAATTATTTCTAAGCCAATCCTTACTGAAAGGAGTAGGGCCTAAAGGCCCCAAACTTACCACTTATAGGTAAATTACTTCCCAGGAAAACACAAACCACAATGGAAAACACTCTCAGAATTAGCAACAGGGGTTTATGTCATCTTTCCTATCTCCTTTCAAGTGTTCTTTCTGAATTTTTCAGACAGTTGTCTTGTTGTCATCTGTTTCACGAGGCAGAAAATAGGGACAGTGGGGTTTACAGCACCAACAAAAGCTTTGATATTCTAAACATAACAAGTATCTACAAACAACAGTGAAATGGACTAGTGCTACTAGTTTTCCTTACTACCATAAACAAGTAATTTTCCTTTTAAACATATTATAGTGCAATCCTCAAAAGCACTGAAATGCTTTTCCACCATTTCCAATTCTACTTGTACCCAACAGCACACGACGCTTCAACAGGAAAACACCTAGCCAAACTAGTTTTACTGCAGGTATGTCAATAAAAAGCACCAGGAAGGTATGTCTCCTTCCCTGAGAAATTATGGGTCAATGGAATGCTACTTTCATAACAGAAAGCTGGAGGGATGATCTGTCCCTAGTTAAGAAATATTTTTAGTTTTTAACTAAGAAAAGTGTGCACAAACAAAACATCGAATTAAAAGGCTGAACTAAAAACAAGGTCTAAGATTTGCCAAACTTCCTGATCGAAGAGTTCGGTAACGACAAATACGTTTCTGGCGTTCGAAGTCTTAATAATCAAGGAATATATCATTTGGCTTAGATACGGACTCAAGGGAACAAAAAAGGGTTAAAAAACTCCAACACATTCAAGATGCTCGAGAGCAAAGAGGGTTCAAGTTAGTTTGTGGAAATAAAAGCAGATTAAATATCTAGAAATAGTTTAATGAGCCACTATATACATGTGGAAGTGTTTCCATTAAATATTTATGTTTAACCACAAGCCAACCTCTGCAATGTGTGCACCCTTCTTCTGGTTGGTTACGAAAATAATTTTTTGATGCTTCTTGAACTATAACTTGCTGGGGGGGGGGGATGGGTATAAGATTCCAAGTTCATCTTCATGCTGTTTTAAAACCCTAACCTTCAAGCAAGAGCTTGATCTATGGGAAACAGCTGCAGAAAAGTAAATCTCCCTTTGAAAAAGTCCAGAATGTATTTTTGTTACGTATGTTTTGAAGTCATGGTAAGAAAATTAGTGAAAATTGTAAATCTGCTTGCAAATCTGGTCATGTCTAGCCCAAAGATTAGGGGAAAGATTCCAATTTAATAGCAAGACCATGACAACCCTAGTTAAGCATGCTCTAGGACAGCGCAGAGGGGGTCCTTTGCTCACCTTCACGCGTTTTGGATTTATTGCACGCACCCAACACGTTTCATATTAGACACCCCTTGACTGTGTACTTGAGACAGCAGGGTTCAGTGTGCACTTCCTCTGCTGACCAATATATTATTCTAAATTGAGCTAAAGTGTTTCCGTTTCATGAGTGATATAAAGTTCAGATTTGAGTTTTTCGGCAGCAGATTTGCAGTCATTCGGCAGATCTTTCCTCTTCATATTAGGAAAAGTAAGCCTTAAAAAAAGAAAAAAAATCTGTCTTCCTGAAAATAATTTTAGATTTTGTTTGGTTTTGTTTAAACAAAATACATTTATATTATTGTAATAGCTTACTTCAAGGATGGATTTGATACCTCACGTTTAATACTAACATACATTTAAATTATGGCTTATGATTTCATCTGAAGAGGACTGCTGCAAACACAGGTGTAAATTTATATTTCAAGACTGCATTTTGCTAAAATTCCACCCAGAACGACAAAAAAGATTTTATAATGCCAATGAAGAGAGGAACATAAACATTACTAAATGACTACTAGAAATGCTACAAAACACTCACGATCTTTTTGCTACTGTGATATACCCATTGATCAGGATTTACAAGTTGCTGTACTTGCACATTACTATTAGAAAATCCGAGTTACCGTCGTTTCATATCTAATACTTGGTGTGTACAATATTTGGAAATAGTCAGGGTATTAGAGATACAGGAATTGATAGGACCTGACTTTTTAATTACTAGCAACAGACTGAATTTGACGTTTCAGTATTTTACAACATTCATATACAGCAGCAGGCACTATGCCATTTCAACAACTGGAAGAACAGACCTACAGAGTTGCTAAGTTTTTTGCTAGACTTGGACAAGTCAGTGGTAGTCAGAAATAGTACACAGTCCTGCCAACCAGTCCCTGAATGTCAACTAGCTGCAGTACTCTTATCTTTACATTGTATTTTGTAGATGCCTTGCATATGCTGCCACTGCTTTTAAAATAATGCCAGCAAGACGACTCTGCTTACTGAAATGATGTTCTGGAACATATGATGTATAAAGGCACAACATAAATGAATCTAACATTGCCTTCTTTATTGTCAAGTTACTTTTTATACAAAGTTTTCGTATTTTATCTTTTAGATGGCATCCTCAAGATGCCTCCTCTTAAAAATCAATTTAAAAACACACAAACAGTAAAAAATACACTAAAACTGTATACGTCCACTTACGTGGTCTTTCACTTCAAGTGAAAAACAATAAAGGCTGCTCTGTACATAGAAACCTTATAAATGGGCAAGTTAGAGAATACTCTCTCAGACTGGATAATATAATATTCTTTTTAAGGTAACTGAGAAAGAAAAATACAAAGGCTATGGAAATGCAGAAGAGATTATCAAACACCTGGTCTACAGAGCTGAAATCTGTAGCTCTTCAAGAAGTATTAATAAGAAAGTTATTTACACATCGTCTTCAAAAGAATGTTTAATATATCCTTTGTTTCCATCTAAACATGATGATGATGTTATGTCTTAAACTAACTTTCTGACCCACGCTTCATAGAGCATAATGATAATACTTTATCCCTGTTTATAAATCCCATCAGGGAATAAAAAAGATGTCCTTATGATCTGGTAACTCAGTCAACTACAGTCTACAGTATTTTCCATAAAAATACTGAGGTTAGACCCCTTCTTTTATTACTTGCCTTCTGCATCTGTTGCCCAGCAAAGCTGTGTATGCGCAAACTTTCCAGTCAGGAAGGATTAGATCAGAAGTTTACTTGATGCCCGAACTGCTATTGCATTAAAATAGATTAATAATTCCCTTTCTACAAATGTTTAACTGCCACTTAAACTTCACTTTCATTTAAGCAATGTCTCCATTTCCCTCCAGTCTGCTACTCTACATCCTCATAAATACAGAAAAGGGAGCCACATCCACACCACTGTGCCAAAGGACCTTGCGTCTTAACACTTGATCTGTACCTGTCTGAACACTTCAGAGCACAGGCAGTCCAGTGTTTTTTACACAAGATACTTCACTGACGACAGTGCACAGGATTCGATGAGGTAACGAAGAACAAGGAATGGTGTATGTTTTTTAAGATTGCCCGCAAATGTATTGCTTGTCATAAGTAAACTGTTTTCATATTTGTTGGAAGCTAAAAGTGAAAAAAGACTGTCAGCCCCAGATGCTGGCAGGGCGACAGGTCATTTGTGCCATCTCCCAAGTCACAAACAGAGAACACGCTGCAAGTGCTCTCACTCTTTGAACATGATGTCTGTCAAGCCAAGTCACTAAACAGGCAAACATGGTGATGCCAGAAGCGTTGTTGATGTTTTGTGTGATTTACAGCTACATTTGTTTAAACAAAAATGATAACTAAGAGAAACACAAGCCAAAAGAAAAAGCAACAGGTTTTCTATCAACAAACCTTAGCCACAGTACTTGCCTCTTTTCTTGCAAGGGAAAAACCTTAGTGTGTGAGCTGAGCTGCTCAAGTGCACGAACTCAATTTAATTTTCTTTTTTTAATCCTCTACACTTGAGACACTGAGACTCACTCTTGGACAATGACAACTCTGTTCATTATAATCTTAGTATAATCCCACTACTAGAAAACAGTATGTTTGAATATACACATGGAAAAGCATAGCAGAAGGAGAGAAGTGTCATGTCTAAAACTGGTGACCAATAAAATATCCACAGATCAGCATAATGGTTGACACTCCAAGAACCATGGTACCACAGAACTTTAAGACTGCTACAATCACAGCTTACATAATACATAGCCTATAAGCCAAACTCAAGAACGGGAGGTTTTTTGTTGAACTTAACAGACGCAGATGCTCACAGTTACTCAGTACAACTACATTAAGAATGTGAACAGGAATCCACACCTACAAATATAAGGACGGGACAGATACAGCTCAACTTCTCACAAGATCTGGGGAACTTCTGCTTCCATCTGAAGCCTGACTTGGACTAGTAATTCTGACTGCACAACAGACAGAGAAGGTTTGAAAAGAATATTCTCCTTTTTTAACTGTGAAGTGAAAGAAACATTAGGATAAAAAAGTTCCCCAAAATACACTGAAAGCAGCCAGGGTAGGAGAAATCTATTACACACTCTAGCCATGTCTCATGTCTTTCTAAATAAGGAAAGTCCTAACTGAAAGGAAGGTACGATAACTTATATTAAAATCAGTGTCGTCATCTCTTGTTTTCAACATAAAGTTCACCTTCTTAGCCCTTGAAAATTACCAAGCATCAAGTAGAAGTCTCCTTGGTGAAGTGGTATTGCTAATCCAGGTGTCTCTATGTCCCATGCTACCTTCAAGCCTACGTGCCAAACAGCTGGGTCTCTTCCCTCCAGTTCTTGTTCATTACATTCTTGCATGGTTGAATCTTTAAGGAGAGAGGGAAAAACACCACAAAGATGACAGACAAGGTGAGAATCATAAAATACAAAAGCTGATCTAACAATACAGACTTAATAATATCCCACATCAGTACAATCTTAATAGGCTTAAACTTTCTATAATCTCCATTTGGTATAATCACCATCTCCAAATTCAAAAGTACGTAATAGGTTAAAAAAAAAAAAGCCATACAAGATGAAGAATTTTTTGCAAGCAATTGGAGTAAGATGAAAACTTCATGTTAACAACAAAGCGAGGGCAAGTCAAGGCAAAGTTTGTCATGGACTCAAGTTTTTGTGAAGTTCTCAAGTACAAGTAACAGGAGTTTTACTTAATCTTCACTTTTTTTATTTTTTACATTATTAAAACCATAACCATGGAAGAAACAAACAAAAAAAAACCACCATGCAGGAACACTGACATAAAAATAGATAACTTCTGAAAGAATTTTACGTCATAAACTGCCAAAGCATTTTACGAACAATTTCATGTGTTTACGTCCTTGCAATTTCACCATACCATAAACTTAGGCACAGTAAGGTGAAATAATGGGCACAAAACACAATCCAGACCAAAGTCAAGTGAATCTTGGAATCATATCTGTGATTCTTTTCTCTAAATTACCAGTCAAACATGCTAGATAACATGCACAAGAGCCAACAAAGCTTCAAGACATTTGTCACAGCACTTTTCTGATCATTAAGCAGCATGAATGTGTCGAGCTTGGGGAAAAAAATAATCCACTGCACAGAAATAGTATTTAGAGCTTAATCCCTCAGAACTATTTTCATAAGCTTACTTCACTGCAGTATAAATTGAAAGATACAGTCAGCATTTATAACAAGGTATTTGGGAGCTACGGTATAACAGTGTTATGGCTAAAGCAACAGAGCATTTTGACAGAGGGAGGACAAAGTTTTAATAAGCAGTTGGCACAGAACAACAGTGAACAGTCAGAAATCATCAGATATGTAGCATGCCTCATTATTGCTTATGACTTAGTAACAGTGTATGTCCATTTCACTGTCCATTTCAAAGGTGCTTTCATGTAATAACTTTCAAAACTTTTGTCTTCATTTAATTCCAGAATAAAAATACTAAAATAAAGATTTATAACTTTTACTATAACATGCCCACATAAAAAGTGACCTTGAACTCACACTTTGAAAATACTGAAGTCATTCATCTCACATGGTTACTGTGATGTTTGTTTAGTTGGGAGTAGCCTTTAATAATTAATAAATTGTCTTAATTCCCTATGTCAATTAAGTATTGCCTAAATTCAGGAAGCAGTGCACCAAAACCTATCAAAAAGCCAATCTAAAGTTCTTAGTCAAAACTCCTACTGTAAATTCAGTCCCCGTATTCCCTCCATTCACCGCTGCAGCTCTCATCAGCTGAAGCTTTGGCTGGGCAGCAGCTCTAGGCCTTTCTATCAAGGAGCACACAAATGAGAAAACAACAGCTAGCAAATACTCCGAAAAATCAATACTAAAGTCTTCAAGGGGCTTTCACATTTTCTGCCCTGTTCAGATAAATCGTAACTTAAGAAAAATGTTTTCTGAAAACTGCAAATAGGATGACTTTCAAGGCATTTTTAATGCAATACATCATGGATATTATAAAAAGAGGTAACCTTTCTGGGTTAACTCTCTCTGTTATGCCGCTTTCCCATTCACTTTGGCAGCAGCACTGTTCACAATATGGCACCAATAAAATATAGAACTACAATCAGAGACAGAAATTTCAATCAAAAGTTTCCTGGGGTCTCCTCATAAATCCAGCACCTTCGGAATGTGCTCGTTAAAATGACTTATTTTTTGCAGTTTGATAAATTTTTTATTGCTTAAGTATAGAGTTCAAATGTAGCTCACAGTCTCCTTTTCTCTATACTCTCAAGTATTGCACCTTATAATTATCAGCAGCAATTGAAACTGATTGCTCCTACCATGTTATTTTGGTAACAAATGGAAGCAAGCTGCTACTAGCTTTAAATGCAACCTACTCTAAAGTGAGAGCGGGGTGGGGGGGGGGAGCAGAAAAAAAAGACAATATTTGTGGCATACCTCTAGGTAGAACTGACAAACTTGTACATAAAAAGAAGTTGTTATTAAATTCTCTATGTCACACCTCAAGCACGACTGAATGCTGTATATTCATTGACTTAATTACAGTTCCCATGTAAGTGAAAACATTTGGACGCATCTAAACCATAGGTATTCGAGAGTAAATCACGTGGATCTTGCACACAGACAGCACCTTAAGAACACATATTTATTCTGGAGTAGACCATACAGAAATGGTCAAATGTAGCAGTATTTAATGGAAATAAAACTATCTGCAAATTTGAATTCTGTTCATTAAAGATTTATAGAATTTGGCCTGCAAGAAACCTTTATGGCTGCATCCCAAATGAAATGGTGCAACCAGGTAATAGGCTTACCACAACATAACTATACCTCACCAAACCTGTAATTAAGGCAGAACCATGAAAGAGAGAATGTAGCTGCAGAAAACTGGCACATTATGCTCATAACTAGACAGCTCCAATTGCAGAGATGTTCCAGCTATAAGACCCGATCTTATCAGGTTTGGGTCATGGTAGGTTCAGAACACCACAGAACTTCTTTTCCTGGATCTACTTTGGTTGCTGTTCCACAGCACAGAAAGTAAAAGCAGCCTTAAAAGGTTTCACTGCTTCAAGGCACAAAATCTTCAACAAGTGTTTGCAAGTTTTTTAAAACTCTGAAAGCTAAATGTTCTCTATTCAAGTCAAATTGTAATGTCAAACTATATCCTAAATGTAATCTTAAATCAAACATGATTTCTTAGACAACAGAATCACTGCCAACACATTGCTAAAAACAAGCAGGACTGCAAACATCTACTTTGTCATTAAATACAACTGATGGCTGTTACACAGAAAAAAGATTTTTTTTTTCACAGATTGATTTTTCCAGAAATCAAAAGAATTTACGCATGTGTTCTCTGACTAATGAAATATATACATTATTACTGTCTTCCATAACAATTTATATATGTTATATGCAAGAAGTGAAAAAAGTAGAGCATGCTTTGCTTTTCAGCAGCTGGTGGAAAAGAATGAGACTTAACCAGCGTTATTTCTTCTACCTTATTACTGAAAAGCCATAGCACAAGAGATTAATTAAATGGTACTAACATTTTAACTTTTGCTTGCAACTGACATTCACAAAAATAAAAATCAGAAGATTTGCCATCATTATTCTTATCAATTCATATTTGGAATACTGTGTCCAAATATCTCAATTAACTAAAGCACTAAAATAAGAACAACGAACATCCAGTCACCCCTTCATTCTACAAGGGGAGACCTATTTGATCAAATCAGTGAGAGCTTGGTAAAAAAAACCCCACAACCCACAACAGTTAAAACAAATGATGACTTCTTTTTCGAAAACAGGGGTTCAAATCTATTATTACAAGAGTAATTGGATCATTAAAAATTTGTGATTCTCTCAGAATATAATTCAAACTGTCCAGAACCTGTAAGTTACAGGTGTGACCATTTCACTCATGTATTCATTTTTTAAGTAGTAATATATATTTTTCTACATACCATTTCTGTTCTTTCAACAAGCAATATTTCTACTACATTATTGACATTAGAAACCATTTCATGTATATGTTCTCATCCTGTACAAATATCTACTCCATGACTTTTATCCACTAAGCAGCATATAAAAAGGATTATTGGTCAACTACATCTTTAGATTGAGTTCAATTCTGAACAACTTTTGTAGTTTCAGGATTTTTTTTTTTAAACTAGTGAGGAAACACATGTCTGTAGTGAATCGCCATTATCTTTATTCACAATTACTGTAGAAATGTAGCTGTCATTAGGTCTAGTGCTAGGATATTGCTTCTAACACCATGGTGTCAAAAACAAATACAAACAGCATTTTACAAAACAAGCAAGCATAAACGCCCCTTCATGACTGGCCATTACTGCGACTAACTGCAAGTGTGTTCAACCTTTCAGCAGTACCTTGTCAGTGAACAGAGCCAGTTCTTTAGTACTTCTAGAGATTTATACAAGGAGTAGCCCTTACAGCAAGAAGATAAAAAAGATACTGTAAAGAATCTAGTGAAAACTACTTATCTAACCTCAAACATAGTTTGGGTAAGGCAGGAGAAAGATGGACACTTGCAGTGACTATATTATTTTGTGTTTCTTTTAAGTTGGTAACTGAAACAAGTCTCTACTTCAAAGAACATCCATGGAACCAACTAGTGCTCTGCCTAGCAATAAAATTCCCTACAAAACTTACAAAGACCTGAGGGAAAACTGTTCATTAGGAAAATTTCATGAATAAAATCCAGTTTTTGTAAAAGCCCTTATTCCATCAGTATCTGGATGGCAATTCACTTTTATAAATAGAGCAGGAAATAAAAATGGGTTATTGGCTTAATATATTAAAATCCTGAGCAAGTTTTTACCTTAATGCTCTCATGTGATAGGATATTTGTAAGCTAATGTGTTATTAAAAATCCTAAACTGGCCAAAATTTGGAATTCCTGTTCCATGGTAAATTCTGAAAAGTAAATTAATTCCGAATACTGTTAGTGTCAGTATAATTGAACACACATTCTGTAACGTATTCAGTTCTGCATATGCACCATGACTACCATTCATGCACTTTCATGCAGTATATATATTAAAAGGAAATTTCCCAAAAATTTGTAAGGGCCTATCCTTATGACTTGGTAATCTGCTTTTAACCTAGTGTAATACATTTTATTTTAATGTAAATAAAAGCAAATACTATTCAGAAAATCATGAAGCAAAACGTCTATCTTATTTTGCTGTTAGACACGTACGTCATTTGAAGTTGCTTTGAAACAGTTTGGCACTGGAAACAAGAAAATAAACAGTGATACTAATTAGAATATCAGCTTGTTCCAATATCTTTACGTTGGCTCTCAAATTTCTTTTCTGGCATATTAAAAACTGCTTCTACTCCAATTAATACTGATGAAAGTTTCAAACATCAAATTTTCATTATGGCATCAAACACTGAACAAGTGAACAAGAAAGTGAAGTTGTTTCAATTACAGTAATATCTGCTTTAATACTATTTAATCAATTAAGTAGGTACCAAACAAACGATATAAAAATCCAAATTGCTTTGGCAGCCCTGGAAGCCCTAGCTTCCCCATGCCCAGGGCTGCCACGGATCCTCGGTGTCTGGGCTACCACAGACAGCAGGGACAATGTGAGGAATACAAAGCTGACAAAAAATGTGCAAGACCTGGCAGAAAAGAGAATCAAGTTATTTTTAACAAAAATAAATATGCTTAACTTAAGTTTTATTTCCCACAGAATTTGTGTTTTCTCCCAGAAAATTACTAATCCATCTAATCGACAACTTCTAAGGAAAAATCGTTCCATCAAAAAATTTCTGACCACCTCTTTTCTTTTTATTCTGTATTCTGTAATGATTCTGTGACAGTCTTCATACACTACAGTGAGAATTCAGCGCTGACTCAATGCTAAACGAATTAATGGAGTAACTACTAATAAAAGACACTGGCGTAAAAAGCAAATATATTCATGGAAAAAGGAAAGAGGAATCAAGACACAATTCTACAAAGATTTAACAATCTTCAGAAAGATGTGCAGCTTCTTCATGCTTCACAGTTACAGAGAGCTTGGTAAGAAAGTAAATACTGACAACCTTTGTGAACAGTAGAAGTCACCAACACATTGAAGTGACATGTAACTGGAAAGAATAATATTATAAGCACTGAAAAGTTTATGAACATCAGCATTTGAGAGCTATAAACAGGAAATCAGAAGAGCAAAAAGACAATCTATTTATTTCTCTAAAATCAAGCAGCCTAATTACTCCTCTTAGATGTGCTGGGTAGAAAACTCCACCACACACAAGTACTTACTGTCACTTTAACTACAAGTCCATATTCTTAAACTACGAACAGGTTCCATTTCCTCCAACTTACAAATAAGCAGGCCAACTATAAATAGAGCTTCACTTTAGGGATATAGAATGACAACCACAACCTGAACACAGCGAGTGAACTGTTTTCACATAAAGGTATGCTACAGGACATGTCCTCACGATGCTCAGGAGCCACGCTAGGCACCTTAAACTCCCTCTAAAGTTCATGAAACCAACTTGAGCCATGCTCAAGACCTATCAAGTGGAATTCAATCTTGTTCAGATTTAGTTCTGACTTCATAAATAATTTTCTTCCCCAAAAAGTGTCTTTTACACCACCTCCAGCTACACTGCTGTTTTAATCTTGCCACCTTCTGCCAAGAGATTTCCCCTCATATATAATCAAATTCCAGTTTGATCAAAAACGGTTGGAATCATTGCGAAAATACAAAAAATTGAAGCAGTAATTTTTAATTTTTTTAAAATGATAGAATAATCAAGTATATTTATGGAAAGTCTTCCATGTAGCAAAAACATTAATTACATGTAGATATCAAAATAATTTTTGGTTTAAACACATTAAATAGTTCTTTTGACCCTCATCAATCAAATCTTACACAGAATTCACAGTGGTTTAAAAAAGCATAATTTTACTTATCTATCTTGCTGAACTTAAAGAAACAAAATCGAGACGAGTTATGAATAAATATGGCAGCTTTCTTTTTTGTTCATTTATAGAACTTAAAGGGACTCATTTCCCCCCCCCAGCAAGTTTTATGTTTAAATAAAAAGTTTTTAAGTATATTACAATAAACCCTCACACATATTAGTACTACTTCAAGTCCATGTTTATGTTTCTTTAACTGAAAATGTTACTGGAAAAATATTTATCTACAGTACTACTGAAAAAAATATTATTGGACATAAAATATCAATGTCTTTGGCAAATAGGATGATTTCATGAACAAAATAACACTTCTACAGGTCAGGGAATCTCTTCTATTCAGTTTGCTAAGCCAGCCTATATTTTAAGTCCAGGAAAATGCAAATACGATGATTTCAACTGAACGTTAAGCTACAAAGTGACCCACAGTTTCAAAGCTAATAACAAGACTAACAAGAGAATGCATATGAAAGTATAAGCTACTATTTTTACATCACAGTCTTTAGCCAAAACCTACCAAAGTCGATGTGAATCCTTCCCATGTTTTGAAGCAAACATCAAAGGATTTTTGGAAGGACCAAAAATCATTTGTGAATTATGAAACATAACATAGTATTAGCAAATTCAAATCAAGTGTATAAATTCTAATCTTATGTTTGCAAAACCAGAAGCCATTAGAAAAGTCCAAGGCTTTGTTCAAAAATCGTTAGGAAAAAAACTAAACAAAAATCCTCACATCTGTTCTTTAAAACAATTAAAAAAAGGACGATGACTTTAAACGAAAAATGAAATATTGAATGACTCTTCAACTACACTTTTTCCCTCTCTAACACTACATTTAAATGGTTTTTAAATAACTAAGAGCCTGCAAAGCCTGTCAGACAACAGGTCTTAATGGAAAACTTGCATCCTTCCCAATTACAGAAGTGTTGGCAAGTCCTCCTCGAACACGCATTAGCACTACAGCATGCCTAACAAAACATCTATACTCCCAAGTAAATACAGTACTACTTGTATACAAAACCAACCTAAAATGACCTTTCCAAAGAAAGAAGAGTAGTGAAATGAGCATAAAGCAGAAGCAAGTCTGTATATGACAAATAACAAAATAAAGATGGTGATCTCAACTACAATGAAACATTCTACAAGACAGAAAATATGTGTATGCGTTAAGGTGAAATAGGTGTTTGACAGATGTTGATTTCCTGACTTACAGTCAAGAAGTTAATTATATAATTTTTTAAATCTACTTAGAGAACAACTGATAAACCAGCTGCAGTTAACACAGGCATATTTTGTACAGCTTTTAGTAGAAATAAAGATAGGGCTTAAATACAAGAAGTACGACAATGTATTCAGAAGCACGTGACAAATCTAGAGTAGCATGCAGGTGTGCTTATGTATGTACACACTAGGAAACAGAAGAGAGCTTCAGGGATTTCAGATGCTTAGATCACTAGTCAACTCCTACCTCCCCATCACTCACCTTCACAGCTATAACTGTACACAGCAACCGTTGACCTTTCAACCAGATTCTCGTCATGGTGCCAGCTCACTGCCATGTTCCCCATTCCAAAATAAGGCTCTTGTTTCAAGTACAGCATTTGCAGTGGATCCATATAATTTAATAAAGTCAAGTTATAAGACGTTCTATTCTCTAGACTTGCGTAGTTATGCTCTGGTACACAAATGCTTTGATCTTTTGAAACAGACCCTTCCTCTGTAAGAGAAGTAGCAAAATTTTCCTCCCTATCTATTACAGTAGTATCTTTAATTTCTTTGGTCTCAAACAAATTTTGTCCTTGTAATGCCTTGACTGCTTCAACATGTAAGTAGTCATTAAGTCTGATTAATGCTTTACAAGCATCGTGTATTTGAGGACTGCAATATTTTATATCATAACCTTCAGTAGGCCAAGGAACTGTAAATAATCTTGTGTTCAAGTACTTGTAAGTGCATCCTGGCTTTCCAATTAATATACGGGACACCGGGGTAACAAAATCTTTTCCTTTGATCTGCACAAGATCTTGAAAGAAACATTCGTGTTTTCGCAAGGTCAGAAAGCCTTCTTGTACCATTTGATGAAGCTCTTCGGGTACTGTATCAGATTTTCTGAAAATCAGCTTGGAATATTTGGTCTTCCACTAAAAGAGGAAAAAAACACCAAACAACAAAAACAGAAAAAGAGTTACTCTTTTGACAGGAACCAAAGTATTTCATATATTCAAGAACACATTTCAAGACAAGGCTAAGTTAACGAGTTATCAAGCATGAGTCTACAATATGGTGAAGAAACAGATGCCAGTATTTGTTACTTAATTTTCATATTCCAATATGCTGCATCAACTGTGGATATGTACTAGTGGCCTGCAACCAGAGGGTATCACCGGGGCAAATCTCTAAATAAATAAACCTGAGGATTCTGGCAGAAAACAATAGAACAGATAAGCTCCCTTGACAAATCTGTAGACAACGCTACCTTTCAGGATACCAGCAACAGAATACAAAGCAGTAACAAAGTGACTCCTCATTTTGCAACGGTTGCAAAGACCATTCTGTCTCATTCTGATGTACACAATTCTAGAGGGCTACATGATAAACTAAAACACTTTTATATAACAACAATTTTGAGAGCAAAAGTAACAAAATGAAAAAGTCATTTTTCAAAAAAGGCCAGCATTCTGCTGCATTGCACCTCTATCTTCAAAATGGACCTTGGCATACTGGCCCCTTCTATTGTCACATTCCTCAATGCATGCCCATTAGCTCTCCTATTTTACCTAAGAGTTACCCTTCTAGACAATAAAAAAAATTTCCAAATGTATTTTCCTCCCCATCTCCCCACCTGCAGTATCCTTTTTCCTTATATCCTCTTCTGACTGCACCAGCTCTGGTATCAGCTGGAGTTCAGAATCCAGCAGTTTGGAGGCAACAACTCCCAGCAAGGTATAACGATGCTAGTCCGCAGTATCTTGCTTTGTACGCAAAATACTGCTTCCCACTCCAGGAAGGAATATCACATAATCACACCTTTTATTAGTTGCCTGTAAGTCTGCTTTAACCACTGCTGAGACTGTTGGTCAATCTGGACAAAGGCTAGAGATTATGTTCTTAAATAGATGAAGTTCCTATGTATTCCATTAAAATTAATAGATAAATAAAAGAAACGGATGCCAACTAATGCCCTTAGTAAGGGAAAGGCTGCAATGTGAGCCTATCAGGTATCAGCATGCGTGAAGCTCCCAACCGCTCACCACAACTATTTCCTTTTCTCCAGAAGTCAGTGACTAGCCTGGGCAAAAAGGCAGATACCAATGGTGTTGGGGGGGGGGGGGG
>Ga0065711_1001952_pt1 | contig 37946 bp, 31 predicted proteins | sample Hoacrofraction12_FD_59098 | JGI IMG/M metagenome (GOLD analysis project Ga0065711, IMG submission 59098) | Hoatzin crop microbial communities from Cojedes, Venezuela - Epithelial fraction 12 v2 (version 2) | ecosystem: Host-associated > Birds > Digestive system > Esophagus > Crop | place...
GGGGGGGGGGGGGGATTTTAATCTTCCTTTCCAGATAGGCCTAAAAAGCTGAGACTCTGCTGTGGGCCCTGTAAATTCTGCACATAAGACTTCATCTATAGCAACTTCAGCTTTACTTGGACCATACATTATTTACATGCAGATTTTTGCTTATTGTCTTCATAAGCTTCCACAGACTTTTTCTTCAGCTGTGCAATTGGCTGCCTTTGCATTTGTTCCTTTCACAAATATTTCCATGATATCACCTCAGAGATGAGCGTCAAAATATGATCCATCATTTTACCAATAGCAATGGTTTCATAACAGCTAGAAGATATAAACTAAACAGTCTCCACTACAAACTAGTTCTGCTAGGTTGCCACTGACACTATATATCCAAATTAAGGTTTTCCATTCTATTACTCTTTTGGGAATAAAATAAGACTCAAGTTTTGTCATGTCTGCAGGTAACATGGACATATTTTCCCTCTGAGTCACTTGATCAATTTCAAAGGGTAGTTTATGAGAACGGCAAAAATCCACAGAGATTAATTCCCCTGCATCATTCACCAACCTATGTAGACCCTTAAGACTGTGCTGGCTACAAGGACATAATGGCAAGCATCTCTAGACAACTATGGCACCTGCTCCTAACATTTACCATTTCCCAATGACTCGGATAATAAAATTGAGCTTCTCAAATTTTGTAGGTTTTCACCTGAAGTCATGGCAATATCTTTTCCGGTAGGAATTCAAGTGTCTTTTGGAAAGCAACACTGACTTTCAAAAAAATGTCCTGTTTTTCTGCTTCTAGAGAGTTTCATTCGCTTTTTAGTGTTGTGCTGTATGCCAAAGTTTTAGTGAAGTTTTCCTAAAAAATACTTACAGTAGCTAAATACAGACAAGCTTACAGAATACTAATAATAAAATAGCTCACAGATGGTACTAATACGGTATGGAATAAGCTAAGGTCTAATGACAGTCTACCTATTAATTTTCATCCAAGTTCACCCGTACATAACTGGGCTTTATATTACCATGTTAAATTAGCTAATGGAAGATGCTTATGAAAGCTTCACCAGAAATGTACACTATGATTAGCTATCTAGAAATGAAAGAATTCTGATCTGGATAATTCTGTTCATTATTGTGGTTTTGCTCGTCCAATGTACTACTACATTTGTCATTAATTCACTGAAAGTCAAATCCACATTTTAAACAGATTGACATAGTGTTGTATTTGAGATTTTATTTGTACCACAGCAGTCCTATCAACCGTACATATAATAGAATGTAATTCTCTGAAAAGGTGACTTGTGCTTTGCATTTTTGATTTACTGCTAGGCAGCTGTGTTACAATATAATATTAAATTTGTAATTTATATTACAAACATTAAGTTGTGTTAGCCCTTGAACAGAGATTAACTGCTTTTCCCATTACACTGGTTTTTGCTTCGGTGAGTGTTACAAGCTTATGATATAGTATCAGAAAATCTCGAAATAAATGGGAAGTGCAATATAGACAATAAGTAATGTTTGTAGATATCTTCTGCAATCATTCATAACGCAGGATCATTTTACTTTCTATCATACTGAAACTGTTAAATCTCTGCAATTACTCCAAAGCACTCAGTACCTCCAGACTTCCTTCTACTCTTAGGGCTTTTTTTTTTTTTAGCTAAAGAAATTAGGCTAAACACTGACACTATTATGAGGACTGCTACCTTATACCTAAGATTCTCTTGTGGTTGTGCTTCCAGCAGCCTTATTTTAATAATAAAAAAAAATTCCAAGATTCCCAGACAAACATTTACAATGTCTAGCACAAAACTCAGTAAAACATCGAAGAACACTGCAAACAGGTAGGCTTTAATGTCAGAGCCCCCTAAAAAATCCATACATATGTATTCCTAGTAATATGAAGCTAAAAGAATAAAAATTAAAAGATGTTTTAGACTGATATCTCTTTTGCCACATTTAGTGCTATGCAATTTGTTATTCCTTGTTGTACTATGTCAGGAAAAAGAAACAGTAGTAACTTTTTAATGTAGGTGATAAAAGACCATCACTTTTTAATGTAAGCGGTAAAAGACCACCACAATTTAGTCAGCCTGCATGTTCCTGTCACTTTCAAAGCTACTAATGGCTAACTACAGAAAAATACCGCAGAATATTAAACACTAATAGGGACTGGTGCCCATTTCTCCATAGATAACTTAATTTGAACACCTCAAAACACATTAGCAACTAGTTGACACCAAGTAGTTCACTCCATATTTTTATTTCAAATTATAAGCAGCTTCCTTTTAGGAGTATCAGCCTAGCACTGAAAGCTAGGCTCCATACATTGTCTATCAGGACATGAACACAAAAGTAACCAAAAATCCGGTCCTGAGCTGGAAAGCAAGTCACAGAAACAACATGCATGCAAACTATTCCAGTTTACATTACATTCCTTACCACCTAGTATCTCCTACCATATGACTCATCCAAACACCCAACTTCACTTTCAGATCTGCTGGCTGTTTTCAGTCAAACCACTTCTAGCTCTACAGCAAACTGCTCCAAGAGGAATGCCACAATGCAAAATATAAACTTCCAAAATCATCATTCAGGGGACGCTGTCACGAGATCTTTGATGACAAACTGCAGTTGGTTGGCATGGTGATCGGAGAAAGTCCGCTGACCAGGAAAAATCAGGACAGACAGTCATCACCAACAGCCTACGAGATCCCAGCAAAAAACAGGGCACACAAGGAGTGGAAAGGAAACAAACATTTTACCAGCAGGGAAATTCTTCCTAATTTTTTAGTAGCCTGGAAATTTAACAGAATATTGGAGCCTTGGAAACTGCATTTTCCACAAAAGGCAATGTGGATTGTCATGCTATACTAATTATAAAATTACTCATAGTACTGAAGAAATGATCTGCCAGTTGGAGAGCCTTAGCACACAATAAAATGCAATGTGTGAAGTAAAGTCAGGTCTAGAGGCACACAGGACACCAGAATCATAGCCACTGTTCTAGAAGGGTGCAACACACTCCTGGCAATGAAATTACTTATTCCTATAGAAAAAGTTTTGCAATTTGATTGAAGAAAAAACAAAATACCTCCTCCTCCAAAGAGGTACACACTTTCAGTGCTAGTTTGTTCAGCCAGAGGACCTTCAGACTGTCTTAGCATGCGATTCCTCTAATCAACTTTTGTTGGCCTGGAATTTTCTCTAGTTAAAACCCATACCAACACACTGCTCCATTCAGTCTTGGAAATGGATTTGTTCTAGTTCTCTTAATAGTCTAGCACTGAAGCAAACCTTGTGCTTTCCCTCTATAAGTAAAGGATGGTATAAATGACATCAGGTGTTAAGAAGCTTGGGTCTTTGCTGTTACCTGTGTAACACATCACAGGTGGCATCTGAAGAGGAATCAAAGATAGACCAAAGGATGAAATAATGAATTTTCTGCATTGCAGGAATAATTTTATTATCTTAGCGGACATGCATTACATTGTATATATATGTACGTATTATACTGGAGAATGTTCCTATTGCACTGCCAACTTTCTAATGCCTAAAACCAAGTCATTAGGTCAGCAGTTGTGATATAGATCAAACCCAAGTAGGCTCACTGCAGGTAGGCATTTTTCCCTGTGCTAAATACTGTGATGTACAAGAAATATTCTAGTAAATAAAGATGCTTAGAGACAAAATACTCCTAAGACCACATCTGTCTATTTGCTGTTTGTTATCACAAAGCTATTAGTAAAAATCACCTGTCACACCATATCTATCTTTTAAAAAGAACACAGCTCTTCCTTTACGTCTTCTGAAGTGTTTTTGACCTACTGTTATCAGCCTCTTAGCACCTTCCCCTGTTCATTCTCCTTGCAGCGCAGCATTGGTATCCCTATGTGAATAACAACTTCAGTGACATATATTACAAATGAGGTCTTTACTATTAGCAGTCGAAGTTTTATAGAAAGAACATACTCTACAAGGCTTTTATTTAAAATATTTGCCTAGAAACAACCTTGCACTGAAGAGAAAGCTGGACAAAAGACAAGAGAAACTCCATGAACTGTCAGGAGTATGAGGGGAAGGGAACACCTTGTATTGCTTTGATTTCTAATTAGAATGCAAGACACTTGAGGCACACGGTGTATCTGAGCGGGTCAATTAAGACGCCTGTTATTGTTCTTCCACTGCAAGACATCCTTTCCTTAGCAGAAGGCAGAAAATCATTACAAAACGGTTAATGCCTCAGTATCTAGGTAGCCATCCTTTGGGAAACAAAAAAATTATAAAAAATACAGGCAACAGATACAACTAGAGTAATCTTATCTTCTAGTTTCCAAGGAGACAAGTGACCTGTATATGCTTCTCCTAACAAGTGTATCAAAGTCATATCATAGCAAGTAAAGCCATAAAAACCAAAAGTATCTCAATGCTACAGAAACAATTAGCTCCTCAAAACTGAAGTTAGTCTGAAGTATAACAGCTTGGGTAGTTTGTTTACCAATACAGCTTCACTACTGGTGTCAGTTCACAAGGTTCCTTTTAACACAGCGTTCACTGTAATAGATATTACCAATCTTTGTTTTAAGAAGGGAAAACACAGGCAAGAAAGGCTGCTCCAGTATGAAAGCATAGACAGTACACAACTAACTAACGATCAGGGCAGTAACCGAACTTTAGCATGCACAGGGCAAAACATCCCACGATCTGAAATCCATCCTTTTATAGTCCATCAGCAATTCTTTGAAGCAAATATTTATGTTATATCAGCAATGCACTATTTTAGTCTTCCAGAATCTCAGGAGGATTCTGCTTTCATCCCCAGCCAAGCTCAGGAAATCCACTGGATCCCACAGTACATCGAATTATATTTTCAATGCCCTCCTAATCTACAAAAAGTAGATTGTTTTGGCAAAATGTACAATTAAACAGAGTCACTATCTTCCCCCACTTCCCTATAAAGTATCACTCACACATCTACAACAGACTAGGTAAAAACTGAACTAGCTTTTTCTTGGAGAAACTGCTTCAGGTTTCTCCAGTTAAAATTTATTGTCCATTCCCAGGCATCTGCACACATTCTGACTTCCTTGTGTTCCTTACCTTCATTTCTTCCGCTGTCTTTCTTCCACATATTCACTTCAGGCAGAATGCTACAGGAAGATGGAGATGGTGAGCTGCAGGACTCTGGTATACTGCTGTGAGTGAACAGCATGAGAAGAGCAAGACTGGAGTAAGTTAAAACTAATTTCAGCCTTTCCTAATTTATCTCAGCTGACAGTAATACAAACAAACAAAGAGATCATCAAAATATATGAAAGCCCTAGATACCAGTTCTACTTTGTAACTGTGCAGCAGATGAACAGGTTCTTTGTGGTGTTTCCAAGATTAGCTTTAGAGCCTTATACTACTTGTGTGATAGAACTGGGAAAGTGGATTTAAGAGAACTGGAATTGTTGATGGTAAGTCCCGGCATCCTAAACTTATATCTGGTTACAGGCTAAGCAAAAAACTCATGAAATGTGCTGAGAAGAAATTTTGTTTCAGGAGACAGGAAAAAAAAAGCTGGAAAGACAGTTACTTTGGATCTGACTAATAAAGCATTTGAAAATACAAATGTGTGAAGGTGTTTTGAATGCAAGCATGAGAGACAGAGCCCATGATTCTGAGGAAAACAAGAAGTCAGAGAAGCTGAACAGCAATAAGAGGGTTATAGGTCAAACTCACACATACATACAATTGCAATGCTGGCAAACACAGGTGAAAAACATCAGCATGTAATACCAGAAACAGAATTTGCAGTGCAAAATGAATTAGCAAAAAGACACAAACAGCAATGAGAAACAGAAAATCAGGACTTCTCCAATAAGGGAAATAACAAATGCAAAAACCACAAACACATTCAATACTTGTTTTGCTTAATCTTCAAAGAAGACTAAGAGATCAGATACCAAGCACAACTGGTAATAAGAGAAAATAGAATAAAGTTTAAAAAAAAAACCCCAAACAAAAACCCAACACCACACAAAAACCCCACAGACTCAACCATAAAGATATCTTATTGGAAAATATATTTAGTTATTCCTTTCTCCTTGATCCTGAAGCTGACAAAACAAGAGAAAGTAACAGAAAAAAAATCCACATTCAAGTGGCCTAGCAAACACTTAAAAGTTCCCCTACCATCAAGCAGGACTTTGATCCACTACGAACTCAACAGCAGAACTGTCACTCAGGTTCTTTTACTCACCACCTACTTGGATCATATACTTCCCACTATTCAGGATGAGTTTCACAGCCAGCTGTAATCAGACTTCTTCCCACTACAGAATGCTACATTTTTATGCCCTTTTGTTGACATATATACATTGCTGCAAGTCTACCTCTTGACCAGTCCAGCATACATTATACTTTTATTTGCTTAGCAATTCTCTCCCTTCCAATTGTTTGCATAAAGGATAGTCTTTCAATTTGTATAGGACAGACAAATAGAGTCACAGTTCACAAGCATTTATTTTTAGAGGAAAAAGTGCTGAAGTTACCACTTTTGTACTTCCCTGTCCTCAAGGATCTCTGAGGAATTTACACAGCTCATTCACATAGCACCTCCTTGCTACTGTAAGCTCTCTCATTACACAGATAGAAAGCAAAATGAAGCAGATCAGAAATCAGATGTTCAGCCACCACGGTCCTGTGCTCACTCTTAATTCTCCTTGGAAGCACAGCCTCCCCTAATTACGAGATCCTTAGCACTCACAGCTGTACGGTACAACCTGACACAGGTATGTGGCATCATTACAGAAACAAGATGAGAAACACAGAATGCCTGTGCTGATTTCTCTGTGACAGGGCATTTTCCAGAATTCCTGTGCTGATAAATGTTTGATGATACAGAAGATTACATAAATAGGCAGATAGACCAACCTAGATAAGAAGAGATCTGACACATACTGACAAACATGTTTTGGGGTACAAGTCTTACAGCACAGTCAGCAGAAAGGCCAAGGCAAAACTGTATTTTGTTAAGGTAAATCACGTAGCATGGAGTAAGGCTGAGCAAGGCTAAGCAAGGTTTTCAATCCTTTACATCTCATAAAAAAAAGACTGCTGCATACAGTTTAAAGAAAGGTCAGACTAGTGCAAACCTTAGCCATGGAATTCTCACTAAAACTGCTGCTTTTACAAAAGGCTCTTCTCTTTCCTACTGGCAAGCAGTAAAGCATCTGTCTGTGTTCAGAAGTCCTCAAAATAAAAGCACAGTAACAGATTCAAAACCACAAGTATACCATAAAGCTGTAAATCAAAAAGCTGCAGTATAATTTGGCTGAGAGGGTTTTTTCTTAACTATAATCAAAGCTCTTTAGGCCCGTGCCCTTTATGATTTACCAATAAGCAGGTGAGATATATTTGCAGCTGCATGTCAATCTCAATCCAACAGAAGTAAAGGACCTTCTTTACCTGCAGTAAACTCTGTTGTGGAATTTGCTATGTTATCTCTAATTTATCCCAGGATAGCACAGGATCCCTGCAGCAGAAAGTCTTCCAGGCGTTCACAGCTGCTGGGTGCAACTCGTTAGCTTAACATCACTGAACATCATTGCCTTCAGCCACCAGCCTGATTGCTGTCCAGGCCTTAGCACTTGGACCATCTGTAGCACTCCAGGAAACAGATATTGCCAGTCTTCTTTTCCACTTCTCTTTGACCTGTTTAGGAGCCTGGTTGATAGAGTCCCTTGGGAGGCAGTCCTGAAGGGCAAAGGAGTCCAGGAAGAACGCACACTCATCAAGGAGGAAGTCTTGCAGGCGCAGGAACAGGCTGTTCCCCTGTGCTGAAAGACAAACCCGCAGGGAAGAAGACCGGCCTGGCTGAACAGAGAGCTTTGGCTGGAAGTCAGGAAAAAAAGGAGAGTTTACGTACTTTGGAAGCAGGGGGAGGCCACTCAGGAGGACTACTAGGGTATCACGAGTTTACGCAGGGAGAAAGTTAGAAAAGCCAAAGCCCAGCTAGAACTTAGCCTGGCTACTGCCATAAAAGACAATAAAAAGTGTTTCTATATATACACTAGCAACAAAAGGAGGGCGAAGGAGAATCTCCATCCTTTATTAGATGTCGGGGAAACTTAGTGACAAAGGATGAGGAAAAGCCTGAGATACTTCATGTTTTATTTGCCTCAGTTTTTAACAGCAAGGGAAGTTGTTCTCCGAACACCCAGCCCCTTGAGCAGCAAGACAGGGATGGGGAGCAGAAGGAAACTTCCAAAATCCAAGAGGAAATGGTCAGTGACCTGTTACTCCACATAGACACACACTAGCCTATGGGGTCAGGTGAGATTCACGCAACGGTGCTGAAGGAGCTGGCAGATGCGCTCACCTAGCCACTTTCCATCATCTATCAGCAGTCCTGGCTAACTGGGGAGGTCCCAGTTGACTGGAAGTTAGCTAATGTGATGTCCATCTACATAAAGGGACAGAAGGAGCATCTGGGGAACTACAGGCCTGTCAGTCTGACTCTGGTGCCAGGAATGTTATGGAGCAGATCATCTCGAGTGCGATCACATGGCACACACAGGACAACCAGGTGATCTGGCCTAGTCAGCATGGGTTTATGAAAGGCAGGTCCTGCTTGACTAACCTGAATTCCGTCTATGACCAGGTGACCTGCTTAGTGGATAAGGGAAAGGCTCTGGATGTTGTCTACCTAGACTTCAGCAAAGCCTTTGACACTGTTTCCCACAGCATCCTCCTAGAGAAACTGGCTGCTCATGGCTTGGATGAGTGTACACTTTGCTGGATAAAAAAATGGCTGGATGGCCAGGCCCAAAGAGTGGTGAATGGAGTTAAATCCAGCTGGAGGCCAGTCATGAGTGGTGTCCTCCAGGGCTCAGTTTTGGATCCAGTCTTGTTTAACATCTTTACCAATGATCAGGATGAGGGGATTGAGTGCTGCCTCAGTAAGTTTGCAGATGATACCAAACTGGGTGGGAGTGTCAATCTGCTTGAGGGTAGGACAGCTCTGCAGGGGGATCTGGACAGGCTGGATCGATGGGCTGAGGCCAACAGTACAAGGTTCAACAAGAGTAAGTGCCAGGTCCTGCACCTCGGTCACAACAACCCCAGACAATGCTACAGGCTTGTGGAAGAGCAGCTGGAGAGCTGCCTGGTGGAAAAGGACCTGGGGGTGCTGGTCGACAGCCTGCTGAATATGAGCCGGCAGTGTGCCCAAGTGGCCAAGAAGGCCAATGGCATCCTGGCTGGTATCAGGAATAGTGTGGCCAGCAGGAGTAGGGAAGTGATTGTGCCCCCGTACTCAGCACTGGTGAGGCCGCACTTCGAGTACTGTGTTCAGTTTTGGGCCCCTCACTACAAGACAGACGTAGGTGCTGGTGCATGTCCAGAGAAGAGCAATGAAGCTGGTGAAGGGTCTAGAGAACAAGTCTTATGAGGAGCGGCTGAGGGATCTGGGGCTGTTTAGTCTGAAGAGGAGGCTGAGGGGAGACCTGAAAAGCAGTTGTAGTGAGGTGAGTGTCAGTCTCTTCTTCCAGGTAACAAGCAATAGGACAAGAGGAAATGGCCTCAAGCTGCTCCAGAGGAGGTTTAGATTGGATATTAGGAAAAATTTCTTTACTGAAAGAGTTGTAAAGCTTTGGAACAGGCTGCCCAAGGAAGTGGTTGAGGCACTATCCCTGGAGGTATTTAAAAGATGTACAGATGTGGACCTTAGGGACATGGTTTCGTGATGGAATTGACAGTGTTAGGTTAATGGTTGGACTTAATGATCTTTATGGTCTCCCCCAACCTAAACGACTCTATGATTCTATGATTCTCATCACCCCCTTCAGAAAAGAGTTAAAAGTTGACGATAACCATGTGTATGAAGTTAGCCTAGTGTATGCCCACTTGATATAAAGCATTTATTGAAATTTCTTCATAAAAGTAATCTAATCTAACAGTAGGTCTTTAAAGTGTGCTAAGATCTCACTCAGTCTAAAAATTCAACATCTGAAAACTGATTTCCCATTACAGAAGTTGTATTAACAAACTGTGCTTATAGATTAAGTCTAACCTGAGTTTTCTGCTCTGTCTACTCTGAGAACATTAACCTTCCCAGCTAAATTCTGCTGTTTACAGCTAGGATATTGCACTTAATTCACAGCAAGTCCTTTGCAAAATTAGTATTCCTATGTTTTGCAAGATGGATTATATTTTATACATACACTTCATCATCAAAAGGGTTAAATATTTTTAAAGTTCTACCATTCATATGGTTGAAGAAACATACTTGAGCAGCTGCCTAGAAACATCCCTTCTTGAGAAGTATTTTTGAATGCATCAGTGAAAATGTGCTTAGACTGAAACCAACCTGGATGAAAAATCACAGTAGGTATACAGCTTTTTTAATAAGCTCATCATGTGTCCACTGAGGAAGGCTGCACTACATACACATATGCTCGTTCACTTGGATGAAATCCAGATTTTTTAAGAGATCAGCTGTCATGTAGAGATCATAGCAGGTTGACATATTTTTCAAGAGAGCACAGCACACATAGTACTCCCTGTGCTCCTCCTAAACACAGGAGCTTCTTGGAAAAATCTAGCCCTAAGGGAAGGGTGGGGATGAAGGGCTTGAGCCTTTTTCCTTATGCTCTGAAAATGTAATGTAATTGCCCAGGGATGTGCTACACACACAAAAATATCTCTTTTATTAGTCCCATTAGTATGTACGGTGCCTTTCTGTAAAAGAGAAAAGTCATCTCTAAGCATGAAAATGTGTATATGTATATTGAGTTGTTTACGTAAATACATTATTTCTGAATGCTTTTCAATTAGATTTTTAGTTATGATGTGTACTGCTTAGTTATAAACTCAACTTATTTATTTACCAAAGTAAACGTAGAGTAAAAAGTAATAGTTATATATTGCTAGGCTAGATAGTCAAGGAGAAGGTCTGAGTTCCAGAAAACACAATAAAGAACTAAATCAGTACTCCATACACAACAACCTCAAAGTAAGGAAGAGGACAGGAGATGCTGGACTAATTAGTACTAAGGCTATGGATCAGCATAGGAGAGGCTGGAAACCTAGAATTATAATTGGATTAGTCCTCTATTTTGGTCAAAAACTACTTGGCTGGATACCTAGAGAATCAGGTTGGTATCACTGGGCTAGGTTTATTACTTGGAATAAGACTCAGACCAAATTATGAACAGGGGTCAGGAAAGCAAGGGCTAAAGATGTAAGATGATGACTGATGCTAGGAATGACAAATAAGAAAAAAGTTATCTTTGGATATTTTGGAATTTTGAGTATGTTTAATCTAGACTCACTGCTTCAGCTGGACATCTTTCAGAGAACAATATTCCAAAATGTAACTCTAATTCCAGTTCCAACCTTAGTAAGAGATGTAGCCTTCTTCCATCTGATACATTTACAGTGAAAGCACAAGTTAATGATTCATAATTTAAATAGGAAGTACAAGTCATATGGCCAAGGATATATTCAGGCATGAGGGGAAAAAAAATCTTTAGCACTAAATCTTTGAAAGAGTTTCTAGCATGGGAAGACAAATAACAGCCCAACGGTTGTGGCTTAGACTGTAGTTAGGGACTGTCCAAGAAAGGAGAGCCTATGAAGCTGAAGTGGGCGATAGATCACTAAAGACAAACACCACCACAGGTAAAAGGATGATTGAAATGTATTAATAAGGTTAGAAGCTATACCAGACATACAACTTAGACGCACCCCATTTCAGCCCTGTACATCTACAAAAATCCCACACGCATTTCACCCTCTCCCAGATTCTGCAGACTGAACTGTATCTTCCTCTCCAGTCTATAGCACACACTTCAGTCCCACCAGCCCCTCAAGATTAATCACTACCTTCATTCTGCCGATGCTCCCAAAATGAGAGTTGGAGGAAGCAGGGCTAAATCAGCTGTCACTGCAGTTCAGGCAAGTACTAACTAGCCCTACGACTATATTTAGAGTTAGTTTTCGGGAAAGTTGAGAAGCAGGAGTGAGATGAATGCTGCAGGTTGAGAGCCTTCAGGGTGATGTGAGAACTATGGGACAGAGAAGTAAACATGCTGCCACTGGCTGTAACGTATGTCAAGTCCCACTGCACTGCTGAAAATTGGGATTTAGTTTAAGTACAGAGCTTGAAAAAGGAGAGCATATGCATCTGAGTGATAGATCTTGCCATGCTCACACGGCTTAAATAAGAGCTTGAAGAAATAGGAAAAAATGTAATGTCAGTCCTTCTAAAGCAGCTATGAGACTCATGGATACAGCTTAAGCTGGGACTGGTCGCAAAAAGAGAAACTCAAGAGGTGAAACTAGTCATAGACTGAACAATTTAAAATGAAGACGCACTGAAGAAACTGCAGTAAAGAAATTACTGCTCCTGCTAAAGCAGGTACAAGTAGCCTCTGGCAACAATCCGCACGAGAGGTTAGGCTGGTTTAAATTTGGGAACGGAGAGCTGGAAAGCTGAAATTAATGGTGACTCTTTAAAAGCTCACAGCGATAACATGAGGGCTGGAAGAAGCAGAGAGAATTAAGGTACCACTCTTTTTAAGACAGATACCACTTTATGCTATGGATAAGACTGGATTTAGAGTAGGATTAAATCTTAGGAAATAAGAGCCCACAGAGGGCTGATATTGCTCCTCAAGTGGTCAGCAAGGCATAGGGCTGGTTCAGTTACCATTTTCCAACAGCATAGGCTCTGCCTTCTCAAAGATCAAGTAGATTGGGAAAGGTCCAAAGGCCTGGCAGAAACATCTGCCATAAAAGACTGAAACTTTAGCCTCAAGTAATGCTGTACACAAATATCACAAAAAAATATCAGTGCTTCATAAAGCAAGGAATCATCAACAACCTTCAATAAAGTGCTCTTGCTTTTACCATTTAACAGATGTCTTCATACATCTTAAATAGTGTAGATGGTAGAAAAAAAGCATTGGCTTCGATTTCAAGTACTACCTCTCTGTAATTTGTAAGCATCTCTTGAAAGGCAGACATTGTGAGGCTGAAATAGTTACAGACTTGTGCTAAGAAGCAAAAAGGGCAAGTTTTTCCTTAGAAGGGAGAAAAAAATCCATCCTCTCCCACAACAGTTTTGAACCATTTTTCCTTTTAGACAGATGACACTGCCAAAAGATGGCTAGCATTAAGATCTGAAGATGGTTGTACAACACATGAGAACTGCCTGAAATCTAAGGATTCTGTGAACTCATGAAGACGACTGATGAATGCTATTGTTCAGGTAGAGACTGAAGAGTAAGTTAGCTTTAATTCGGCTAAAATCACATTAGTGGTTATGGTTACATCCCTTATGATTTAGTAAAGTTAACAGCAAGAAAACATACAGTAAAGACCCAGCTGTTCTCTGAAAATGCATTATAGGCCTTTTTTGTGCTTCCTAATGAGGGGGGAAAAAAAAATCACAGCATTTGTAGCACCTAACATCTCAGCAAGAAAGTTTCTATTATTATTAGTGGGAAAAAATAGGAGTTAAAGAATCTCTTGAAAAAGTGCACATGAAGAAGTCTTTCAGAATCCATTAGATTTCCACACACAGCAGCAGATACACAGATGACAATTCTGATTCTAAAGTTTCAGTCTTTTATCTGACCCGACATGAAGATATTACAGTATTATGACATTTTAGTCTTTTCTCTTGGCATTTACAGTTCTTCTGATGATCTACCCACCTTCTCCTCCCCAAAGTCTCTAAGTACCAGTGCTCACATTGCTTTACAATCCAGTCTACTGGAATGTAGTTATACAAACCTCACTGTTTTAAATTTCATAACAGTTTCTTTCATACTTCCAGTGCTCTTAGACTTACAGTACTTCCCCTGTATTGCTTTTTGTGTGCCCGGCACACTCTCTGTTCTTACTGATTTTATTCAGAGTTGATGCTCAGCATCTTTCAGAACATAATCATATTTTCTAGATATAGGCTCTATTATTTCCTTAGGCCTTGTTTGGTTACTGCTGTGTCTCCAAGGATTCCTTGGTTGAGATTAACATACTTCCTTCAGTATTAGGTCTCATGCCCACATTTTTATTATTACAGGCCTGCACACACAGTGCTCAAAAAGTCAATGATGTGGCCCCACTGAGTCTCTCCTGCAGTAGCTGTAATCAGTAGCTAGGATGGACGTAGCTGTGACAACAAGTCAAGGAGAAGCAGCTTGTCACCCACTTCATCCCATGATACAGAACATCTGCTGAATCTGCTGAACTGGACATGAATGGGAATTAGCCCTTCAGCACCTCCTGAAGGAGACTACAAGCCTTACAGTTTAACTATACTTTCAGTTATCTTAGCTGTGCCCAAAGCAGAGCTATTTTACCCCATATAGCCCAGCCTCCTGAGTTCAGGTTGTCCTGAGATTAGGAACCTCTTCCACTTTTGCAAATACAACCTTTTTCAAAACATCTAGAATAACACTTTTCCTAACCTCTATTCATTAAGCTGGTTTGGACTGCTCTGGGGGATATCAGAGATGGCTTTCAAAGAATAAATTCCAATGTTAAGGGAAGGATTGTTCAGACTTGAGATGGAGCAGCACATTTTTGGGAATAAGAACTACATTGCATATTCCTGCTATCAAGTATTCTTTCAGGTAAGTCTGCAACATCATCTGGCTGGGAAAATAAAGTCTGTACGCTATTTAAGGAAAGTGAGATATATTTGCATTGTTACCCTCACAGCATACCTATAAGTAAACTATTTTATGCCTGCCCATAGGCAAGCATAAAATGCATGAGTAAGCCTGGAAATCCTACAAAATGCTATCAATGAAAGACAAAATACTGTATCTAAATTCAACTTTGTAAAAGCCATCCATTTCCTGAGACCATGTAAAGGTATTACGAATGATATGAGGAATGCTAGAAACTATAAAAAAGGGAGGAAAGAGATATTTGAAACTGCTTTGTGTGCAACCATGCACCCTTTTTAAAAATTTTTTTCCATTACATCAACAAATATTATCACACTTAAGGTCTTCAGTTTAAAACAAACAAAAACCTTGTAAATGCTTATAAATATCTGAAGGGTGGGTGTCAGGAGGATGAGGACAAACTCTTTTCAGTGGTGCCCAGCAACAAGACAAAGGGCAACGGGCACAAACTGAAGCACAGGAAGTTCCGTCAGAACATGATGAAGAACTTCTTCCCTCTGAGGGTGACGGAGCAGTGGAACAGGCTGCCCAGAGGGGCTGTGGAGTCTCCTTCTCTGGAGATATTCAAGACCCGCCTGGACAAGATCCTGTGCAGCCTGCTGTAGGTGACCCTGCTTCGGCACGGGGGTTGGACTAGATGACCCACAGAGGTCCCTTCCAACCCCTACTATTCCGTGATTCTGTGATTCTGTGATTAATAGCTCAAGTAGACAGGAAGGAAGACACAAGGACAAATTCCTCATTGATCCATATGCTTAACATATAGCACATATGTTAAGAAATACATCTTTACACCGTGGCATATTTCAAAAATAAAAACTAATTTGGGTAGCTGAAAGAGTTGTGTTTGAATACATATTGATAGCATTACAGTTTTATTGATAGAGAAAAGTTACTACAAAAAAAAAATCCATAAAGGGTTATTTGGGTAAAATAGATACAGGAGTGAGAATTTAATTTGCTGGTATCCAGTTCTGCCAAAAATTAAAAAAAAAGTAATGAAGGCATATATTTATAACTCCATGCCTGTCACATTGAAACATTCATGCATCTGATCCAAAGTCCTCTAAAACCATTCTCTCCCCAGCCTCTGGATCATGTGTCTAAAATCAAACACTCAGATAAATCTTCACCAGATTGGGTTGTAAATAACTATACTTCGTGCTCCACCCCATAGCTAATAGCTTTAATCTCTTTCCATGGGCCTTTGCAGACATCTTCTTAAAAGACACTTCTATCAACTCCAACAAGCAGCTGAAAACGAGCCTCCAAAGGCTGTAATGCTGCTATGGCAGCTTGAAGTCGGGGGTCCTCCCACCTGCGTCCCTACTGGCATCCGCCAGCTCCAGGTACCCACCCTCACCTTGCCCCTGTGGGCTTGGCATGGAAAATCAGGGTGGCGTTGCCGAGTTTTCTCACTGCCTAGCACGGACACCCTTGTAAACCCTCCTTCTCCTTTTCCGTTTTTATTTTAGCACCTGTGGGGGGGAGGTGAAACACAAGATATTCACGTGCCAAACAAAGGACAGATAGGGTGTCAGCCAACCATTGTCTCCACTAAGGAGGCAATGTCAGGAGCTGGCGAGATCAAACGCTGGGAGGAAATATGGTTGTAATATTAATAAACACCTGTCTGGTATTACTGTACCTGCTGGACTTCTCCCAGCAAGATAATTAATCACCTGAACCTAGCAAAAGCAATCTGCCAAGTCCCATCACCACATACATTACAAGGTCAGTCTGAACCTGTTCGAAAACCCGTGCTGGGCACCCCACAAACTCCAGACGTAGGCTTCTGAGTCAAGGAGAGCTGTCAGTTCCCATCCCTCCCCAGGAGCTGGATCAAGAGGGAAGCACACCGGAGGGAGCGAGGTTTTCGGGGCACAGCTGCCGCTCTTCCCTCTGCAGCATTGGGGAGGCAGGGGCATGGGGCCAGTGAGGTGCCTGGCACCCGGCGTTGGAAGGACTCGTCCTCTAGTTTGATGCATCATGGTCCAAGTTGGCTGGAGTGCTAAAACTCACTGGATATATCATGGACACCCTCCAGTTCCTCGGGGAAGCTCTGTGGGATTATTTTAAACACATTATTTTGCAGGGCCAGGGCTCGACTTGGCTATCCAGTCCCCTTGGTATAAACAGGTCACTCTCTTGACCTGGCTGCAGCCCCCATGCTAACCTAGTGCTGCCAAAACATGCTGCTCTCCCACTTTTATCTCACGGTGCAGACAAACCCTGGTTTGGTTACATAAATACTACTGGCCCATTGGAAGCCATCCAGCCATTAAACCTCTTGATTTAGAGTTTAAGCCTGAGATCAGGATGAGGCCTAATGCTTGTGGAGTGGAGATTACCCCGCATCTGCCAACCGTGGTACGCCGTCATCTGCCGAGCACCTGGCAGGGGTCACGATCAGATCCACCCTACAGATCCAGTACAGCAATTCCTATACTCCCTTCTCATTCTCAAGTGGCAGGACGTCATCAAATATGTATTTCTAAGACAAATTGGCCCCTAATTGGATAGCATGTGCGGCAGCCCCAGCTGAAGACAGTATGTTAGCAAGAGTAACTGTGCCCAGCTCCCGCAGCCCACATCCAGGACTGCTGCTGCTGGAGGCACAAAGCCCCAGCATAGCTGTGCCGCCCAACTACACCCGCCTTTTGGATCTGCCTGATGAGCCATCATTATCTCTTGAGAAAAGGCATCAAAAGGCTCCTGCAGGAATTGAAACTAGCCAAGAACCTAGATTAAGGGCCAAGGAGAAAACTCCCAGTGTTTCACAAGACCCCAGACTTTATCCATTAACTCCATACCGCCTATCCCATATCAGCGAATGCTGTTAGCCCTTCCTCCTTCAGCTGCACACAGGAGCAGCGCAGTAGCCCCACAGCAGAATATTCATTAACATAGAACTGGTGTCCTTTGTCTCCCCGCGCATGTTAAACATTTTTGCTTCACTTTTACATGTGGTCTGCCGGGCTTCTTTCTGCAGGTTCAAGCCCACAATAACTAACTCCCCTTCACCTGCAGTATAGTAGGCTGCAGCTATTGTAATAAAATAGTTGTGATCTTCAGCAACTGCAATAGAACATTGTCTTGAGATCAATTTCCTTTTACAATAAAGTCTTGGCTTTCCCTCAGCATTTATGAAGTGGTGGGAGGCCATTATCCATAGAAATTATCTCTTTCATATACTATACCATAAAAATATGGCCCTCTATGTGTAGTGTTATAAAGGTATTTGGCTGACTGACTGACTTTAACCACCCAAGAAGAGTAATAAGTTCAGTAATCCTCTGGAAATGCATAGCCTGGAGTGTGTTATTGCAGCTAGTACACAGTGCACTCTACAAAAGCAAATCACAAAACCAATTAGATTTATGCATTTACAATCCTTGATTGATACAACCTTGACATAAATCACAGGGTTAGAAAAATATACTGCTGGGTTAGCAAACCACCTTATAATAATGTGGCTTGCAATGTCATTTTGCTGAGATATTTATGATACCAACAAAATCAATGATAGTCTTAACCAAGCTGCTGTTGTTACAGGGTGCTATGAATAGACTCTGCATCTAAATCTTTCATGTGTGCAAAGCTAATGCAACCAGGTTATAACTTGGAAAGATATCTCAGGACAGATTCTTGGGCTGGAGTCTGAGAATGGCCAGCCCAGTGAGCTCCAAAATTGCACTTGAAGAAAAAACTTTTATCAATATGTGCCATAGGTGTATTCTGGTGCCAGTAATGGACAGAGGAGGGATAAGGAAAAAGACCTTCTTCAAGTGTGTAGCTTCACAGAAATGGGGTAGGATGCAGAGGCTATTGAAAGCCCTAGCAGGCTTCACAGTATGTTACATAGAATGCTTTGAAGTTTGACCATGGTCCACATCACTACACAGTCAACTCAGCAACTGGGACATTATTCATCGGGAAGCGTTTCTGCACAGCATTACTGGTAGTTCTCCTTTACAGTGCAGCTTCCGTTGCCCACAGCACAGTATCTTTATTGTACCCCTGCATCTCTACATAAGCGAGCAATCACCAGGGAGTGCAGACTCAGGGCCTTTCTGGACCCACAATTAAATATAATGTTGGCAAACTGGAGGGGCTAAATTGTCCTTGAGGCCATCATACCTAGAGAGCAAACATTAACAAAGATACTGACTGAAGGAGTAGATGTCTTCCAAAATAATACTACTACTTCTATTATAGTTTAATGTCAACCCGAACAGCAGTGCTTGCTATCAGCCATCTTAAGGCTGTGATCTGACAGCAGGAAGGAGGGGAGCAGACACATTGTGTGCTGGTTTCAGGGTGTTTTGTAATTACATGAGAACATTTTAAGACATTTAAGACAGTTGATCGGAAAAATCGGAGAGCTTATCCTGACCAAGTTACCAATTATCCAGTAGTGAGAAGGCTAATGTATCAGGGTGTTGCTACTTTCAATGTCAACTGTGTGAACCAAAGTTAAACAGGGGGAGACCAAACCACTGCTGGAAGAAATTGTCAGAAGAAAAAGCATAAGTGGCTATTTGGAAGCTGGTAAATTACCTGGGCGAATAAGCAGCTCATCTGAGACCACATCATCTAGTTTATAGATAGCCTTCAAAACAGTCCAGATCATTTACAGTTCCCAATAAGCATCTACAGTGTTTAAGATCAGTCACAGCTTTTGACTCCTGGTTTAGAAAGGAAATAAATGATTGTCTGTGTTTAGGGTGCAACAGGGGACTATGTGAGATAAGAGATTGGCTCTTTTTCTGCTGTTGTGGACTTCAGCCAAAGAAGGAAGGATTATCACTACTAATACAGCATGGGACTTTGAGATGGTCTATCAGCTGGAGCAGAAGAAAATGTAATCCAAACTCAAAATACTAAAGTTAGGTAACTACCATGGCCTGACTTTCACAGTGTCTGAGCAGGGGCTCTGCTGGAGATAGCCTTTTCAAGCCTATGCTAAACTGTTCTTTATCCACAATTTATGCTTCAGCAGCAGGAAACAAACATTTGAAATTTAACCTGCAGTCTGAGGTAAACAAAGCACTTTCCCCCCTTTCCTTTGTGTCTGCCGGAGTACAGAACTGCAAGGAAGGAGAATTTTACCAGTAATATTTTTTACTGAGTCAAATCTCTTCATATTTGTACACTTTGAGGCTAGCCCCACAGTCAGCATAAATCAACATAGTTCCCTCAGAGTTGCATCGCTTTGCTCTGCAGATGATCCAGTCCAACAAGAATAGGAGAAGAATAAAAATAGAGACCCTTGATTGCCAGGAATAGAAGAAAGTTAGAGTAAAACAGGCCAGACAAATAGAAACTGTTGCTTATGAAGCTTGTGTATTTTCTTAGTGCTTACTTGTTACAGTAGAAGCCCTGCACGTCAGGTTTGAGTAGTTCAAAAGCTGCAGCATGGGATCAATTAATCTAGTACTGTATTTCAGGGAGTAGTTTATCAATGGGCTTCCTTACAAAACAGCCTGACATCTATTTTATATTCCCATCATTCCACTGAATCTGCACGGAAGAGAATCCCACAGCCGTCTCTCTTTCAATCCCCTGGCTTCACTACCCGACGACTGCAATGTGTCCACATAATCCAAAGTGAGCACTCAGTTCTTACTGAAGAAGATAATATGATATTATAGCCTCAACATTTTTATTTCTGGAAAATTTTATTATCTGAAAATGGTCTGCATTGTAATAGATGTGGTCAGCTGAACTGCACACGGCGAAGATGCTCTGCGTGGTGCCTGAAAATCAGCACACGGTTGATGGAGATGCTCTCTCGACATCCTTCCCACACAGACGTATCTGAGGCTGTTTTAAGAGATCAGTTCAGTTAAGGATGGAATACAACCATTTCCCGTAATGTAACACAGTCAGAAACATCCTGCTCTTTTTTTACAGAGACTTGGCCTGGATGCTTTAGTCAGATTCCATTTACTGAGCTTTTTTATCTTAATGACAGTCCCCAGGGGAACTTCAGTTGTCTCAGCAGTATTGCCTTGGGAATTGTGGAAGGAACTTCCAAATTTTGTGGAGAGGTAGGCCACAAGTCCCTTAGAAACGCAGGCTCTGGCAGTTTTCCAGAGAGCTATAAACATAACACAACTCTGGCTGCAAAATCAGTGGTTTTCAGGGCTCAGACAGACTGCATAAAGAGGACTGGATCTCATGACCAAGGACATGATGGCTGCTGAGACATCCCTATGTGGGGCAGCAGTGGCTTGGCTGGGTTGTTTAGCAACCCATGTACCCAAAGGGGGTAGGAGCATGCTCCATCCTAAAGAAAGTGGGTAAAGCTAAGCAGGTGTGTTCGTGCAGGTTGTAATCGCTGTGATATCCTTCAGGGCCATTGCCCAAGAATTGTGCTAGAAACAAACCTTGAGTGCACATGCTGCTATGAAGTCCTACTTTATCCACTGCTACTATACTGAAATATCTTCTCTTGACCTTTGATGGGAGAAATTTCCCATTTTGCTCATCATCTTTGAGCCTAACTCAGAGCTGTGGTCAAATATGCCTTGGACCAGGTTGGTAAGTTTAATGGGTTCTTTCAGAACCTGAAGAGATACTATTACTGTACATTCATGACTCGTATCTACAAATACCTCACTATGTCTATAAAATAATGAATTCCCATTTACCTGTTCATTTAAAGGAAAAAGCCCAGATAATATTGCAAAAAACATATTGCAATAAGGTTTCAGGGTTTGACTGCCAAGTGCTGATACTCACTAAAAAAATAAGTAAATAAATGAAACAATTGATTCTGGGGACATAAACTTTCATTGCAGTGGCCAGATGTAGGCACTTCACTGCTAGAGGAAGAATAAATTTTAGATAGGCTTTTATTACATGAGGCAAACAGCTTTACTTTCTCTGTTTAACACAAATACGCAATGCCTGCCTTTGTAGCACATCGCTACCAGTCTCTTGGCAGCAATATTAAAGAGGTCCCCTTGTTTTGATGGATATTAATACCAGTCTGCACTCTGAAATGTGATTTTAAAAATAGAAGGGAAGTTAATTGTTGCTGGGAAATTTTAATTGAGGCTGATTAAAGGAAGCAACAAAATATATTGACTACTAAACCTCACTTCTTGTTTTAAGTGTGACCTGTAATGGACTCCCCCAAATCATTACGTGGTCCCTCTAAGCATTCCAGGTTTTTCATTTGAAATTCATTAAATGTTTGTGTGTCTGATTTTTGAGGGGGGGTTCTGAAAAGTTTTATAGTCACAGCTGCACTAGTTATGGATAAGTTTATAGTGCCTTGCCCATCAACTGGCCCACATGTCCAGTCCAGTTTGTTTGATACCCTACCTTTCATGAGTGTTCAGCAGTTCTGGAGGTGTTCTTATAAAGCTGCCAGTAAATGTACCAGCTGGACTCGTTTATGCACATGAGCAGCCTCATTCCGGCTGACTTACATAAAGCCAGTGGCAGTAAATCTGTGGTCAGTCCATATATGTACTTTAAAGTATTTTTTTACACTTCTGAAAAGAAAATAATAAAATATTGCTAAGCTTTTTAGTAAGCTATATGTGGTCTTCAGAAGAACTTGAATACTTTGTGGTGAACAAACAACCTTCTGAGAGACTCTTTTTCTTTGCATTAAAATCTTTATGCTGTGCAATTAAAGCTGTTAGAAAAGTCTGCTCTCTTAGAAGCACACTGGTGGACTGCATTTTTGCAGAAAATCGTGTGAACAAACTGCTCATTATTTTCTTTTGTAACTGTTGCAGGTGCAACATGAATAAAGGACTTCTTGAAGGCTGCAAACACCTTCTTCGCATTGCCCAGGGAGGTTTGGTGGTAAACAAGGCTGGTTTAAAAGGTTCAGATGAGTGGCAGAATGAGAAGGTGCAGACAAGCCACCATGAATAATACCTGCAACAGTAACCTCAAAAAAAATTAGCAGAAGTGAAAGGAATTCCAAAGAAAGGAAAGCAAAAAAGAGAAATAATAATAAGAAATTTTTTTTCCGGCATGCACAGATTTAGTCTCAGAGACATCCTCACCATTACAAGACAGGATGTCAAGAAAGTGAATTGCTTCTCCCTGACTGCACCGGCCCACCTGCCCAGCATCATGCTGCTCAGAAGAGACTCTTTCCTCTCTTTTTCCATCCTTTTTCAGGATATGCTCCCAGTTGTCCAGTGCTGTGCGTGAATGTCTTAGTGCTGACATCAGTTCGTGCAAGACTTTACTAATGTTTACCAATAGAGAGTCCAGTCAATCTCATCTGAGAGCCTTCCTGCTATGATGGAATTTACCTCAGCACTTCTAGTAAGAGCAAGGTCCGCATGATTTCTGTTTCTTTAGGATAATGGGAGCTTTCAGCTAACCACGTGTGTTGTTGCTATAACTCACTGCTGTTTTTTATCCAAGCTAGTTTTCAGATTAATTATTTGACAGCATGTCTACTGAACACAAGTTATAATTTCGTGGCAACAGTGGACTTCTCTGCTTTATGTTACCACAGGAATGCTTACAGCATATGTCACTGCCTCTCCTGCTACCCTATAGACCAACATCTGCGGCTTTTCATATGAGATAAGTAAGTGGGTTCAAGGTTCAGCAAGGAATATAGCTGGGATCTTACCAGGATAACTATCATGGCTATCCTTTTCCAACTGTAGTTCTGTTGCAATAAAAAGAAACTAATGCACACTATTTGTATTTGTGCTCCTATGAAGTTCTAGAACACTTTTCCTCTCTGAGAGTGGACCTTGCCTTCTTCCTCCCTCATCTAGAACTTGTTTCGATGGTTACCACCAACTAAAAATAAAATGGTTACAACCTCCGCATGGTACACTGCAAAATATAAGAAGCATTAACAAATGAAACTCAGAGTTTCCTGAAGCAACCTAACACTCACTTTGGTTTGGGGATATATTTTTGACTTTGTTAAAATGTATTTGCTGCGGGCAGCTGTCCCGTGTTCTGGGAGCCCTTTCCAGTGCTTCAGATTTCATAGCAATTAACAGTTGCAGGGAACAGTCAAAATGCTACACTGTTGACCGGTACGAACATAAGTCTTTCCTAAACCCACAGCTTGTAAGTCATGGAAATTCATGCTTTAGGAAGCTTGGAGCCAAGCTGACCTGAGGGCACGGAGGCAACCAGCTGTGCTGCCAGCAAAGTGACCTAAGTCAGGCGCTGTGGCTGAGCCTACAGACCCTCCAGCGTCTGCTCTGATGTTCATGCTTCACGGTTAATCCAGTCATTGGTTGCCTTCTGCTCATCACTTGCACGTCCAGGGACAAAGGTTTTTTCCCCAGCTTTCCAAAGGAAGGAAAGAAATGCTTCTGTCTGGCAAACTGAACAACTCTCATTTTTTAAATAGCGTCACTAAATCTGTACCAGTTCAAATTCTTGTTTCCTGGTCCCTTCATTGAAAGTGTAGGAGAGGTGGCAGAGTGTTGTTTTTCTGTGTCTATGTTTCTTTTCCTCCCAGCATGAGAAATGACTTGGCAACTGGTTTCATCAGGTGGAGAACACATTGCCTACACATTGCACTCAGATTGTGCCGTAACAGTTCAAAAATATTTCCAGCACCACTCCTCTTGTATGGTTATTTACTACAGAGAAAATCAAAAGGTTCTCATTCTCTCTTACTTTCTTAAACCAAGCTAGTTGGTTTTAACATTAACCTCCTTTTATTTATCTTTCTGTCAAATTGAAAATATTTGACCTGAGGTGTGGAGCTAGACATTTCATATCTTCTTACTAGTGCAACGTTGTTTGGGGACTAGTTATATTATTGTAGAGAAATGCAATACAAACTTTATGTGTATGATATTAAGGGGGCAGCGTCTAGACAGAGATTGGGTACTTGTAGACTTGTGTCTACTATGCGGATTGATAGAAAAATGAAATCTCTTGGTAAAGCTTTCCTAGAAAACCACGTAACCTTTAATGGCTTTATTTATGGCACTAATATTTTAAGCATAACATAATTGTGACTTCAGTCATTTAGAATAGCAAATGAGTCAGGGCCTGATGCATGACTCCTGCAAGAAAATGCAATAGAATGTCTTGTTGGTGTTTGGGATTTTTTCCCTCTGTTTAAAAGAATACCTCTTAATCTGCTTATGTCACTAACAGAAATGTCATCAACCATGGCTAGTACTGATATTTTATTCCTAGTTTAAAAGTGAATTTTTAAATGCTTACGTGGTGTGCAAATTAGCTGCTGAAGAGCAGCCAGGAGTGGCAGGTGAACATGGCATGGGATGTCAGAAGTGACTGGATTTTGGAAACTGTGTGTCTTTCTTAAAATAGACCAACATGAGCCATAAAGAGATTTCAGGGAAACTCTAACTCCTACTGTTAGACAGTGAGGTAGAAACCTCTGTAGCTTCCCAAGGCTGAATCCAGAAAATGGCAACGTTGTCAGTACAGGAAAAAGTCATTGGAACAGATTGTCAATGGCTTTGCACTTTTTAGACTACCGTGCTTTATCAGAGTATGCAGAAATACTTTGTGTAGATATAGTAACACATGTTGTATTAATTTACATGCCTCACGTTTGGGAGGACAAATTCTGAAGGGCCAGAGAAACCGTGCTATATTTGAACAGTTTTGGTTTGTGTGGAAGAGTGAACACTGGAAAAAATTGTAACTTTGAGGAACCTGAAAAATGTCCTTAAACTCGTGTTTATTTCTGGAAATATTACCAGAACGTAGCAGGGAGCTGCCTGTCCAGTGGCCAGGCCCTGAGGAAGAAAAACAAAAAAGATTTTAAAAAGCATAATATGAATAAGATGCCAGTGGCAACTTGCTCTGAGGTCAGCATGACTTTAACTTAAATGTCAGTGTAGTAAAATCTATGGCCAACAATTTCAGAAGGGGCCATTGGTTTGGGGTAACTTCAGAGCACTACCTCGGTACCCGAAGGTCAGCATCACGATATGTGGCATCCCAAACCAGCAGCTGTGTTTGAGTCTCATTCTTATTATTCTTTCAGAAAAATCATTTCAGTGTAGGGGCTGTTAGATCATAGTTCTGTTCATCTTTATTACTGACTTGTTAACATTTTTCTCATGCAACTTCTGCTGTAGTGGATCTAAAGTTTATTGTTATGACATCACCTGGAAAACATTTTAGGTTTTTTCTTCTCTTAGCAAGAAAACATTCCCATTCTGGGATGAAAAGATAACACAAATGAAACCAGACAAGGATCATTACATTTGCTAATCTGAAGTGAAAGATTAATGTTGTACTCTTGACTAGGTCTGGAAAAATGCAGGGTTTTACTCCGCTTTCAGAACAACACCTGCATGTGGTGAGGTGTGGAGAGGGAAAGGATCAACACTGATTTTCCAGTCTCTTTTATGGCATAAAGGTAGTGCTGTCATGTTTTGCAGCTTAACAACTTAAGGATTTGCATGTCACTACATCTTGTCCACTGTCACTTTGTTAAAATCAGAGTGTAAGAAAGCAAGAGAGGGCTCATTAATTACTTCAGCTTCTTGGTAGTAAGACATGACTTTGATTTTAACTTTTTATTTAAAAATGTAAAGCTAAATTACTAACTTTTGCTAGACTGTAAGGACAAAGGGCTCCTTCTCACTCTGGTGAGCAAGGGAGCAGTGAAATATATTGAGCCAGTGCTCTCTTCGTTACATTACTCATTACTACTGGGGCTAACTGGTTATTGAGCCCAGTTGCTGGTAAAATGAGATGAGTCCAAGGCCAACCCATGGATGCTTGCTCATATGCTATCTTTCAGCTTTTGATGTTGTTGTCCGACACATACGCTAGGCCTTTCTAATGCAGAAGGTTATGATGCAAAGGCACTCTTTGGACCCAGTATGCTCCCCCCTGCTCTGCTGTTTGTGAAAGATGTGCTACCTGGTGCTCAGCACTGCAGACGACACGCCCAGCTGGAGTCATGTGTTAGTAGTGCTTAAATTAAGCTGTGTGATGAGAAGGTTGTCACACAGTCACACAGCACTGGCTCTAGATCTTGGGTCCCCCTAAACATGGGAATGGAAACTGCAAGGAAGGACCAGAAAGGGAATGTGATGCTTGTGGCTTGCCAGCCTCACCCCAAATCAGCTCTCACAGCATAAGCACCGCGGTGAATGAATTTCTGTATTGCAAGCCAATAAAACCCAAACCAGAACAGTTCTTTTGCTTGGAAAGAGAGGTACAGAGGTAAGAGAGAGCAACCCATACTGCTACTGAAACTTCAGATCAGACCCAATGGGCACTTCCCAAAAGTGCAGTTTCTCAATTGGCTTAAACTGATCAAAGTGTGTTTTGCTGCTGGAAAGGGTGCTGCTCCCATTTTGCCTGCCTCTGCCCACATACTTCCACAGGCTCCATGTAAGGCTGTCTTCAGGTTTACCATGTTGTCTCTGAGGCTGCATTGAGATTTGACACCTCTAACTCCCACTCCTGTCTTTGAAGTTTCATAAATTAGGTATTTAAACAGAAGGACTAATTTTAACGCTTCTTCCCATGAATTACCTCCTGTCTTCCATCTAACCTTCAGAAGGCTAATATACTGAAGGTATAACTCGGATGAGACATTAACTAGTAAGACTAAACAAAACACACCAGCTGCAGTCTAATATTCAACTCAGCTCAAGGTAAAATTTTATTCACTTTAAAGAAAATGCTCCCTGTGGTCTGGATTCCAGCTTCAGTGTGTAAATTGCTATACACTGAAAATCATATATTCAGGTTGGAAGGGACCTCTGCTCATCTGGTCTAACCTCCTTCTAAAAGCAGGGCTGTCTTAAAAGTTGGATTGCTCAGGGCTGTGTCCAGCTCTGTTCTGAATATTTCCAAGAACAGAGACTCCACAGCCTCTCTGGGCACCTGTCCCAGTGCCTGGGCACTCTCGTGGTGATATTTATTCTTCCTTTCACCTATAGTGGAATATCCCTTGCTGCAACTTGTGACCATTGCCTCTTGACCTTGCAGAGGTGCTCTTCTAAGAAGAGTCTGGATCCATCTTCTGTACAGTGCCCTTTAGGTAGCTGCAGGCCGCATTTAGAGACCTGAGGCTTCTCCAAGCTAGACAGACTCAGGTCCTCAGGCTTTCCTCACACTTTGTGTGCCACAACCCCCTAACCACACATGTAAGTGATCAGCTGCACTTTGTGCAAACATATGAAAAACATCAGGCCATTCATTAGTAGCTCCTGAATGAAACTTGACACAAAAGTAGACAAAGAGCCTTGGATTCAGGCTGAACATTGCCAGACAGAGGGACATGTGATAATGCAAAGGGGGAGAGTGCTCCAGACTATGTTCCCCAAGTTCTCTTGTCTTGTGCCAACACGACACCTGGACCCTCTGCCGTTGTCACCCCTTCCTACAGCACCGCACAACCACAGGAACAGATTTTTGCACGTGCTTATGGAAGAAGTCTTTTTTGAGAAATATGTAGTGCAGTATGGCAGTTGCCAATGTGAATTTGGGCAGGGTGAGACAGAATAGACACAGAACTGCTGGCAGTTTGAAGTTTTGCTGTGAACAAGCAGGGATCTCCTGTCTATAACCTCATTTAACCTCATTGGAACATTACATATTAGAGAACTGTAAAATCCTGAACACCCCCATAAGTGTTTCACCTTTAACCTGTTGGTGGGTCTGATTTTATTCAATTTTAAATGAGACCAGGTTTGCCTTCTATGAGGAGCTAATATGATAACTAAGCCCATTTTCAGCACACGGGTGCAAATATCTTTTTCATTGTTCCTTCCAAGGCTTCCAGAAGAACCACACTGTGCAAGAGGTATTCAACATCAGTGTTTCAGGGGGTTCACCGTTAACAATCATGGCTGTGGATAAAAGATTGGTTGGCAAGTGATACTCCGTCACCCACTGTTGTGTCATATCCAATATCTTACATTAAGGAGGCTTTAGGGGAAATAATAATAATTTTGAAGGGAAAAAAAATTAATAGAAGTAGAGGTTTGGCAAAAATAAATGTTTTATCAGGAACAGCCCTTGCCAAGCATAACATTTTCTCAGGAGCCAATCTTGGCAAAATGAATGTTTTATCAGGAGCAGAAGTTTGGAAAAAGTAACATTTTATCAGAAGTGGAGACTTAACAGAAAATGCCTTTTTATCAGGAGTGAGGACCATGGCAATTTAAGGAGAAAGGCTTGCTGAAAGTAGAGTTTTATCAGGAGATTTGCTTGAGGAAAATAGTGTTTCATGAAGGGCAGGAACTTTCCAAAAATAATGTTTTATTAGAGGGAGGAGATGGATGAAAATAACATTTTATCAAAAAGAAGGGGGGAGGGATGGATTTAGTGAAGGTAGTGTGCTAATAGCTTCTATTTTCCAATATGGGAAGCTTTGCTGCTGGAAAAACACTATTTGCACACTGAGTGCTGCACACTGAGTGCTCGACCTAGTTAAAATGCTGGTTTTGACAAGCTGTGCCGCTGATAAAGTGTTATTTTTGGCAAGCCCATCTCTCAAAGAGATGTTTTTAGAAAGCTCTCTTCAGAGAGAAGATGTGCAAATTGACTATAATACCTGCAGCGGAGCCAGGTACTTCTGTAAGCCAGATTTGTATCTGTTTATTAGCTTTCCATGGCTTCACTTCCACCTTTTGCTTTACAGTGATGATGTTGATGCACAGCACTTTGGATCCTGAAACGCTGTTCTGCTTCCAAATGTAGGCCTCCTTCATCATTTTGTTTCCCTCGGCTGGTCACTGACTCAGACCAGTTGACCCTTCTCCAAGTCTGTGTTATGTACCCTTTCCCACCTGGGGTCTCTCCTCACTCCTGGAAGATTGCTTATGCCTTGTTTGTTAGAAACCAGTCAGAGTTTGACACCACTAGGCCTGAGATGTCCCCGAATGCAGTGAAGAACCCAGTGGCAAAAGCCACATGGAAAGGTCGTCATTGCGTCTTTTCCTGGTGGTGAGAGGCCAATCATAAGAGATTGAATCATTTGCAAAGTGCACTCTCAGAAAAAGGGGCAGGAGAGAGGAAGGAAATGACAGGTTGAGTCACTTAATACGTCTCCATACCTCATCACATCTCAAAGTCACGCTGTACAATACATTAATCTGATCCTCAGTGGAGTTCTGGGCAAGTACCCATGTCAGGACTCTCCCATACGTGTTATCTGTAGGTATCATCACTAAGAAGGAACTACGACCACGCATGAATGTAGGACTACAGCCTCTTAGCAATTTGTTGCTTGAATACAGAAGTTGAGATAGGATGTAATAAACTGCAACAGGAGAGCATCAATCACTATGACCGGATGGACAGGATTGTCCATGGACATTGCAGGAATTTGCAAGGTGTCATCAGCATCATTCACTGTTCATTTTCAATGTCATTGAGCACCAGTGGGAAACCACGAGAAAGGCTGACTCAAGAGCTATTTTTAAGAAAGGTGACAGGTGTGAGCTGGTTATCACAGTCCACTCTGTCGTCCTCTCTTCCAGGTACTGTAAGATACTTGCACCAGGAATGAAATGGCTGGCTATTTTGAGCAGGGGGGCTCTGAAGCTGGTTTCAACTTGAGCTCTTCTGTTACTTCTGCAAGAGAAAACGTCCTGTAAGAAACTGGTGAATGAAAACAAACAAGTATATACAGTGCAGTATATTAACTACTTCAGCTGAAAACAGGGTATGGGACATGAAAAGAACATGAAAAATCCAATGGATCTGACCAAGAGAACCCTAATTTTCTTAATGTCATAAGGAAGAAAGAAGTTTGAAAAATTTCTTCAGTGTTTCAAAATTTTCCCAGTGCGCATTGGCCTTTTATCCAGGTCCCACTGAAGCATTTCCATATATGAATATTGTAAATTAATGTCATTGCATTAGAGTGATTGTGCTTCATTGTAGCCAAAGTCACTGTGCTATGAGTGATTGACTTCTTACTTGTACTATGTTCATCTTTATATCATTCAGTTACTGATGATTTTTCTCTGTATCCCCCAATAAAGTATTCTGCTGTTTTGTACTTTGCAAGTGAGAGAGGAGGAATTGCCTTTTAACGGCAAGTGACTCGGGTATGATTCAGTTTTTCCATGGGTGAATGGATCTAGGTAGTGAAGGCTTTTATAAGAAACCCTAGGTGTTAGAAACAATCGTTTGTGACTACGAACAGCAACTGGCAGAGGTTACGCGCAGAGCAGGGTAGGGTAAGACATTACCCAATGTCTCATCTCGGTACTAAGTAGCAGGGTAAACTAGGGGCTGAGGGGGTATGGGCTGACTAGGGAGGGTTCAGGAAAACAACATCTGGGTCTCCAACTACTGCATTTCACTTCAAGTTCAAATGAATCTCATACTCCAAAGAAATTCTTACCTGAACCCATCGACTAAATTTAGTTTTCAGCTTGAAACTCTAGGAAACCGCTTTCATGGAAATCTATTTGTATATGGTTTCCACCAGAAGCAGGCAATTCTTTCCAGTACATTGGAGATTTTGCCCAGATGATGGTAACCCAAATTTTCAGCTGTGACATTTCTGCTTGCTTGCCCCTGCCGGAAAGCTTGGCTTAGCTCTTCTGGACAACCCATCCACGTCATGTGACTCCCACCAAAGCAGAGTGTTCCCAAAGGGCTCGCCTGCAGAGCTGGGCTGCTCCCTGCTAGCGTTATATGGGTGTAAGTTGCCCCTGAAGTAAACTGCCCTGCCCATTTCAGCCTCCAAGCTGGAGTATCCCTAGAGAGCACGCTGCTCCCCCTCCATGGCTCTGCTCGCAGCAGCTCTTACCCTGCGCTTCCCTTAAACAGGCAAGAGAACAACAGGTGCACCAGCAACAGGGCATCTGTCCCATTTTTTTTCTGCTGGGTTTTTCAGTTATTATAAAGTACTTATTAATAACATAGGACTGTTGTTGTTTTTTACACTTGATTTCCGAAAGACGATTAGTAATACGGTGAGGATGATCTAGCCCTATGCCTGTACTGAGAGGGGCTGGAACTGTTTGTTTCAGGTTACACAAATACTTTGCTTGAGCGGAAACAAAGCAACATTTTGGCTTGTCTGCCAAACCAAAAAAAAAAAGAACAGAAAAAAAAACATTAAAAAAACCATCTGTTCTATGCATAAGCCTGACCCCAATGTCAAGTAGTTTTTGTCAGAAATTGTTCGCGGGGCGCCTTCCTCGTGTAGGATCTTTCTGTGCATCCCCAGCTGCAGTGCTATCACAGTCTTCCAGGAAACACCGTGACAGAAGGACCCACAAGACCTTAGACCTCCCCACCAGAAATGACTCTCAGCCTGATGCTGTGTGTTTATTATAGTAAGCTATGTCATTGACCTCAGGGGGACAAGGGCTTGACTCCTGGTTATTGAAATTATTGCTGATCTCTGTCTAGATAGCTGCTGCATTTACAGCTAGGCAGAAGATTTTAACAGCCGTGGAACAACTGAAGGGAGAATTCATAGTAATATTTAAAAAAAAAATTGTCATTTCTTTTTTTGAGAACAGTTAAAATTCAGGCTTTACTCACTTTTCTCATAATGGTATCTGAGTTGTTTTCAGACTTTTCCAAGTTTCCTCCTGCTCAAACCTTGTATTTCTCACACTCTCAGTATTGGAAAACCCTGAAATGCAAACCTCTGTTCAGTTCTCTTCCCCTCTCTCACTTAGGCCTTTTTGTCTTTCCTAAGAAAACTGCAACACGAGTAATATTCGTGCCTTGTTTTCTCTACCTATATTTCTGTCTCTGAAAGAAATAATTTGATGCATTTAAACAGCTGACAGAGATCTCAAAGCTTAGCCTGTAGCTTCGGAAAGCTTCCTCCTCCCCCTTGTGTAAATGCTACTTTCTTTCTGTTCTTTTCAAAGGAGCTTTAACCTCCAGGAAACTCCTTCCAGAGAGGGCTCGCCATTTTCTGAGAAAGTTCAAGCAGTTTTCAGGTTTCAGATCTACTGGACATGACTGTTGCACAGCAATTCTGTAATAACCACAGTGTGCCGTTTAGCAGCAAACACAGAACCGAGCAATACATATGTATATCTTTTTTGTCATGGAAAGCTCAGCCCACGGGCTGGACGCTGTGTTCCCAAGCAGGGCTTGGTGCTCCTGCTCCGCAGTCCCACATCTCCATGCTGCGGCGGTTACGGAAAGGATGGCATTTTCCCCTCTTCCTTTGAATTCGCCTGGCCTTGGGGATTTAAGTGAGACCATTAGTGTTATTGAACTTAGCATTTGGTGGTTTATATATGATAAAGGGGTTATTACACAATGATCCCTGTATGTTTAGGTCAGCTGTGGCAATCAATCAGTGGACACTTTGCCTTTGACAGCACATGCTTCCATAAAAAAAATTCTCTGGCAGAGCCCTGTTAGCTAGTAATGACAGAGTAACCTCTGTCAAGTAATATACTTGATAAATTTTGCATGTGCTGTTGACTGACAGAAGCTCCGGCTTCCTGTCTGACCCGCATACATGGGCTTCAAAGAGCACAGGAACCCCTTTCTTCTCCCCGAAAGGAGCGCCTGAAATCCATGCGGGTAGAGTCAGACCCGCCTCTGAGGGGGCAATAAAACAATGCTGCACAAGGGACAGCCGCCTTTATGCCTTTACAAAGCTAAACCTGCTCTTTCCCCTTTCCCTGCCTTTCCCTGTCACTCACAATTACCCGAGACTTGCAGCCTTCGCGCGCTCAGCCGAGAAAAACACCGTCCCGGGCGAGCGGTCGGGGCTGCAGGGGGTAAGGCTCCCTCCCGGTCCCGCTGGCCGGGGCGGCCTGTCTCCGGGATCGGCGACCTGGGCCACGGCCGTCGCCCGTTGTTTAGTCTGGGCGTAATCGCCTGCAGCTGCGTCTCCTGCTCCCGCGCTCGCCTTGTCCTGCTCGGAAGGCACAGCCCCAGCGCTGCAGGTCCGCAGGGGCATCCGAGCACCTTGGTGCTCACCAATATTTCATCATGGTCTGGCAGTGGGCAGCGAGCCTGGCCACCCCCGGCAAGCCCAGCTTGCTGCCGCTGGCAGCACAGGTAGCTTAGATTGCGCCTTGGCCATGGCGAAAGGCACCTTCACCATACAGACGCCCGCCCATGTCGTGATATTGTCTGCTAGGCTCTTTCCTTGAAATGCCCTGACCGCAGGCAGAGAGGTGCAAGGGGATTTCTAGCCATCCACATTCCTGCTGTCTTGTCACCATCACGCCCAGGCCAGGGAGCATGACAGGCATTGACCCTTCCTCTGTCGGCTGCTCCTTCAACGCCAGTTTGCGTCGCACCATAGATACTGATGGCTGTCTTCAGCAGGTTGTGAAAAATTAAATTTCCATGTGGCCAAGCAAAGCTCACATGAAGGAGGCTTAAACCCACTTTCTCCCTCGTTAACCACGTGTATCTGTTTGTTTTGGAGAGAAGGGGATTTCATCATTTGCTTCCACAGGGGCACAATCTGATTATGTGGGATTAAGCTTGAAAACCACCCTAATCCTAAATGCAGCATTATATACAGACTGTCAAGGGAGTGTGTGATCTCAGCTCCCGCACTTGGCTGCACGGGGCAGACCCGTGAGGGAGGAGCTCGCAGCAGCAGCCCACTGTCAATTACCGCATGGACTAACCGGAGTGTAATATAAAGGGATTCCCAAGCCCACTTGTCAACAGGTGTTCTTTAGGCTATACTAATCAAAACAATCGTGTTTATGGAAAATGTTATTTGAAACCATCATGTAGGCTGCAATAACAAAGTGACACAGTTTCTCAGCAATTGCAACATCACTCAGTGAAAGCTGGCCAGAATGAGAAAATATAAACCAGGACCCCAATTGCATCTGTACTCGTATTCAAACCATTGCATGCAGCATTTTTGCCTCTAAAATGCTCCTTTAGTTTTCATATAGGTATCTGCTAATAGCAGCAGGAGTTCCTCTGGGATTACCAAAGCCAAATGTGTACTGAACTAAAGTCCAGAAGATTATCTAATTGTGAATTTTCTATGTCAGTGTTTTTTATTTGTTATGCGCATACTTTAGGCTTTCAAGCAGAATATAAAATGATGACACAGGCAGTTAAATTATAGTCATCATCCAGCTGTCATTCATTTGGTAAAGGACCACTACATGACTTATGATATAATAAATCTTCAAAATCTATTCCTCCTTTCTTTCTCTCCAACTTAAACTTGGAAAATGTATCAGAGAAGTTGCATGTGGAGATTTTAATTATGAACTGAAAAAAATATCTCCAGAATGAATAACCATAATGAAAAGTGCTAAACTTTGGAAATGTAAACAACACAGAAATTCAAACCAGCTTTAAAACTTCTGAGACGCAGAAGACTTAAAGATGAATATTTCTTCTTGTGGGATATAGAAATCTTGATGAGATCATTTTATATGGTGAAGTATGTGGTTGCACAGAAATAGTGCTTCATTTATTCACAATGGGAAACATCATTTTCATTCAGGAAATTTAAAAATGATCATTTCAAAAATATGTCTTTGAGGAATACATTCATAGTCATTTCTGATGGAGACAGATCTTCTGAAAAGGTCAATTTCCATCGTTTTCCCTGCTACGTAAAATGTTGAGTGTGTACATATGATGATTAATTACGCACATTCCATCTAACTATTCATTTGGTGGAGCTTGACACAGTGAGGAAGGATTGTTATAGGGGAACTTGAACTTTCTTGTAAAATATAGTCTTGGAGATAAAATTCTGTTTTTCCTAAAAGAAGGATCAGTAGCATGAATATTTCACCCCTATAATTAAAAGTTTACTGTTGAATACATGCATATTCTCTCTCCTGCTGCATTTAACATCTTACAGAAGAAATTCAATTCACTACCAAGGTATTTTCTGCTCTAAACAGTCTTAAGCAACACTTTGAGAGAGTTATAAACTGTTTTCCCCATCTTCAGCCTGCAAATGTGGTTGGAATACACTTTTAAGCAGGATGGAGGATTAAACAAACAAAAAATAATGAAAAGTCAAAATATGCACACTGTGCAAAAGCATGGTTGAATACATTTTTCCTTGTGTAAACTTCACCCTGGCTATGTGGGTTTTAACATATTTCCATGACTTTAAATAAGAAAACATCTTAAAGCACAGCCCATGGGAAACCCAAGCTTGATTAGTTTTACCTTTTACTACAGCCTGCAGAGTGTAAAACACAGCACATCAGAATTGAATTTGTCATCTCCAGACCTCACAGGAATTTTAGGAACTAAATAGTTAGGAAGCATCCTGGTACTTCTCTTTGCTTTAATCATAGTAGAAGTTTCAATTTAAACATTCAGGAAATCTCCCTTATTTAAAGCAATCAACTCATTGCTGACAGGGTCTGGCTTTACTGTGTTTAATTTTTTGGCATCATGCAAAACTTGATTGGTTACAGTCAGTGCGTGAACAGGTCCTCTCCATCCCCCTCCTCCCCAGAAAATGTAAAAAAGTCCCCAGACCTTTCCTATATCATTCTCAGTCCTACACGTCCTAGTATGCATGCAAACCAATGGGATATTAGTGCAAAACACCAAATGGAAAATACACATAATAACTAACATTGCCAAGCCAAACCTTATTCCCAAATAGTTCTTCTACATCTTTCAGCTGCAAAAGCTTAGAATCTGATTTTTGGTACAGTCATTTAACTTTTTTGACCCTTATTTTGAGTGTGCCTCTTCTCTTCTGGTTAGTTGCAGTTTCACAATATGTTTTTAAGATTGCAGCCTATTCTGGAAGAAGGAAGAAAGCACTCACCTTCCCTGTATGTTTGCGCTGTGGTGTTGGTATTCACATAAATTAGGTTACACTCTCAGAGAAGGAACCTCTGGTGAGCCCTGAGGTTGGCTGTCAGGTCTAACATTTTAGGATAAGCACTGACGATTGACCACAAAGTAAGATGTAACTCCTGATTAAAGATTGTTGGTAGCTTGGGCCATAAGTAGATTATAGTGTACCACTTTCATGCTTACTTCAGCTGATTAAGTATCTACAGTCAGATCTCGCATGGAAACCACATTATTTTGGGAATCCAGAGAGATGAGGCCTTGGACCATCTCCTCCGACTCTGGATTTCACTTACAAGACCCAAGTCTGTGAATGCGAGTCTGTCACAGCTCAGATGGGCACAGGCCAGAAGAGTTCCCACTCAGTGTCAGGGAAGGATACCCTAAGCCAGATAGGTTTGGAGAACACCAAGCATTAAAATAAGTTTGAGCTCACTTCCTGGCTTATTTTCAGGACAAAAGGTAATGCTACCACACACAGCTATTCCTAAAGCCCAAAGCACTCTACAGTTCTATGATTCTAAAGCTGCAAAGATCAGTGCAGTCTGCACAAAGCCTCTGCTCACAGATCGGACAACTTTCAGCAGCTCCTCTCCCATTCTCTGCTTCTCTTCCCATTTTCCCCTCATGTCCATCTACGGCCTACTGACCCACACATTCACAGAAGACAGTTAAACAGGGTTTTGTCCTGCTCTCCCTCTAACCCATGCCTGTGCCTACACCTGCACTCACATGATGGCACATGGTCAAAGGCTGCCCACGAACCTTTCTGTGCGGTTGCTTGGAGGTTACAAATAACACCAGATCATCCTAGTCTCCTGCTACCTACTGGACTAAGCGTAGCTCACCACAAGTAGAACCTAAGAGTGGTATAAATCTCAGACTGTGCTTCCTCTCCTGCTACTTGGACCAGGCTGCAAACTCACACATGACTTGTTCAAGTACTTCTACTGTCTTGTGTGCCTCTTCTTCCCAAAGGAGCTAGCAGCATCTGTATTCTTTATGAAGGGTCATCCATTATACCAGTACTTCACAAAGTAATATCTACCTGCAGACACTATATTTCAGAGAAGACCAAAGAAAATAAATCATTCTTGCAACTTCTAAGACAGATCTGTGTCATAATCTTCATGTGGTTTAAATCAGCAAAGCAAATAACACAGTTAATGATGTTAGGCTGATTTATGTGAACGAAGTCTACATCTGACCAACTGCATTTTGGCTGTGGTGCACCCAGATAAGACATGTAACATGTTATCATAGAATCATAGAAAGTTTTGGGTCGGAAGGGACCCCTAGAGGTCATCTAGTCCAACCCCCCTGCAGCGAGCAGGGGCACCGCTAACTAGATCAGGTTGCTCAGAGCCCTGTCCAACCTGGTCTTGAATGTTTCCAGGGATGGGGCCTCCACTACCTCTCTGGGCAACCAGTTCCAGTGTTTCACAACCCTCATTGTAAAGAATTTCTTCCTTATATCCAGCCTAAACCTACCCTGTTTTAGTTTAAAACCATTACCCCTCATCCTGTCACTGCTGTCTC
>Ga0065711_1004343_pt1 | contig 37941 bp, 65 predicted proteins | sample Hoacrofraction12_FD_59098 | JGI IMG/M metagenome (GOLD analysis project Ga0065711, IMG submission 59098) | Hoatzin crop microbial communities from Cojedes, Venezuela - Epithelial fraction 12 v2 (version 2) | ecosystem: Host-associated > Birds > Digestive system > Esophagus > Crop | place...
TTCCCTTCCCTTCCCTTCCCTTCCCTTCCCTTCCCTTCCCTTCCCTTCCCGACCTAAGCTGTGGGCTGCTGGGCTCTGTGGTCCCTGCAGAGCTGCTGGGTGCTGGGGCAGGGCGCTGCCTCCTCTTGGTCTCTGTGTCGTAACGGTCACCCCATGAGAGCCCCAGTGCCACACGTGTCAGGCTGCCTACCCACACGGCCTGGCTGACGGCAAGGGCTCTCCCCATCTCTCTGCAGAGCCTGAGCACGAGCTGTTCCTGGTGTATGGGAAGGGGCGCCCGGGCATCATCCGTGGGATGGACATGGGAGCCAAGGTGCCAGATGAGCACATGATCCCCATTGAGAACCTCATGAACCCCCGAGCGCTGGACTTCCATGCTGAGACCGGCTTCATTTACTTCGCTGACACCACCAGCTACCTCATTGGGCGCCAGAAGATCGACGGCACGGAGCGAGAGACCATCCTGAAGGACGGTGCGTGGCTGCAGGGCCCAGCCTGGTCCCTCCCCAGCGCGGTCAGCCCCCGGGAGCCTGCAGCAGCAGTCAGCACTGCGTTTGCTCATGTAATGGCAGCGCCTCTGTCCTCTCCCTTGTGTCTTTGACCCTTAAGACTAAGGTTTGAAGCTGCTCTTTAGGTTTATCTGTAGACTGCTGTTGAGAGATAGGTACAGAGCGCATGCCCCAGCAAAGGCTGGTGAGGGATGTCCCTGGATGTCTCTGTCCTGCCCAAGCTGGCCCACCTCGATCCGTTGGGGTCCCTGAGGCTCTGTGCAGTGGCTGATCCATCCCCACACTGTCAGCTGAGTATCTTTACGTTGCCTCAGGGCAAACTAGCCAAGGACGCTCCCGAGCTCGGCTTTCTCCGGCCCGGGCTCCCTGTGGCTGCGGTACCTCTGGGGAGCTGCCTGCAGTGGGGCAAGTCTTTCCCTGTCGGTTTGAGTTGGGATTCGATGGTGCCGAACACACCGTGAATCATAAAGGGCTGTCGCTTCCGCTTCTCGTCTTTCCTCTGCCATACAACCCTGGTGATGAGCGCCCGCTCCTGCTTTTCCCCAAAGGCATCCACAACGTGGAAGGGATTGCTGTGGACTGGATGGGGAACAACCTGTACTGGACTGATGATGGCCCCAAAAAGACCATCAGCGTGGCTCGGCTGGAGAAGGCTGCCCAGACACGGAAGACGCTGATTGAGGGGAAGATGACCCACCCCCGAGCGATCGTGGTGGACCCCCTGAACGGGTGTGGGCACCTGGGCAGGCAGGGCTGGCTTGCGGGAGGGTATGGCCGTTCCTGCCTGTGGCAGGGACCAGCAGAGCTGGCGGTTGGATCCCCGGCTCCACGTGGCGGTCGCTGTGTCCCTAAGCGTTGGCAGTGGCTCAGGAGCTGTGACAGCGCAGCCAGGCAGCAGCTCCAGCCCCAGTGATGGTGGCAGCTCTGCGCTGTGTGGCTGCTTCAGCCGGGGCTCAGTGGCACTGGTGTGGCCAGGGGGGCCGTCGGGCGGCTGCGTTGGGCCTGGCTGTAGGCACAGGGCAGCAGGACCTCCCCGCTGCTTTGCCTCGGCCGCTCTGTGAGCAGCCGGGGAGTTCGCAGCTGATTCGGTGGAGGCAGAGGCGGTCGCTTTTCGAATCAGCGGTGGGGTGGGCTCTGAGCCCACCCCATCTGCCTCTGTAACAGCTCAGTGTCTGTGGCAGGTGGATGTACTGGACAGACTGGGAGGAGGATCCCAAGGACAGCAAGAGGGGCAAGATTGAGAGAGCCTGGATGGATGGTTCCAACCGCAACATCTTCATCACCTCCAAGACTGTCCTGTGGCCCAACGGGCTGAGCCTGGACATCCCAGCCAAGATCCTCTACTGGGTGGATGCTTTCTATGACCGCATCGAGATGGTCTATCTCAACGGCACCGAGCGGAAGGCAAGTGCAGGCTCTGTGGGCTCTTGGATGCTGACCGTCCAAGGGCTGGGGCCGTGGGCAGCCGAGCCATTGCCTTGGCTGACTGCATCTGCTGCCCATCTGCTCGGTGGGTGGCTGGCCACGTTCAACCACTCTCCCCTGCCGCCTGTCCCCTCCTGTCCCTTTCCTCTGTCCCTTGCCCTGTCCTGCCGTGCAGGGTTCCCCCAGGCACCTGTCCCAGCTAACAACAAGCCTCTGCCTCCCTGCACCTGCAGATCGTGTACGAAGGACCGGAGCTGAATCATGCTTTCGGGCTGTGCCACTATAGCAGCTTCCTCTTCTGGACCGAGTACCGCAGCGGCAGCATCTACCGACTGGACCAGGCCTCGAAGGTGGTGAGCCTGCTGCGGAACGAGCGCCCGCCCATCTTCGAGATCCGGATGTACGACGCGCAGCAGCAGCAAGGTGCTGGGGCCACCTCTGCCTGACACAGCAGGGACCTGCCACGCACGAGGGAACAGGGTGGGCTGGGAGAGGGATGGGGCTGGGTGCCGAGGAAGTGCCCTGCCTTCCTCTTGGCCATATCCCTGCCTGTCTGCCCATCCCTGTGCACCCTGTCTTTCTCTCTGTAAACCTTGCTATCACTCATCCCCTGCCCTTCCAGCCTTTCCCCTTCTTCTCCCCCTCCTTCCCTGCCTGCCAGGCATCCTGGCTAGTTCAGGCAGGCTTTGTGTCACCTGAGGGGTCCCCACTGCCGTGCGTGATGTGGTGAGCTGGAGTCTCCAGCTGGTGAGGGATCACCAGTGGCTTGCATGGCCTGGTGAGCTGGGCTCTCCGGCTGAGTTCCAGCTGTGGAGCCTATCAGGGAAGCCCAGGGGCCAGGGGCACCCAGCAGCCCACTGTGGCTCAGCAGGGTTCCCTGGATGCTGAAGTCCCTTTCTTCTCACCCTTGTCTTGCTTCTGCAGTGGGCTCCAACAAGTGCCGTGTAAATAATGGTGGCTGCAGCAGCTTGTGCCTGGCCACCCCCCGGGGCCGTCAGTGTGCCTGTGCTGAGGACCAGATCCTGGGACCGGACTCTGTCACCTGCCAGGGTAGGCTGCCCTGGGGCCTGGCCCCTGGTGGGGACCCCCTCGCCCCATGATGGGTCGGGACATGGGGTCTGCAGCTCCGCTCTGGCACGTCATCAGTGATGCCTCACACGGTGGGGGGATGGCCCAGAGCTCGAGGAGGTGGGTGCTCCCTGCACCCGTGGGAGCCCGCAGATGAGTCGTGCTGCCAGCTCCGGTTCCTCCTCTTGCACGGTGGCAGCAGGACAGCCACCCGGCCGGAGGAGCGGGTGCAAATCCCGGGTGGGAATTGCTGCGCTGAAGCCGTGCAGCCGCGTCTGATGCTGCCTGTACAGCCGAGGCGGGTTCACCAGCCCGGAGTGGGGGAGAGCAGGTTCAGGGCTGGAGCCTGGGCAGTGCTGTGCTTCACTGGCTCAGAGGAGAGGTGTGAAGCGCTGCTGGCACGGCCCGTACGTGCAGGCTGAGCCAGGGTCTCTCCCCCTCAGTCGTGGGCTGCAGCTTCTTGTTTCGTCCTCAGGAGCTGGTGCACGTGGGCCTCAGTGTGTACACTCTCAGGGCTGCTGGGCGGTCGTGTAGACATTCTGCCAGCCTGGGGACACAGGGCTGTCCTTGCTGCTGCCCTGCAGTTGGTCACTTGGTGAAAATCATCCCCTCCCTTTGCTTTTCCCTTGCCAGCCAACCCGTCCTACATCCCCCCTCCGCAGTGCCAGCCTGGGGAGTTCGCCTGCAAGAACAACCGCTGCATCCAGGAGCGCTGGAAATGCGACGGGGACAATGACTGCCTGGACAACAGTGACGAAGCCCCCGAGCTCTGCCGTGCGTAGCCATCCCCCGCTCGGTGGGATAGCGGCTTATGTGCTGCTGGGGCAGCAGGATTCAAGCTAAGCTTGCCTCAGATGTGGGGCCAGCGGCTGGAATGGGGTCAGGCAGCCAGGACCCCTGCATCTCCTCCCCAGCTCTAGGGGAGGAGCAGGCTTGAGCGGTTGCGGGGAGAAATAGTGATTAGGATCCTGGATCCCCAGCTTGTCTGAGGCTCCTTGCCCTTTTCCGTCTCGGTTTTCGTCTCCACTAGACGTGGAGAAGGAATGGGGTGGGATGGAGAAGGGCAGGTCTTGAGCCTGTGTCTCCCCTGCAGACCAGCACACCTGCCCCTCTGACCGTTTCAAGTGCAAGAACAACCGCTGCATCCCCAACCGCTGGCTCTGCGATGGGGACAACGACTGCGGCAACAATGAGGATGAGTCTAACTCCACCTGCTCGGGTGAGGAGCAACAGAGAGCGAGCTTGCACTGCTGTGCCGAGCCACAGCCTTTGCTGTTCTGAGCGCTGCAGGGCTGAGCCCGATCTGTTGGGGCCTTACGCACCCCTGCTGCCTGCCCTGCAGACAGTTTGGCCTCTGCACCTGTGCCTCGCAGGAGTCCCGGGGGGTTTGTCCCTTCCTTTTCCCTGGCAAAGCAAGGCACTGCCGGCTACTAAAGCTGTCTGTCTCTCCCCGGGTCAGCTCGGACCTGCTCCCCCAACCAGTTCTCCTGTGCCAGTGGGCGCTGCATCCCCATCTCCTGGACGTGTGACCTGGACGATGACTGTGGGGACCGCTCCGACGAGTCTGCCTCGTGCGGTGAGCCAGGGCGGCGAGCGCTGGGAGCGCAGGGCCCTTTGGCGAGCGCTGCTTCTCACCCCGCCGTGGGGCAGAGGCACTGGTGGGACTGGGCATGAGGACTGGGGCCCAGGGCATCTCCCACATGCTGATGGTGCCTCTGCCTCCTCCACAGCGTACCCGACCTGCTTCCCCTTGACGCAGTTCACCTGCAACAACGGGCGCTGCATAAACATCAACTGGCGCTGTGACAATGGTAAGGACCACGGCCCCGCAGCTGCCGAGGAGGGCACAGCTGAGGACGGCGAGATCAGATGCAGGGGTGCCAGCCTGGCAGGGGCCCTGTTCCCACAAGGGCCACTTCTCAGCCTTGTGCTTAGCAGCAGAGCCCAGGCCCTGAAGGGAGGGGGCATTAGCTGCAGCTGTAAGCGCGTCCTGCGACACCAAGACCCACACTTTCCTTGGATGCCGTTGGAGGGAGCGTGTGTTGCAGGAACAGCCTGGCAGGAATCATTTCAGCAGACCTTGGCATTCTGTGCGAGGTGGCCAAAACTCTGCCCCAGTCCTTGAGATGAGCGTGGAGTGGCTTGTGCTGCTCGAAGGGCTGAGCCAGGTCCCGTAGCCCCAGAGAAGGCAGGAGAGGTCTCTCAGCAAGCTCAGGTCTGGCCTCAGATCTGTTTCCAGGGTCAGGAGAGAGGGTTTGCCCCAAGGCTGCTTTCCTTCCCCACAGGTTTATTTCAGCCTTCCTAGCAGTTCTGCATCATTAGGTTTAATTAGCGGCCTCAGAGCAGGCAAGGCACATTCAGAGCTGCAGAGTGCGTGTGCTGGTGCAGGAGGTTAGCGGGGAGCTGTGGGTGCAGGTCTGTCTCTGGGGTCTTCCTGAGCAAGTGGCCTCTTTCTGCTGGGGCAGCCCCACCTCTGAGCCGGCTCTGCCAAGCGATGGTCTCTTTTCCCCGGGATCCACCAGTGCTAGCAGCCAGGCGCTCACGAAAGTGATGGCCTTGGTGTGGAGCACCTCCATGCAGCCAAGAGCCTCACCAGGCGCCTGTGGGGCTGTAGCTGCAGCAACGAGGGGCTCCAGGCCAGCTGCTCCGGGATCCCCGGCACCCTCCACTGCTTCTGGTCTCGCCTCCCAGGCCGCTCGGCGTGTCCGTGCACCCTCTGTGTGTCCCTCTCCATGTCAGCGCTCACGTCCCAGCGTCAGCCTGGTTTTGTGCCGCTCTCTGTGCGTGTGCTCTGTTGTGTTGTTTTGTTTGTCATTGTGCCCACTCTCCTGTCTGGTTGGTTCTGTGTTTCAGAAAAAGATTGTGGGGATGGCTCTGACGAAAAGAACTGTCCAAAGCCTACCGGTTAGTGCATAGATCAACATGCGCCAGACCCTCAGCCTGGCCCCACGCAACCCCCAAACCTGCCCCCTTCAGAGTGCTGCCAGCCCTGGGGGCTGCTTCTCCAGACACTGGCAATGCCCCCCACGCTCTCTGGCAGTGCCCCTCACGCTCTCTGGCAATGCCCCCTGCGCTCCAGCAGTGGGAGGGATGTGCCGGGTGCCAGGGAATGCAGCAGCCGTCCCTCCCGGCTCACCGAGTGGAGTTGCTCGGGAAGCTCCTGTTAGTGGGAGCCTGGAGAGGTCGGGGTCTGCAGCTGCAGGAGCTGGGCTGCTGGTGAAGCTACGAGGCAGCCGTCAGTGCCGTTGTCTTGGTGCCCATGGGGAGCTCCCCTGTGCGGCCGGAGAGGCACGGGGAGACAAAGGCCCTTTACCGAGCTCCAGCACGGCGTCCGCAGTGGAGCAGAGCCCTGTGGCTGTTCCAGCAAGCCAGGCCAGCCCGGTGCCGGTGCCAGCAGGGCGGGCGGAGGGGCTGCATTGCCAGTGTCGCAGCACCGTCAGGCTGAAGCTCCCCCTGCCCGTCAGTGGGCGATGGGGTCTCCTCCAGGCAAGCTGACGCCCCGTAATTGGCCATAGCAGCCCATCTCCCCGAGGATGCACCCCATAAAGGAGTGCACCATCCCCCCAGCTCCGCTCTGCCCCGGAGCAGAGCGGCCCCCTTGGTGCTGGGCTCCCTCCCGGCCTCCCCAGGTACATGGCTGATCTATGCAGTTTCTGTGTTTCATTTTCTTTGTGTGCTGCTGGTGCTGTGGCCGAGCGTGTTGGGGGCGGGAGGGCCGGCAGCTGGGGGCTCTGCGTTCCACGCAGCCCCTCCCGCAGGGGTCCCGCCACCAGCGCCGGGGGCTGCCTGTGCCCCGAGTCCTGTGTGCCGGCGTGGTCCATCTGATCCCCGCTGTTCCCCGCTTCCCCTGCCCACCTCCTCTGGTGGGAGGTCTTTGCCTTCCTCCCTCTTGCCATGCCTCCATCAGCCCTCCTGGCTGGCTGGCTGGGTGCTCTTCTGAGCCCCTTCCCGCTCCCCTTCGCTCTCCAGACAACGACTGTGGGGACAACAGCGACGAGGCGGGCTGCAGCCACTCCTGCTCCAGCAACCAGTTCAAGTGCAACAGCGGGCGCTGCATCCCGGTGCACTGGACCTGCGACGGGGACAATGACTGCGGGGACTACAGCGACGAGACTCACGCCAACTGCACCAACCAGGGTGAGCCCCAGGCCACAGCAGGGCTGGGCTGCTGCAGTGCCACTGCTCGGTGTCCTCACCTCGGGGGACCGAGGTCCTGCCCCAGGAGGGAGGGAGCAGGCGGCAGATGGACCCTCCCGGGCATCAGCTCTGCTGCCGTCCTGCCTGGAGAGCCGAAAGCCCTCCTGGGCAGAGCCCCACCTTCCAGGCAGAGAATCCTGCAGCCTCCTCTGCCCACCCTGGGTGCCCAGATGCCCCCCTCCTGCACCTCCGGGTGCCCCCAGCCCTTTCCGTGCCAGACTGAGTGTCCAGTCCTCCTCCAGCCCCCTGAGCCTGCCCAATACCCAACTCCTCGGGGCGAAGGCAGTGAGTGGGTGTGCGTGCCCTCCCACCAGCCACGCGCCCGCCCGGGGGCTGTCACACCGACGAGTTCCAGTGCCGGCTGGACGGGCTCTGCATCCCCATGCGCTGGCGCTGCGACGGCGACACAGACTGCATGGACTCCAGCGACGAGAAGAACTGCGAGGGGGTCACCCATGTCTGCGACCCCAACGTCAAGTTTGGCTGCAAGGACTCAGGTGAGAGCAGGGAGGGGGGAACCGCTGCCCCCTGCCCCCTCTGACCCGTGGAAGGGACTGGGCTCGATGTGGGCAGGGGCAGGGGATGCAGTGGAGGGATGCCAGCTCCGGCATAGCTGGGACGCTGGGTGCCTAAAAGAATGTCTCCTCCGCGTCTGATCTGCTCCCTCCTCGCTCACCTCTCTGCAGCCCGCTGCATCAGCAAGGCCTGGGTCTGCGACGGGGACAGTGACTGCGAGGACAACTCGGATGAGGAGAACTGCGAGTCGCTGGTGTGCAAACCTCCCTCCCACACGTGTGCCAACAACACCTCCATCTGCCTCCCCCCCGAGAAGCTCTGCGACGGCTCTGACGACTGTGGGGATGGCTCCGACGAGGGCGAGCTTTGTGGTGAGTGGAGAGCTGGGCACTGGCATGTGGGGTCTCCCGTGGTCAGGAGTGGGATGAGGTCCTGGCGAGCGTGTCGTCTCTCCACAGACCAGTGCTCCCTGAACAACGGCGGCTGCAGCCACAACTGCACCGTGGCCCCCGGCGAGGGCATTGTCTGCTCCTGTCCCCTGGGGATGGAGCTGGGCTCAGACAACAAGACCTGCCAGATCCAGAGCTACTGTGCCAAGCACCTCAAGTGCAGCCAGAAGTGCGAGCAGGACAAGTACAACGTCAAGTGCTCCTGCTACGAGGGCTGGATGCTGGAGCCCGATGGCGAGAGCTGCCGCAGCCTGGGTGTGTGCAAGTGGGCTGCAGGGGCTGGCAGCATCACCCCATCTGCCGGAGGGGGGAGGGGGGGTATGTGTGTCCCTGCTCTCAGAGGCAGCAGCAGCAGAGCTGGGGACTGTGCTGATGGGCGTAGCTGGGTCTTGGGGGGGATCTGGCTGCCGACAGTGGACCGCTTGCTGTCCCCACCTGGCACAAGCTCCCTTTGATGGCGCAAGGGTGTGGGTGGTCCTGCAGCTGGGGCTGGGGCCAGGAGTGACGTGGGGACATTGATCCCTGGCAGTCACCCCTGCCTTGTCTGTCCCTCCCTTCTGACTCTGCCCTGCTTTCCCCAGACCCCTTCAAGCCATTCATCATATTCTCCAACCGCCACGAGATCCGCCGCATTGACCTGCACCGGGGTGACTACAGCGTCCTGGTCCCCGGGCTGCGCAACACGATTGCCTTGGACTTCCACCTCAACCAGAGCTCGCTGTACTGGACCGATGTGGTGGAGGACAAAATCTACAGGGGAAAGCTGCTTGAGAATGGGGGTGCGTAGCCCTGGGGGCGTGGAGCAAGCTGATGGGGCCAGGCAGGTGGGAAAGCTGGGCTGTGGTTCTGGGACAGGGTGCCAGCAGTGGCTCCTTGGCACCCCGCAGTGGTGCAGCTGCTGAAGCCCGCAGCCCCTGTAGTGATCCTGTTCTGCTCTCCAAAGCTGCTTGTTGTGTAGGAGTTAATTAGCATTCCCAGCACTTCCCTAATGGTAATTGCAGCCCAGCAGCTGGGAGCACAAAGCCAGGCCCCCTACCCATCAGTGCTGCAGAGCCGCGGGCGGGGGTACCCACAGAGGGGTAGCGAGAGCCCAGCGCCCGGACCACACATACGGGGCTGCTGAGCCCTTCGGGGTTCAGGGCCCGTCTGGGGAAGAAGCGTCCCCCCACCATCAACCCTAGTCGAGCTGGGTGGAGCTGTTCAGGACTGGGGTCCGATGGTGGCCGGTGGGTCAGGGAGGAGGCACCGGCCTGAGCCCTCGTGGCTGCGCTGTGCCCTGCAGCTCTGACCAGCTTCGAGGTGGTGATACAGTATGGGCTGGCCACCCCCGAGGGGCTGGCCGTGGACTGGATCGCTGGCAACATCTACTGGGTGGAGAGCAACCTGGACCAGATCGAGGTGGCCAAGCTGGATGGCACCATGCGAACCACACTGCTGGCTGGGGACATCGAGCATCCCCGCGCCATTGCCCTGGACCCCCGCTATGGGTAAGGCCAGAGGGGACGTTGGTCACCAGGGCATGGTGGCACCTTTGGGATCTTGCAGGGGGACCAGACCACGGGCTCCTGTCTGGGCACAGACCCTGCTGCCAATTTGGGAGGCAGAGCTTGGTGCTCCCGTGTCCCCGTGCTGACCGTCCCTGCTCACTGTCCCTCGCAGGATCCTGTTCTGGACGGACTGGGATGCCAGCCTGCCCCGCATCGAGGCCGCCTCCATGAGCGGCGCGGGCCGGCGCACCATCCACAAGGAGACGGGCTCGGGGGGCTGGCCCAACGGCCTCACCGTTGACTACTTGGAGAAGCGCATCCTCTGGATCGACGCCAGGTGGGACCGGGACACCCATCTCTGCCCCGCGCCTCCCCCTCCCTGTCCCCTCTGGACCCCTGCCCCATCCCTGTCCCTTCCAGCTCTGGCACCTTCTCTCCTGCTGCTGTGGTTTTCTGCCATCTGACCACTGGGCTGGAAGCAAAAGCCATTTCTCTGTGGGGTCTGTTTGTGTCTGCAACACGTTCCAGCCTTTGCTCTGGTTTTTCTCCTCTGCAGGGGCTGCGGTCCCTGGTGTAAATCAGCAGTCATCCTCCTCCGCAGCTTTAAGCGGAGCAGAGGAGGCGGCTGCTTAGACCCTGTGGCTTGTTGCTGTTGGTTTAAAGCTGGCCTTTGGCTGTGCTTGGTGCGCCTTGCCCAGCTGTCTGCCTGCTCTCACCCCTTGTCTCTGCTGGGCGCAGGTCAGACGCCATCTACTCAGCCCTGTACGATGGGACGGGACACATCGAGGTGCTGCGGGGACACGAGTACCTGTCGCATCCCTTCGCTGTCACCCTGTACGGGGGTGAGGTCTACTGGACTGACTGGCGCACCAACACGTTGGCCAAGGCCAACAAGTGGACAGGGCACAACGTGACGGTGGTGCAGAGGACCAACACGCAGCCATTCGACCTGCAGGTGTACCACCCCTCCCGGCAGCCCCTGGGTGAGGCTGGGGGCAGCGGAGGTGGCAGGACGGGGAGGGGGAGCACGGTGGGGACATGGTGCCAGCGCTCAGCGTGCGCCCACACGCCCTTGGGGCATTGCATGGGAGCTGCTCCCAGCCCCGTGGCTGCCCTGTCTCACCTTCCGCTGGGCCAGAGGCCTCTGCTGTGGCCCTGACCACCCAGCGAAGAAGGGTCCTGGGATGATGAGGCTGATAGGTCAGAGCTGCTTGACGGGGCCAGGAGGGTCTGGGAGGTTTGCAGCTCTCTGGGGTCTCCTGGGTGGGTGTCCCCTGGAGCAGGGACATCACTGAGCCTTATCCCCTTTGCAGCTCCTAATCCTTGTGAAGCCAATGGGGGAAAAGGGCCGTGTTCGCACCTCTGCCTCATCAACTACAATCGCACGTTGTCCTGTGCCTGCCCCCATCTCATGAAGCTGGACAAGGACAACATGACCTGCTATGGTAGGGGCCTGTGCAGGCCTCCCCGGGGCAGGGAGAACCAGTGGGCTCTTCAGAGCCAGCTCTGCAGACCAGACTGAGGTCCCATGACTGCCCCTCTCATCCTTCTCCCCAGAGTTTAAGAAGTTCCTGCTGTACGCGCGGCAGATGGAGATCCGGGGTGTGGACATTGACAACCCCTACTACAACTACATCATCTCCTTCACGGTGCCTGACATCGACAACGTCACGGTGGTGGACTACGACGCTCTGGAGCAGCGCATTTACTGGTCTGATGTCCGCACCCAGACCATCAAGAGAGCCTTTATCAACGGCACTGGCGTGGAGACCGTTGTCTCTGCGGGTGGGTGTGGAAGAACATTACCCTGCATGGCTGCTCCCATCAGGTCCCAGAGCAGGGCAGAGCCATCAGCCCTCCAGAGGCTTCGGCTCTATGAGACTGGCCCTTCTTCTTCATCTGAGCGTCATCCCAGCCCCATTCTCACAACTAACGAGTCTCCCTTCTCTGTTCCCTTTCAGACCTGCCCAATGCTCATGGCCTCTCGGTGGACTGGGTTTCCAGAAACCTCTTCTGGACCAGCTATGACGCCAACAAGAAGCAGATCAACGTGGCCCGACTGGATGGCTCCTTCAAGAACGCGGTGATCCAGGGGCTGGACAAGCCTCACTGCCTGGTGGTTCACCCACTCCGAGGGTGAGACTCTGGTGGGACACAGTACAAGCGGGCTTGGGGTCAGGCTGGGAACGCTGAAGGAAGACAAGGTTTGTCTGCGGGCACACGTGTGTGGTGGAGGAGGGAGCAGGCTGCTCTCCGTGTGTGTCAGCACAAGTAGGAGGTGCGTGAGAGACAGGCCCACAGCCTGGGCGGTGTGTGCCTGTCAGCGCGTGCGAAGGAGCACGCTGCGTTTCCGTACACGCACGTGTGCGCGCGAAGCAGAACAGGCTGCGGGGCAGTGTGCGTGCACGAGCGCGTGCCGGTCTGGGTGTGCTCAGGGCGCTGCTGCACGGGGCTGTGCGAGCGCCTGCCAACACCAAACACCGCTCCCGGCTCCCGGCACCGGCGGCGAGGAGGCCATCGGGCTGCCTGGGCGGTGCGGAGGGGACAGGGGCCGACGCAGGGCTGGCCTCAGCCTGGAGAGGGGTCTGGGGAGCTGGGGGGGGGTCTGGGAGGGAGCAGAGCGGTGCGTGGGCCATCTCCACGGGGCTGCTGGAGCTCGGTGTCCCCTCCCTGGTGCAGGAAGCTCTACTGGACAGACGGGGACAACATCAGCGTGGCCAACATGGATGGCAGCAACCGCACTCTGCTCTTTACCAACCAGAAGGGACCTGTTGGTACGGATCCCCTGTGCCCCCCATACCACCCTGCCTTGTGGCACCCTTGCTGGCCCTGAAAGCCCCAAACGCCCACTCAGGCAGCCCTGGCTCCCTGGGGGTCTGGCAGCTGGTTTGTGCTGTGTCACCCTGACCTCGTGTGCCCCTTCTCTCCATCTCCCCGTCTGCTCTGCCAGTCCCATTCCACCTCCCAAATGGTGACAGACCCTGCGTGCTGCCTGGATACTGATGGTCCCTTGCGTTCTAGGCCTGGCCATCGACTACCCAGAGAGCAAGCTGTACTGGATCAGCTCTGGCAATGGCACCATCAACAGATGCAACTTGGACGGCAGCAACCTGGAGGTGATCGAGTCTGTGAAGAGTCAGCTGAGCAAGGCGACCGCCCTGGCCATCATGGGTGAGAGCTGGCAGGGTGCAGTTCGTGAAGCCTTGTCGCTTTCTCCTGGCCCTGCCCAAACACAGACTGCGTTGCCTCATTGCCACCTCTGGCAGCTGTGGAGGGGATGCTTCTCCACCAAAGGCCAGGCTCAGGCCCGTTTTTCCAGGCTATCGCATGGATATCAGTGTGGAGCCAGCACCACTGCTGGGGCGGGAGGGGATGGGGAAAGCTGACGTGTGTTCCTGCCTTCTCCTTCCAGGCAACAAGCTGTGGTGGGCTGACCAGGCCTCCGAGAGGATGGGCACCTGCAACAAGAAGGACGGGACGGAGGTGACAGTGCTGCGCAACAGCACGACACTGGTGATGCACATGAAAGTGTACGATGAGAGCATCCAGCAAGGTGAGTGCGTGGTCCTGGGGCAGAGGCCCTGCAGGACCGGACCACGGCTGGTCTGCTCTGCCAGCGTGCCAGCAGCCCAGGAGCCTGGCCCACCGTGACCGGGCGGTCGCCTTCTTGCTGACCCGAGCCTGGCCCTTGCCGCTGTGCCAGGTCCCTGCCAGCCGGCGCAGAGCAGCCATGTCTTCTGGCTCTGGCTCTGTCTGTCCCAGCCTCTGCGCAGGCGCCCGCACCCCGGCTGCACTCACCCCCTTTTCTCTCCGTGGCAGCTGGAACCAACCCCTGCAGCCTAAATAACGGCGACTGCTCGCAGCTCTGTCTCCCCACTTCCGAGATCTCCCGGTCCTGCATGTGCACTGCAGGCTACAGCCTGAAGAGCGGGCAGCAGTCCTGCGAAGGTGAGCGTGCCTGTCCCCGTCCCCTCGCCCGAGCTACCCCCTTGGAGCAGAGAGACCCTGCAGCCTCCCCGGCCATGCCTGCTGCAGCTCTGCCCGTGCCGCCTGTGCTGCACGGTCAGGCACGGTGTGTGTGCCGGCGTGGTGCTTGCAGGGCTGGCAGCCGCTCGCTCTGGCTGTGTGCGGGCTCCTGCCGACTGCCCCGCACCTCCCTGCACCCAGCAGCGCTGCGGAGGGACCCTGGGGGCCAGAGGGACTGGGGGGGCTCAGGAGCGGCTGTGGGCTGGGGCTGCAGCGAGACCCTCGCATGGGTGTCCCTGTGAGGGGCTGGCAGCACTGTGCACGGGGGCACTGCCCGGTGTCCCTGTGAGGGGCTGGCAGCACTGCGCACGGGGGCACTGCCCGGGGGCACTGCCCGGTGTCCCTGTGAGGGGCTGGCAGNACTGCGCACGGGGGCACTGCCCGGTGTCCCTGTGAGGGGCTGGCAGGACTGCGCACGGGGGCACTGCCCGGTGTCCCTGTGAGGGGCTGGCAGGACTGCGCACGGGGGCACTGCCCGGCACAGAGCGCTCGGGGGGTAAGGGGAGGAGGGGAGCAGGACTGCACTGCGGGAGCCCTTGAAGGAGAGGTGAAACCCTGGCTGTCGGCAGTGGCTTTGGGTCACTGACTGGCCACCATCACCAGGAACGGGGCTGGGCAGCTGGCACAGCATTTGCCCTGCAGATCCCCAGTCCTTGCCCAGTTTGCCACTGTCTCCCTTGGCAGGGAAGAGCCCCCTTGCTCCCCGGTCACTGCCAGGGCCTCTCAAAGGCTGTTTGTGTGCAGAACGTTCTTGGTGTTCTCAGAGGGGGCTGGCAGAGCTGCTGCACCATCTGGGTCAGGGCAGGGACTGAATAACAAGTGCTGCCCTGACCCAGATGCAGTACAGAGCCTTTGCCAGCACTCGGGCGCAGAGGCAGCTCTGGAAAGAGGCCTCGCTCGTGCCTCCCCTCTGCCCCAGCGTGGGTCAGGACCCCTTGAACAGGCTGGCCCGGGGCTTGCAGCCTGCAGGGAGGTCTGGGCAGGGCCTGCCGGAATGCAGCCTCTTCGCAGAGCCGGGCAGGGAAGGGGTTTGCGGCTGTTCCCTGGGTTCCTGCCCCAGACATCAGAAATCTCGTCCTTGACTATGTCTGCGTTCGGTTTGGCGTGGGTTGTTCCCTGCCCTGTTTCCACAAGGTTTGCCATTCCTTCTCCTGCCCATTGTGGTGGTGAAAGCCATCCCATCCTGATCACGGAGTAGTTTACTTCTTCTTACGTTCATCCTGGTTAGTCCCCTCTCACACAAGGACCCAGGTGGAGCAGGGGCATCCCTCCCTCCCTGAGAGCCCACGGTACTGCAGAGCGTTCAAAGCTGCCCATGCGAACACGTCACCCCCGACGGCAGCACCGTGGGCAGCCTCAGGCGCTCTGTGCCCGGCAGTTTTGCCTCCCCTGCCACCTCCCCGGCTGCTCGCGGAGCTGCCGCTCGCGCTGCCAGCCCACGTCTCACACGCGTCAGCCTCGGAGTCAGCCGAGGGGGGGGCGTAGGGGCTGCCGGCACCGAGATGCTTCAGGCAGCTGCACAGCCTGACGGCGGGTCCAGCCAGCACGGTTCAGCCCTGTCCTGCCTGTTCCTCTGCTGTCCTGGGCTGTCTGTCTGGGCCAGGGACTCGTCGGGCTGCTGTCGTGGCAGGGTCGAGCCCTCCCACAGCCCTGCCAGGCTTGTGCTCCTCCACAGAGCTGCTGTCACAGTCTGGCATGAGTTGTGGCTGTCCGTTGAAGGGGCAGCGTGAGGTTTGTGGGGTGCATCTGACTGTCCCCGTATCTGTCTCGCAGGTGTTGGCTCCTTTCTCTTGTATTCGGTCCACGAGGGGATCCGTGGCATTCCCCTGGACCCCAACGACAAGTCGGATGCTCTCGTGCCTGTGTCAGGGACTTCCCTGGCCGTGGGGATCGACTTCCATGCAGGTGACGTGGGGGCTGGGAGCAGGACAACAGGCCTAGAGAGGTTGGGGAGGGGGAGCGGGAGGGGGACCGTCACCAGACCCTCCTTTGGCAGTGCTCTGCCCTAGAGCAGCTCGCCTCAGCAGCTCCAGGTGAGGGAGGGTTTCACGTCCCTGTGCGAGGGTTCTGAGGTGCAGCTCGGCCCAGGTCTGTGCCACCCTTGGGGTGACCCAGAAGCAGTCACTGACACTCGCTCTCCTGCCCGGTGCCTCTCAGAGAACGACACCATTTACTGGGTGGACATGGGTCTGAGCACCATCAGTCGGGCCAAGCGGGACCAGACGTGGCGGGAGGACGTGGTCACCAATGGCATTGGCCGCGTGGAGGGCATCGCCGTGGACTGGATCGCCGGTGAGACGGGGCTCTGGAGCAGGGAGGAGTGGGTGGGCAGTTGGGGAGTGGGGCTCGCGTTGTTGTTCACTGTCCCCTCTCTGCAGGAAACATTTACTGGACAGACCAGGGCTTCGATGTCATCGAGGTGGCCAGGCTGAACGGGTCCTTCCGCTACGTGGTCATCTCGCAGGGGCTGGACAAGCCACGGGCCATCACAGTCCATCCAGAGAAGGGGTGAGACACTGCACAAAGCTGCCCGGGCAGGGCCATGAGCTGGGGGGTGGGCAGGTGGTGGCCAGGAGTCTGGCAGATCACCAGGGCTCTGGATGGAGGCCCTGGTGTGGGGGATGAGGGGGAGAGGGGTTTGTCCTCTGCTCAGATGGCCAGAAGGCCCCAGGATGCTGCTTCTGGCCAGCCCCGTAGTCACGTCCCTGCTGTGCCCTGCAGGTACCTGTTCTGGACGGAGTGGGGGCAGTACCCCCGCATCGAACGGTCGCGCCTGGACGGGACTGAGCGGATGGTGCTGGTGAACGTCAGCATCAGTTGGCCCAACGGGATATCCGTGGACTATGAGGTACAGCTGCCAGCTGGGAGGACAGGGACGCGCTGGGGCCTGGCAGGGAGCGTGCGGTCCTAAGGGTCCCTGCTGGTGGGGTCTCTGGGGACACGGCTGCCCTCGCTGGGGCCCTGGCGTCTCCTCTGCAGTGCAGGGAGGGCTGTCGAGGGTGGTCGACTTCTGAACCCTGGGACCTTCTGCTGGGCATGGTGGGAGGTGCGGAGGGTGCCTCAGTGCCGCCCTGGTATGCAGCTCCGTTGCTGACTGGGATGCTTTCTCGTCGCCTTAGGATGGGAAGCTTTACTGGTGCGATGCCCGGACAGACAAGATTGAGCGAATCGACCTGGAGACGGGTGAAAACCGAGAGGTCGTCCTGTCCAGCAACAACATGGACATGTTCTCGGTGTCAGTCTTCGAGGAGTACATTTACTGGAGCGATAGGTACGTGTCCGAGGGAGCTGGGGGTGCCGGGGGTGCCCCGGGCATCAGCTGTGCCGGAGGGTGGGGGGAGTTGGCGGGTGCTATGGGGAAGGCGGCGGAGCTGGGTCCTGCGCAGGGTGCTGCCGGGGGGGCCCCCGCGTCAGCTGCTCGGTGACATTGTCCTTTCCAAAGGACTCACGCGAATGGCTCCATCAAAAGAGGCAACAAGGACAACGCCACCGAGTCGGTGTCCCTGCGGACAGGCATCGGCGTGCAGCTCAAGGACATCAAAGTCTTCAACCGGGCCAGGCAGAAGGGTGCGTCCGGCAGCGGGGTGCCAGCCGCTCGCGTGGTGCTGCAGAGCCAGCCGGGCCGGGCTCCCACGGCAGGCAGATGCGGGAGGGGACCGGAAACAAACGGGCGGCTGTGTCCTTGTCAAAGGGCCGTGTCGCGCTGTGGGCTGAGCTCGTTTCTTCACGCGCTTCCTCTGCGAGCGGGGAGAGGTGAAAAGCAGCCGAGAGGCCGCTTTTTCCCTCCCACACAGAGCCTGCCCAGTCCCTCAAACAATCCCCCCTTTCCTTCCCAGGCACCAACATCTGTGCCCAGAGCAACGGGGGCTGCCAGCAGCTCTGCCTGTTCCGGGGTGGCGGGCAGAGGACGTGCGCCTGTGCCCACGGCATGCTGTCTGAGGATGGCGTGAGCTGCCGGGACTACGACGGCTACCTGCTGTATTCGGAGCGCACCATCCTCAAGAGCATCCACCTGTCGGACGAGAACAACCTCAACGCACCCATCAAGCCCTTCGAGGACGCGGAGCACATGAAGAATGTCATCGCCCTGGCCTTCGACTACCGCTATGGCTCCAAGGGCAGCAACCGAATATTCTACAGCGACATCCACTTTGGCAACATCCAGCAGATCAACGACGACGGCACAGGGCGCAAGACCATTGTGGAGAGTGAGTGTGACAGGGCTCCCTCCGCATGCGTCTGCCCTCAGACCCCTCTTTTCTGTTCTCCCTTACCGCCTCTTCCTGAACCCCCTCCTTCCTCACCCAAGGGCTTTGTTTCCTTTTCTCGGTTGACGTTTTTTGGTGTTTTCGAGAGGCGTTTTGAGTAGCAGCTGTTAAGGGTTCAGCTCTGAGCTTTCTGCAGGGGCCTCTGGAAGAGGCAGCAGCCTGTGGTAGAAGACACGAGTGTCAGGAGCAGTTTGCAGAGCTGCTTCTGGCAAGGAGAGTGTATCAGGAGGCTCAGGCGTGCGCCTGGGTATGCCTTGCTCTAGAAACAAGGCACTGCAGCAGACGGGATCTGCTCTGTGTTTGCATTTGGCTTCCAAGACAGACCTGCTGAGCCTGAGCAAACCTTGCCACGCCTGGCCCTGTCTTCACCTCCCGCCCTTGTTTTGCGCTTGGTTGGTTTTATTGGCTCCTTCAGCAGCTGAAAAGACCACGTCTGATGCTCTGTGTCACGAGGAAGCACCTCCAGCAAGGGTTATAGATGTGCTCGCTAATGAATGTATTTACATTTGGCGCTTGGGATGGCGGTTGTCGCTGAGATCAGGAGAGCAGAGCCACATCTCTCCCAGCTGTTTCCTTAAACCTTTCTCTGATCTTTAATGAGGGAAGAAGGATGGGTGTGCAGTTCAAGTTCCTGGCCTGGGAGCTGGAGGGAAGGTCGCCTGGTCAACCACGAGTCTTCATCTTGTCGCTTTGTGCCTCTGGGCTTCAGCTCTCCCCTGGCAGAGGGAGACCCTCCCTTTCCCAGCGCTGCTGCTGCATGGACAGGGGCACCCAGAGCAAGGCCCAGGGGAGATGATCAGAGCATGAGCTTGAAAGCCAGAGTCAAGTCCTCATTTCATCGTAGGTGAACACCACTTGGCCTTCCTGTGAGGAAGTGTCATTACCTGGTTGGCAGCAGAGGTCTGTCCAGGAGGCCTCTGAGGTCTCCTGAGGTCTCAGCTCACCCTTTGGTACAGACACCAGCCCAGCCCTACTGAGTCCCCTCAGGAGCTGTTGCCTCAGTGCGGTGTTAGCAAGCAGCCAGAGCCCCTGAGGGATTTTTCTGGGGATGTAATTGAAAAGAATAACTTCAAGCTGCCAAAGAAGCCGCGTACAAGTGTCACGATAGCACTGGCTGTGCAGAGTGAGCTAGGCAGCCTTGCAGGAGCACAGGCAGAAAGCGACCCTTGCCTGTCCTCCCCTCCTGCAGACGTGGGGTCGGTGGAGGGGCTGGCGTACCACCGTGGCTGGGACACGCTGTACTGGACAAGCTACACCACCTCCACCATCACGCGCCACACCGTGGACCAGAGCCGCCTGGGGGCTTTCGAGAGAGAGACGGTGATCACCATGTCGGGGGACGATCACCCCCGGGCCTTCGTGCTGGACGAGTGCCAGAAGTGAGTGGCCATTGGTGGTCCAGCCAGCCCTCCTGGGGCTCCGCGTGGTCCCAGGGCCAGCGTCCAGGCGGACACCCCTCCACCGGAGGGGAGGGACTGGTTCCGAGCACAGACAGGATTGGACTCCAGGGAGGAAAGGCCCTTTGCCCCTCCTCCCCACATGTCCTTCAGCATCTCAAAGCAAAGACAGAAACCCTGTCCCATACCCTTCTCTGGCTGGCTGGAACCATGGGGTACCATGTTCCACAGATGGCTGCAGTGGCCTCATTCACCCCCATCCCACTCCCTTTTACGTGGGGACAATGTGCCATCCATCCCAAAGTCCGTGGAAGCCCCACAGCAGCAGGGGGGTGGGCTCAGCCAACCATGTATGTGGCAGAGAGCTGGTGTTGCAAAGGTGTTGCATGTCTCTCCCCTTCCAGCCTGATGTTCTGGACCAACTGGAATGAGCAGCACCCCAGCATCATGCGTGCCACCCTCTCTGGTGCCAACGTCCTCATCATCATTGACCAGGACATACGGACACCCAATGGGCTGGCTATTGACCACAAGGCCGAGAAGATCTACTTCTCTGATGCCACGCTGGACAAAATTGAACGCTGTGAATATGATGGTTCCCACCGCCACGTGAGTCCAGACCTGGCCCCAGCGGCAGAGATGGGGGAGGAGAGCGGCGAGTGGCGAAACTGGGGCTGGCACGTTGTCGGAGGAAAGCAGAGCTGTTCCTGGGGCACGGAGGGGCCAGGGCCTTCCCCTGGGCAGACACACAGGGACAGGCTGCGGTTGGGGTGGTGCTGGGGGCTGCGTCCCACAGCCAGGTTCCCTCGTGCTCATGGTTTACCCGTGTCTGGCAGGTGATCCTGAAATCGGAGCCCGTGCACCCCTTTGGCCTGGCTGTCTATGGCGATTACATCTTCTGGACAGACTGGGTGCGCAGGGCTGTGCAGCGAGCCAACAAGTACGTGGGCACCGACATGAAGCTTCTGCGTGTTGACATCCCCCAGCAGCCCATGGGCATCATTGCCGTGGCCAACGACACCGACAGCTGTAAGGACGCCCTGCGCCCCAGCCGTCACCCCCAGCCTCTCCACCGCGTCCCCCAGCTCCCTGCTGCTGCCAGGCCCCTGACCCCTCTCTTGGGCAGCTCAGCCCACTGCCAGACAGTGCTGCTCTTCCGCCCTCTCTGCCAGCCATCCTGCTGTTCTTCTGGGCCTGTCCTTGCCCCTTCGGGACCCTCACGCCAAGGCCCGGCCATCTCCAAACCCTGTGCAGGCTGAAGAGAGAGAGAATTTGCCCCATCTGTGCCCTTCGCAGGGCATCCTCCTTGCAAGGGAGGCTGGATGCCCCCAGCCCCATGCATCCCCCATAGCCCCATCTGAAGAGCCCGGGGGGAACCCCTGCTTTTCCTCTCCGCAGCAGGGAGGACAAGGGGAAGGGGCTGCTGAGGCTGTCCCTGGTGTGACTGCTCTCCGTCTCTCCTAGGTGAGCTGTCCCCGTGCAGGGTGAACAACGGTGGCTGCCAGGATCTCTGCCTGCTCACGCCCAAGGGACACGTCAACTGCTCCTGCCGCGGAGAGCGCATCCTGCAGGAGGATTTCACCTGCAAAGGTGAGGGGCAGTGGAAGCGGGAGCTGGCGGGGGTGGGAAGGGGAGGAGGAGGGGCTGGTCTCAGCCTGGCAGGGCTGACGCTCCCCATGCCTTGCCCAGCCCTGAACTCCACCTGCAATGCGCACGACGAGTTCGAGTGTGGGAACGGCGACTGCATTGACTTCAGCCGGACCTGCGACGGCGTGGTGCACTGCAAGGACAAGTCAGATGAGAAGCAGTCCTACTGCAGTAAGGTTCCTCCTCTTGCTGCTTTGCTCAGACACACACGTGCACCCCTCAGCACACGCAGGCACCCTGCTTGGGCTGTCAGCTCTGCTCCACAAAGGGAGCTGGGACTTGTGGCTGTCTTCTTGTGTCCCTCAAGTGCTCACAGTCCCCCTTGCCCTCTGAGATGGGCCCAGCCAGGCCAGGCTTTAAGGACTCCAGACCTTTTCCAGTTTTGGGAGGCAGGCTGGAGAGTGAGCTGCCTTGAGCCAGCCCGAGCCGGTGGGGCTGCAGCACTCTCCCTCCTGACACCAGCCCCCGCTGCTCAGCTGGGAGGGATCTCTGCTGGGCAAGGGCCAAGTCTAACCCTGCAAAGTTGCCAGCACAACACGAGGGAGCTCATTTCCCAGTGCTGCCTGTGTAGCTTCTTCCCCTGCTGAAGGCTCCCTGAGGAGCTGGGACACCCGGGGATGCTGGCCCTCCCCTCGCGCTCACCTCCTCCTCCTCCTCCCTCGCAGGCAGCCGCAAGTGCAAGAAGGGTTACCTGCACTGCATGAACGGGCGCTGCGTCGCCAGCCGCTACTGGTGCAATGGCGTGGATGACTGCGGGGACAACTCAGACGAAGTGCCGTGTAACAGTAAGCAGGCTGGCTGGCTCCCGGCCAGCCCTCGCCAGGGCTTAGTCATCTGTCTGGGACAGGGACAGAGGCTTCAGGAAAGAGTTACCTTCAGCTTGACAGGATGAGAGCAGAGCCAGGGCTTAACAGAGTGTCAGGGTCTGAATTCTGCGTGTGCTGCTGGTGCCACAGACCACTTTATAAAGCTCCCTCCCTGACAGCTGGGAGGAAGAACTCCCAAGCACGGCTGTGTAGCACCCAGACCCTCCTGAGAACAGTGGTTTGACACCCAGGAGGAACACAAGGCGATGGCGAGGTGCAGGGTCACTGGCTCTCATGGCTCCCATGCCCCTGAGAAAGGGGCATCCCCGAGGGCAGCTGCAGGAGCCCGTCTGCTCGGTTCAGAGCCGACGGGGAAGGGCGGGAGCTTCCCTGAGCCTGTGCAGGCCTGCTGGCGACAGGCCAGCTCAGGAGCCGAGCTCAGGCTGCCGGGCAGAGCGCGTGAGCTGGAGAGGCACCGGGTCCCAGCCGAGAGGGGACCGGAGCTGGGAGCGCAGGATCGGGCGGTTACACAGCTGTGCTGGGCAGCGGGGCAGTCCGTACGTCGGGCAGTCCGTACGTGGGGCAGTGCATACATGGGGCAGTCCGTACGTGGGGCAGTCCGTACGTGGGGCAGTGCATACGTCGGGCAGTGCGTACGTCGGGCAGTGCGTACGTGGGGCAGTGCATACGTGGGGCAGTGCATACGTGGGGCAGTCCATAGCTGCTCTGGGGAGCGGGGGGGTGTGCGTGCACGCAGGTCTGCGACGCGAGTCGGGGCCGTGGGGTGGCTGTACACGCTAGGTCCTCCAGCCCAGCCTCATCCACCACGGGGCCTTCCCCCTTGCAGAAACCAGCTGTGCTGCTACCGAGTTTCGCTGCCGAGATGGGAGCTGCATTGGGAATTCAAGCCGCTGTAACCAGTTCATTGATTGCGAGGACGCTTCGGATGAAATGAACTGCAGTGAGTGCCCCAGCTGCTGTCCCGTGTCCCCCGCCGCCGCCCCAGCGCTGCCCTGCTGGAGCTCTGGAGATGCTCCTGCCCTCCTGCGGGCAGGGGCCTGGGTCCCTGCACCTTGTTTCAGTCTTTGGGACTTGTGCTGAGTCAGGGGGCGAGAAGGGCCCTGGCTCCTGTCCCGTCAGCAGAGGCCAGCCCAGTTTAGCCCGCTGGCTGGACGCAGCCCCAGGCCATCGCTGCAGCCCCCCACGCTGTGCCTGGTACCTCGCCACCCAGCAGCCAGCAGAAGTGCTTAACGTGGTCCCAGCGGCTCGGGGCACACATCAAGCAGAGTTAGCTCGGTGCTGCTCTGGGGAGGGAAGGGCTGTCAGCAGCAGGGCGAGGGCTCAGTGCTGCGCTCTGGGAGATGGACCAAAGGGCTGTGCTGCCGCTGAGCAGCGCTCGTCATCCGGGGCTCCTGCTGTGGTTCTTTGCAGCCGCCACCGACTGCAGCAGCTATTTCAAGCTGGGAGTGAAGGGGACCACGTTCCAGAAGTGCGAACACACCTCTCTGTGCTATGCTCCGAGCTGGGTGTGCGATGGGGCAAATGACTGCGGAGACTACTCAGATGAGCGTAACTGCCCGGGTGAGAGCGGGGAGAGGGAAGAGGGCTGGTGCCTGGGAGAGCAGGGGCATCGTGCTGACCCTCTGGCCGGGTGCCCCCTCTGGGTTCTGTTCGGGCAGGGGGTGCTTTGTCGGCACACTGGGACCGTTGTCCTTTGCCCAGGCAGCTCCTGCACGGAGGGTGCTGCAGGGCGCTGGTTGGTGCGGGATCACAGAGGGCTTTTGGGGAGGAATCCTGTGGAGTCGGTCAGCTCTGGGTTGGGAGGAGGCAGGACGTGTCCACGCCACCACCATTACTGACACTTCCTTCACAAACCAGGTGGGAGGAAACCCAAGTGTCCAGCCAATTACTTTGCCTGCCCAAGCGGGAGGTGCATCCCCATGACTTGGACCTGTGACAAAGAGGACGACTGCGAGAATGGAGAAGACGAGACTCACTGCAGTGAGCGGCAGGGTGGGGAGAGCGAGGGACTCTGGGGTGATAGCACAGGGTGGTGAGCGCACGCATGCTGGAGGGGAGGCAGAACCCTCTCCTCCCTCAGACATCCTTTTGCCAAGGACCAGACTCCGGGTTCTTCCCCCTCTCTGGTCTGATTCCACAAGCTTGGGCTTTGAACTGTGGCCAGTGCAAATGTCCTTGTGCGTTTAGTGCAAGTCCTTTGTGCTTGGCACATGCATGAGTGACCATGGTCATTTTGAAGGTGGCCAGTTATGGCTCACTTGAGTTGTATTTTTAGTTCCAACCTCCTTGAACAAACTCCAGACAGTGCTCAGGAAATGGGGACCCTCCCCAGCTCCGGAGTGGGGAATCCCACACCAGTCCTACAGCTGCAGTGCCTGTGGCATGGCATGTGGGCACTGCCAGGTTTGGGCAAGCAGTAGCCCAGCACGACCCTGGGCTCCAGCCCTGGAGCCTGGCTGGCCCAGCCTGGCTGTGCTCTGCTGCCGCGTCCTTCCCCCAGCATCGCCCTAGCTCTGACACCTCTTCTCCTCTCCTCTCCTCCTCTCCCAGACAAGTTCTGCTACCCTGTGCAGTTTGAGTGCAACAACCACCGCTGCATCTCCAAACTCTGGGTGTGTGATGGGGCAGATGACTGCGGGGATGGCTCTGATGAGGACAGCCGCTGTCGTGAGTCTGCTCTGACCTCTCTCCCTGCCTGCGCTGCTGCTTCATCTCTGTATTTCTGCCTCTGCCCATCCCTTCACCCACCCTTGTTTTCCTGTCCCGTGGTCCTCACTGCTCTCCTGGGTTCTGTATCTTGGTGCCCCCCTGAGATGGGGGGGGCATGTAGCCTGGGGGTGCCATTTCTGCAGCAGTGGGGGTGACTGGCCTCCTTCCTGCTTCTCCCTTCCCCAGGGCTGACCACCTGCAGCACAGGATCCTTCCAGTGCCCAGGCACCTACGTGTGTGTGCCGGAGCGCTGGCTCTGTGACGGGGACAAGGACTGTGCGGACGGCGCTGATGAGACCCTCGCTGCCGGCTGCTGTGAGTCCCCGGAGGGCTGGGTGCGTGGCGGGGCAGGGGCTGGGGAGGAGAGCAGAGTAGTGCGGGCAGAGCTGCCGGGGGAGGCCAGCCCCCCTCGCCGAGGTCCCTGTCTGTAGAGGATGGGGTGCCTCGTCCTGGCCACCTCCCCGCCAGGCTTGCAGGAGGAAACTGCAGTGCTGTGGTCACAGCAGACCTGGGCCCGGGGACATCTGGGGGCCTTCCCCTGGCTGTGAGGAGAAGCAGGAGCGTTGTCCTGCGGAGCAACAGCCGAAGGCACCGTGTTGCCCGAGTGCTGTTCGCAGCGGCAGGACGAGGGCAGAGGCCTGGGCTCAGGCTGGGGGCGAAGGAGCGGGAGTCCCTGCCCCAAGGAGGCTGTGCCTCAGCTCTTGTCCGCAGCACCCCGAGATGAAGGGCCTGGGGGGGAGGCAGGAGAGCGCGCAGCCTGGCGAGGGGCTGACAGCGATGCCTCACTGCAGTGTACAACAACACGTGTGAGGAGCGGGAGTTCATGTGTGGAAACCGCCAGTGCATTCCCAAGCACTTCGTCTGTGACCACGATGATGACTGCGGCGATGGCTCGGACGAGTCCCCAGAGTGTGGTGGGTGTCCGTGGGGCCGGGGAGGACAGCGAGGGCCGTGTGTCCTGTAGCATGGGCCCTGGCAGCCACACTGGGTCTCCTGGGCTTTGAGACGGGACCCTGGAAGAGTATTCATCATCCAGACGGGGCTGGATGTGAGAGCAGGGTGACAGGGAGCCAGGAGAGGGAGCGGGGGGGGTTTGATGCCTGAGGGCCACAGGAGAGCTGCCCCCCAGCTCTGCTGCAGGGCGTCTGCCCTGGCACAGACCGCTTTTCGAGAGATCCAAAACCAGCTGCGTTTGCCACCTCCTTGGCCCTCCCGGGGAGGGCTGCAGGGAGGCTTGGGCACCCGTGCCACGGCCCTGCGCGCCCGGCTGCCGTGGAGCCCCGTGGCCGGCTCGGGAAGGTGGGCCGCGCTGTCTGAGCCTGCCACCCTCCCGCAGAGTACCCAACCTGCGGCCCCCACGAGTTCCGCTGTGCCAACGGCCGCTGCCTCAGCAACAGGCAGTGGGAGTGTGACGGCGAGTTCGACTGCCACGACCACTCGGACGAGGCGCCCAAGAACCCGCGCTGCAGCAGCCCAGGTACCTGCGTGGGCCGCGACCGGGCAGTGGGGCTGCCCAGCCGCCTCACACTGACCGCTGCCGCCGCCTCTGCCCTGCTGCAGAGAACAAGTGCAACGACTCCTTCTTCCTCTGCAAGAACGGGAAGTGCATCCCAGAGGCACTGCTCTGCGACAACAACAACGACTGCGCGGACGGCTCGGACGAGCTCAACTGCTTCATCAACGAGTGTCTCAACAAGAAGCTGAGCGGCTGTTCCCAGGAGTGCGAGGACCTCAAGATCGGGTACAAGGTAGGGGCCTGCAGGCTGGGGTGGTCGGTTGAAGGGATGCTCTCCCACTCCCTTCCTCCTCCACGGACACTCCTAGCGTGAGGGTTGCTTCTGTCCTGCACCAGCTGGGCAAGGGATGCACACAGGGGCACTTCTGGCCCATGGCCGTGTGTGCTGCTCTCGTGTCTGCAAGCTGGCTGTGCCTGAGCCTGCTTGTGCCACGGTGATGCCTGCCGTGTCCCAGCGTGCGGGCCCTGGGTGTGTCTAACAGCTCCGCGTTGCCTCCTGCAGTGTAGATGCCGCCCCGGGTTCCGGCTGAAGGACGATGGGAAGACGTGCATTGACATCGACGAGTGCTCCACCACCTACCCCTGCAGCCAGAAGTGCATCAACACTCTGGGGAGCTACAAGTGCCTGTGCACAGAGGGCTACAAGCTCAAACCTGACAACCCCACCAGCTGTAAAGCTGTCACAGGTGAGAGCCAAGAGGGGACTCGGAGGCAGGGATGCTCTTCTGGCGACCGTGGGACGCTGTTGACGTTGGAGTCAGTCACGGTGCTCCGCAGGATGAAGCAACTGCACCCGACTCGCAAAGGAGAGCTGGGAAGCAATGGGGCAGGGAGGGCAGTGGGTCCACAGGAGATCTGCCCACATCCCAGTGGCACTTACCTGACACGTCTCATGGTTTCCTGGTGCAGATGAAGAGCCCTTCCTCATCTTTGCCAACCGGTACTACCTGAGGAAGCTCAACCTGGATGGCTCCAACTACACACTGCTCAAGCAGGTGCGGGGGGAACTGGGAGCAGGAGGGAGCACCAGCCCCATGTGGCCGGGGGCTCGGGGTTCGAGAGGAGCCCTGCGGGGCGTGAGACCTGGGCGTCTGGGCTCTTGGCTTCCCAGGTAGATGGTAGATCCTGTAGAAAGAACAGCTCTCGCTAGGGGTACACAGGAGGTCCCATGTAAACAGTAGCTCTTTGGCAGCAGACCTTTACGAGGCAGGGGCTGCACAGCAGTTGTCTGTAGGTGCTTTTAACTTCTCTGCTGCCGGGACTGGGAGTAGAGGCTGGGGGCTCATTGGTCTTTGTAAAGGCCCCGTGACCCTGTGCTACCCGATGAGGGTATTTCAACACTTCTTCCTTCCTCCCAGGGTCTGAACAATGCGGTGGCTCTGGATTTTGACTATCGGGAGCAGATGATCTACTGGACAGATGTCACCACGCAGGGCAGCATGATCCGTCGCATGCACATCAACGGGAGCAACGTTCAGGTGGGGGACTGCAGCTGCCCCTCGGGCATCCCCGGTCCGGGCAGCTGGCCCTCACCCACCTCCTGCACAGAGAGGGTGCTGGGAGGGATCCAGGCTGGCACCAGGACCACCGGGGAAGAGGGCACAAGCCCTGCTTTGGGGTCATCACTGGGCTCACATCATCAGCCCAGGTTGCTACAGTGATGTTTTGTAGCACCATCCCAATCAGAGGTGGGCTCCACGCTGCCCCAAAGCAGAGGGCAAGGAGGGCTGAGGGAAGAGAGGAGTGAGGAAGGGGAGCTGGGCAGGACCATCTGCAGCGGCAATGTGCTGGGAAAGGGGGATGTTGTCATCCCTGAGGGTCCAGGGTCTGGTTCTCCCTGTCCAGCCCCAACATCTCTGTTTTCTCCCAACAGGTTCTTCACCGCACTGGCCTCAGCAACCCCGATGGGCTGGCTGTGGACTGGGTGGGAGGCAACCTGTACTGGTGCGACAAAGGTCGGGACACCATCGAAGTGTCAAAGCTCAACGGTGCCTACCGCACTGTGCTGGTGAACTCAGGCCTGCGTGAGCCCCGGGCGCTGGTGGTGGACGTGCAGAACGGGTGAGAGCCGGGGGGACCTGGACCTTCCCCTCTATGCAGAGTGGGGGCTGGTGGCCCCTCTGCCATCTTGCCGTAGTCCTGGAGGCTGGGAGATGGGATGGGGCCTTCCCTGCTTGCCCCCAGGACACATGGCTGTTTCCGTCTGCCCTGCACCCCCGTGCCCAGGCGCCTCGGTTTAGACACGTGGTGGGCAGAGTGCGGTCGCGGCTGTGGCTTGGGCTGGACTCAGCCTCCCTCTGTTCTTCTGTTTCATCCCCAGTTACCTATACTGGACAGACTGGGGGGACCACTCCCTGATCGGGAAGATTGGCATGGATGGCACCAACCGCAGCGTCATCGTTGACACCAAGATAACTTGGCCCAACGGCCTCACTCTGGACTACATCAACAGCCGGATCTACTGGGCAGATGCACGGGAGGACTACATCGAGTTCGCCAGCCTGGACGGCTCCAACCGGCACACGGGTGAGAGCGCCGGGGCTCCCGGGGCGCCGCGCTGCCTCGGTGGGATATGGGCTCTGGACCAGCTGTGGGAGCAGGAGCCAGGGCGGCTCCTCCGTGTCTCTGACCAGGGGGTTTGTTCCCCGGGTGAGCTGTCGCTGGAGAAGGGCTGCACTGTCGGGGGGGTGGCGTAGGGCAGCCCCTCACTGAGCTGCCCGCTCCCCCTTGCAGTGCTGAGCCAGGACATCCCGCACATCTTTGCACTCACCCTCTTTGAGGATTTCATTTACTGGACCGACTGGGAAACCAAGTCCATCAACCGGGCCCACAAGACGACAGGAGCCAATAAGACCCTGCTGATCAGCACGCTGCACCGCCCCATGGACATCCACATCTACCACCCCTACCGCCAGCCCGACGGTGAGCCAGGGGCTGGGGCCCAGCAGCTGGGGGGGCCCTGGCCCCTGGGTGGGAGCCAGGCTGGGCACGACGTGCCAAGGGACGCCAGGCTGGGCAGGGGGTGTGGGAGGGGGTTGTGTGGTGAGGAGGGTCTCGCAGCTGGGGGGTTCACATGCCTCCCTGAGGGTCCCCCAGCTTGTTCTGACTCACAGTTTTCTCCCTGCTCTCCCCAGTTCCCAACCATCCCTGCAAGACCAGCAATGCCGGCTGCAGCAACCTCTGCCTCCTCTCGCCAGGGGGGGGGCACAAGTGTGCTTGTCCCACCAACTTCTACTTGGGCAGTGATGGAAAAACCTGTGTCTCCAACTGCACAGCCAGCCAGGTAACAGCCTGCCTGCCCCTGCCTGCACCTGCCTGCGTGGACATCCCCGCTGCAGCAGGCGTGTGCCTGTGCTTGTGTGCGTGTCCCTGCTGCCGTGGGTTCCCCAGGTGCCAGCTCCTCTGCCTGTGCTGGTGCCCACGCTGTGCATCTGGGTGCTGGTGTGCGCACGCCTTCTCCAGGCACATGCAACACCTCCCTGCTGCGGCATTTCCCAGCACATGCTCATTTGGGGGTGCCCGGGAGAGCCAGAAACCCCCGATTCTGGCATCACCTTCTGCCTGCCCCCCTCCCTCCCTCAAACCCAAGAGGCTGTGTGGGGTGGGCTCAGGGTTAAGGCTTTGCCTCCAGGGCAGGACACAGAGCATCCTGGAGGTGCCTGGGAAGTGACAGCACAGTGATCAGTGCCCTTGGCAGAGTTCCCTGGGGACAAAGCCTGCTGGGGTCCTGCCTCCGCACTCCAAGCTGCCCTCACGTGCTCATCTCTCCCTTGCAGTTCGTCTGCAAGAATGACAAGTGCATCCCTTTCTGGTGGAAATGCGACACCGAGGACGACTGCGGGGACCGTTCGGACGAGCCAGAGGACTGCCGTGAGTGCCGCGTGGTGCTGAGCAGAGCCCGCAGTGTCGCAGCCCCCCAGCCACGCTGCCCGGTTCTTGCCCGCCCTGCAGCATCGGTGCGCGGTCCGGAGCGGCCTGGCGCTGCTTGTGCAGCTGGTCCCCCAGAGCCCTGCGGCTGCTCTGCCTTCGGGACAGCGCTGCTGCTCCCTGCTCCCTGTTAATGAGGCTGAGGGAGCAGTGGGGTAATGCTGTCCCTGCGTGGCGTGTTGCCCCATGGAGGACAACAGCCAGCTGCTGGTGCTGGAGCAGAGCTGCCCCTTCACTGCGCCAGAGCCCAGGGCTGGGTGCTGGTTTCTCAGCCCCTGCTGAGGACCCCAGAAGGAAAAGCAGGGGCTTAAGGTTTGCCCTGAAAATGTTCCCCAGAGCAAAGCGTTTCACCCTGTCTTATTGCCCCACAGCTGAGTTCAAATGCAGGCCAGGGCAGTTCCAGTGCTCCACTGGGATCTGCACCAACCCAGCCTTCATCTGTGATGGAGACAACGACTGCCAGGACAACTCGGATGAAGCCAATTGTGGTAGGTTCTCCACTGCCCCTCGTGACCCTCAAAGCGCAGCAGGGCTGCGGCGTCCCGGTAGGGCTGCGATGCAGCGTGCCAGCTTCTGACTGTGCTGCCTCCCTTCCCAGACATCCACGTCTGCCTGCCCAGCCAGTTTAAATGCACCAACACCAACCGCTGCATCCCTGGCATTTTCCGCTGCAATGGTCAGGACAACTGTGGTGACGGCGAGGACGAGAAGGACTGCCGTAAGTGGGGGCTGTGGAGCGTGACAGGGACGGGGACCATGCGCAGTTAGGGGTGAGGAGTTCAGTGCCGCGTCAGGTCCGTGTCTTTGGGTATTGGCTCCTCTGCAGGCTGGCTTCTGGGTGGTCCTGCCCATGGGCATGGGGCTTTCTCCTTACCTCTGCCCCGCGCCAAGCCTCTGCCCACTGTCACCCCGCTGCCCCTACAGACGCTTCTGTTTCCTAGTGCAAGTGAAATCCTGAAATCCTTCAGAGTGGCAAGTTTGATATTTGCCGTGGATTTGCACTGAGCCTGTTGCACAGCTGAGGGATCTTGTGGCTTCTGCCCTGTCTCCCTGCAGCTGGTCAAGTCTTCTGGAGCCACCACGGGGCTCTGCTCCCCTCCCCTCTCGCGCATGTGGTCACCAAGCATGGCCAGACTCTTGCCGTGATGCCCAGAGCGTCTGCATGCCTCTCTGCTCTGTAGGGTGGTTTTTGCGGGGCGGTGGCTGGCAGACCCCTGCCCGCCCCCCCTGCCCCTCCTGACTCTGCTTGTTCCTCCTGCAGCGGAGGTGACTTGTGCCCCCAACCAGTTCCAGTGCGCGATCACCAAGCGCTGCATCCCCCGTGTCTGGGTGTGTGACCGGGACAACGACTGCGTGGACGGCTCAGATGAACCTGCCAACTGCAGTAAGCAGCCTGCGTGGGGCGGGCGCAGCTCTGGCCACGCTGGCACAGGGAGCTCCCCTGCAGCCGCTCACGTCTGTGTGTCTTTGCCTGTGGGATGGTGGGTGCTGCTCAGTCCTGCGGGCACTGCAGGCAGTCGGTCGTGGTGGGGGTGGCTCTGCCTGCGTCTGTCCCACTGAGATCTCCTCTCCCTGACTTCTGCCCAGAGAACTGCTTGAAAAGGGGAAACCTCGCTCCCCCTGTTTCAAGCAGGGGGGCTGCAGTCAGCTCCAGGCTGCTGGCACAGGGTGTTCATCAGCCCTGCAGAGAAAGAAATGTGCCTGGCCATGCTAACCCCACCTCTCCTCCCCACGTCCACGTCACCTTGTTTCTCCCCACCAGCACAAATGACGTGTGGGGTGGACGAGTTCCGGTGCAAGGACTCAGGCAGGTGCATCCCAGCACGCTGGAAGTGCGACGGGGAGGACGACTGCGGGGATGGGTCCGACGAGCCCAAGGAGGAGTGCGGTGAGCAGGAACGGGGGCTAGGGAAATGAGCCCAGAGGGCATCTTGTGCCCCCCTCCTTCCCAGCGGGTCAGGCTGCCCTGACGCTCCCTGTCCCCTCCTCGTCCCTGCTGTGCCTGAAGCTGGGGGAGGTGTTAGCTGCTCTTTTTCCAGACCGCATGGGCAAGGCTGGGTTGGAAGGAGACTGGCGGAGAGCAGCACTGCCCGCCCCGCTGGCTGGCATGCCCGTCCCTCCCCTTGTGCACTGGCAGTGCTGACGCCTGTCCCTGTTTCGTCCCTCGCAGACGAGCGCACCTGTGAGCCTTACCAGTTCCGCTGCAAGAACAACCGCTGCGTGCCGGGCCGCTGGCAGTGCGACTACGACAATGACTGCGGGGACAATTCGGATGAAGAGAGCTGCAGTACGTGCTGCCTTTGAGCCTCTGCCGTCCCGGGAACTGGCTGTGCAGTGCAGAGGGGAGCAGTCCAGGTCCCCCCAGCCCCTCTGCCTGCTGGTGCCCCCAGCTACGGGAGGGAGCATCAGGCTGGCCGGGTCTGATGGCTGGGTAACGTGGGGAGCAGCCTTCTCCGCCTGGGCAGGCCGTGCCTGGCGCAGGGCTCTGGCTAGCCTGGTCCTGCAGCCAGGGCTCGGCTGCTGGCTGTTCCCAGAAGCCCCAGGCAGGACAGGTAGAAGGGAGGAGGTGACCCCAGCGCCCTGCACAGCAGGCAGCACGTGGGCCCTGCGTGGCCATGCTCACCCGTGGGGCTCACGGGTGCCTCGTCCCACGCGCCGTGGAGCAGCTTCGCTCTAAACCGTCGCCCCATGCTCTGGCCCCAGCCTGGCAGGCAGCACCCTTTGAAGCGGTCTGGCCTGGGAAGGCGGCGGGGACACGCTGGGCCTTTGGGAGGGGAGCTGTGGAACCACCTGAGCCCGGGTCGCAAGCCTGGACCTGGACCAGTGTGCAGGAAGGGGGGTGGTCCCCGCAGCTGTGGCAGATGACCAAGTTGCTGCTCTTTAATGAGCTTGGTAGCGGAGCTGTGGCAGCACCCACCCTGCTGCGCCGCAGGGGACCGTGGCTGTCCATGTGGACGAGAGCTTCTGAGGCTCTGCTGCAGGCAGGAGCCCAGTCCCATCGCTCCAGAGGGGCCCAGGCTGCCCGTGGGGTGGCACTGGGGTCTGGTGCCAGCTGCAGGGGTCTGGGCAGAGCCAGACCCTCTTCCCACCGTGCAGCGCCCGCCGCGGGTTCCTCTGTCTCCCTGGAGCTCTCCAGGGTGCAACTTTTTTTTTTTTTCTTTTCTGTTGATTTCACGTCGTGTTTTTGAGTTTGTGCCATTTCACTTCATCTTATGTTTTTCTCCATTTTCACACTGTCGTTATGGGGCGCTCAGAGGTAGGTTCCTGCCAAAATCTTTTAATTCCATGTACAGTCTTTCTAAGACAAATGAAGACAATAAATTCTAGGTGAGGGCAGAGGGGTCGGGCCTGGACAACCCATCTGGATTTACTGAGTGTCAGCACCAGCATCTCCCTCCACTGGAGCCGCAGTCAGGAAGGGTCTGATCCTGCTGCCTCCACTGCCGAGGCCCATGCATGGCTCATACTTGCCTCCAAAATCTGTCCCCACCTTGCCCCTTCCTGCTCCAGCTGGAGACCCCCTGCCCGCCTCCTCCCCTGCAGTCCTGTCGGCTTCTGCGCTGCGGCCGGAGGGACTGCCTGCCCCGACACGTCCTGCACCCGGGGCCTCGTGGGGCGATGGGCAGGGGAAGGGTCCCGAGAGCCGTCCGGGTGGGAGGCCGTGCGACGGGCCATCCTCCCGCAGACGGATCTGGCACCAAGGGTGCCGGTGCCCAGCGGGTGCATGGAGCTGTGCAGGGAGTCTGTCCCCATGCCCTGCGAGGGGGGACGGGGGTGCCAGCTCTGCCGGACCTCGCCAGTGTGCCGCTGCCTTTGCTCCTGCCGGCAGCTGCCGGCGGGGCAGCAGGCATGGGCAGCAGTGGTCTGGGGGGCTCGTGCTGCCTTCGCTGGAGAGTGACCCGGGGCACACGTGCAGCTGGCAAGCTGCCAGAAAGGAGCCTGTACAAGCATAGTACCCCCCAAAAGCCCCATTTCTCCGGGAGCTGGGAGCCTGGAAGGGGGCTGGGAAGGGGGCTGGGAGGTGGTATTGGCCATGCCCCTCTCTGGCAGCTCCCGCCGCTCTGCTTGCACCCCATCCTGTCCCCAGCACCACTAGACATGTGTCTCTGTCAGCCTGTGTGCCCCACACTGCTGGCCAGGGAGACCTGCCAGGGACACCTGCCCTCACAGCCCGTGCTCAGGGGGACGCCCTGTGTTCTCTGTCCCCAGCACCCCGGCCCTGCTCGGAGAGCGAGTTCTCGTGTGCCAACGGCCGCTGCATTGCCGGGAGGTGGAAGTGCGATGGGGACCACGACTGTGCGGATGGCTCTGACGAGGTACAGTACCGAGGGCAGGGGCTCCCTGCCCACGCGTGGGAGCGGGGACATGTCCCACCCAGTCTGCCTCTGCCGGTGGTCCCCCGCCACAAAGTCGGGGCTGAGAGCCTGGTCCTGGCTGCAGCCACGGCCAGGGCTGTCCCTGCTGACTGCTGTCCCTTCCCCTGCAGAAAGACTGCACGCCACGCTGCGAGTTCGACCAGTTCCAGTGCAAGAATGGGCACTGCATCCCCATGCGCTGGCGCTGCGACGCCGATGCGGACTGCATGGACGGCACCGATGAGGAGAACTGCGGCACTGGGGGTAATGGCAGCGCTGCGTGGCTCCCTCGGGGCTGGTGGTCTTCCCCACCGTGCCCTCGTGTCTCCTGTGACCCGGTGTGGGTGGGAGCATTCCCCTGTGCGTATCAGCACTGCTCTGCCCGGCCCCTGGGCGTGCACGGACACATCCGAGCCCTGGAGAACCCCTAGCTATGCTGGAAACTGGAGCTGCGACCCCAGACCAGCGTTCTGGCAGCCAGGCAGCCCCGTCTGACGTGTCCTCCTGCCCCGTGCTGTCACAGTGCGCACTTGTCCCCTGGACGAGTTCCAGTGCAACAACACGCTGTGCAAGCCCCTGGCCTGGAAGTGCGACGGGGAAGATGACTGCGGGGATAACTCGGATGAGAACCCCGAGGAGTGCTGTGAGTGACGCTGTGTTACCTCTCCCCGCTCCCGGCAAGGCCCCTGCCCCCAGCATCCCCACACAGGGGCGACAGTCCCAGAGCCTGGGCAGCACTGTGGGTGTCTGGGGGGACTGCGGGTGTCTCTGGCAGCTCCGCACGTCCCCTCTAGATGGGTCCCCTTGGGGGCAGATGGTGGGGCCAAGGGGCAGGAGGTGGCTCCGGTCGAGAGAGCGGAGTTGCAGAGGTGCTGAGCCGGGCGTGGGGCTGGCAGAGGAGTGCGGGGACGGCGAGGGCAGGGGGCTGGGTGAGAAGAGGGCTGACCCTCCTCCAGCTGGGCCAGCAACCGCGCGATTGTCTTTGCTTCAGTCTCTTCGCTTCAGTCTCTGGAACCTGCTCGCCCTGGCGGGACAGGCCTCCCCGGAGAGCGGGCAGAGGCTGAGCAGCAGCTTGTGACAAGTGTGGCCGCCTGGCTATGGCGTCTCCTTTCACCGTCACCGTTTGTTTCTGTTTGCTGGTGCAGTGAAATTCCAGTGTCCCCCCAACAGACCGTTCCGCTGCAAGAATGACCGGGTATGTCTGTGGATCGGTCGACAGTGCGACGGCATTGACAATTGTGGAGACAACACGGATGAGAAGGACTGCGGTGAGTGGGGCCGCCCACGGGCGCTGCTCTGCGCCGGCGTGGACGGGGCAGTGCGTCACCACCGCCCTCGGGCTGGTCCTCGCAGGGCCCTGCGTCCAGCCCAGGCACTGGGGGTTGGTTTGCCCACTACTTCTTCGCAAAACCGGGAGGCGGGTGCAGTCGTCCTGATTCCCTGCCTGGTCCCTTCCACACCGTTCGCACCCTGAGGCTCCGGCGGGGCTGGGTGCCCGGGGACGCAGAGCAGCACAGCCACTCCCTGTGCTCCCGCAGAGTCGCCCACGGCCAAGCCCAAGAGCTGCAGCCAGGACAAGAACGAGTTCCTGTGCGAGAACAAGAAGTGCATCAGCGCCAATCTCCGCTGCAACTTCTTCGATGACTGTGGAGATGGCTCCGACGAGGAGTCCTGCTCCCACGGTGGGTGGGCAGGTGGGGGGGCAGGGCGGGCCGAGGGTGAACGCTGGGGAAGCTACGACAGCAGAGGTGCTGACTCCGCGTCCCACCCCAGACCACAAGTCGTACGACTGCATGACCAACACCACCATGTGCGGTGACGAGGCCCAGTGCATTCAGTCGCGGTCCACCACGTACTGCACGTGCCGCAGAGGCTTCCAGAAGGTGCCAGACAAGAATTCCTGCCAAGGTACCTCCTGCTGCTGCTGGAGAGGGCTTGGGGTCGGGCTGTCGCGCTTACAGTTGGTTTTTGCCAGTAAGATGTGTCTTCAGGCCTGTGGAATGGCTGGGGCACCAGAAATGGTGTCCTTGGGGCACAAACGTGGGGAACGGGGAGAGGCTGAGTGTCCGAGCCCTGGGTGGCGCAGACCAGCCCCCAGTGAGGGGACACCCTCCCGGCCTCCCTGCTGACTCCCGTCTCGTGCTGCCTAGACGTCAACGAGTGCCTGCGCTTCGGGACCTGCTCCCAGCTCTGCAACAACACCAAGGGCTCCCACGTCTGCAGCTGCGCCAAGAACTTCATGAAGACAGACAACATGTGCAAGGCAGAAGGTGAGGAGGGAACAGGGGAGCACACAGATGTGCGTATGCCCATGCCACCCTGCCGGGCCCAGCCGCTCTTCCCTTCCTGCTCCTCCTCCTCTCCCTGCACCTCTGCCCACCCTTCCTTCTGGCACTGCCGGTGCCATCGGTCTGTCCTTCCCTGGTAGAGCAAGCCCCAACAGGGTGCCGAGCCCCCAGCGACCCTGTCCCCTGCTCCACTGTGGAGGAGGGCTGACCTGCCTGCCCTGGCCCAGCCCATGCCGACAGCTCCTCCTCTGCAGGCTCCGAGCACCAGATCCTCTACATCGCGGATGACAACAAGATCCGGAGCATGTACCCCTTCAACCCCAACTCGGCCTACGAGCCAGCCTTCCAGGGCGACGAGAACGTGCGCATTGATGCCATGGACATCTATGTCAAGGGCAACAAGATCTACTGGACCAACTGGCACACGGGCAGGATCTCATACCGGGAGCTACCTGCCTCTTCCGCTGCCTCCACCGCCTCCAACCGTAACCGGCGCCAGATCGACGGCGGCGTCACCCACCTGAACGTGAGCTCTGTCAGGGGCCCGGTGGGAGGCACTGAGGCCAGGCTGCTGGTGTCCTCTGCCCTCACCTCTCCCCCCTTTCTGCTGTTCACAGATCTCGGGGCTGAAGATGCCACGGGGAATTGCCATCGACTGGGTTGCTGGGAACATCTACTGGACAGACTCGGGGCGGGATGTCATTGAGGTGGCGCAGATGAAAGGCGAGAATCGCAAGACGCTGATCTCGGGCATGATTGATGAGCCCCACGCCATCGTAGTCGACCCGCTTAGGGGGTGAGAGACTCAAGCCCTTTCTCCCTTGCCTCTGCCCAGCCTTCTCCCCAGAACAGCTTGTTCTGTCACCAACAAGCCTGTCCATGGTGGAAGCTCCCTGTGCCCCAGCATCACTCTCTGCGTAAGCTCGAGTTGCTGTGCCTTGGAGTCAGCTGGCCCACTGGGGTCCCATCAGTGACTCCTGGACCCTGTGGGAGAATGCGGGAGGGTTTCTCCACTGATGGGGCGTCAGCCTGTCCTGCTTTTCCTCGCCTTGCTCCCATGCCAGGAATGACCTGCCCGTATCCTTTGCAGGACTATGTACTGGTCAGACTGGGGCAACCACCCCAAGATCGAGACGGCCGCTATGGATGGGACACTGCGCGAGACCCTGGTGCAGGACAACATCCAGTGGCCAACAGGTGAACAAAGACAGCTGCCAGGAGGGCGTGAGGGTGGCAAAAGAGTCTTGACGGGAGTGGCGTACAAGCTGCTCGTGTTGGGGAGGCTCAGCCTGGGAGCTCTGAGCCCCGTGACAGGAGTGGCGGGGGGGGG
>Ga0065711_1029030_pt1 | contig 37939 bp, 15 predicted proteins | sample Hoacrofraction12_FD_59098 | JGI IMG/M metagenome (GOLD analysis project Ga0065711, IMG submission 59098) | Hoatzin crop microbial communities from Cojedes, Venezuela - Epithelial fraction 12 v2 (version 2) | ecosystem: Host-associated > Birds > Digestive system > Esophagus > Crop | place...
GGGGGGGGGGGGGGGGGGCGCTTCTTTGCCGTTTATAAGAAATAAAGCTGATAAGAGATCATACAAAAAAAAAAATGAAAGCAAAAGGTGAGGAGGCTGCATGCAAAACCAAAGCCACACTTGAAATCACAGGTGTCCTCACGGTAAGGGCTCAGGCCGCCGCTCCCTTCCCCACCTGCCTCCTTCCCTATTTATAATGCACCTGGGGTCTTCAGTCAGGCTGTTTTCTACGCACAGCTCTGTCACGTCCGAGTGTCTGGTGTCAATGCAGTGCTTTAATGTGCAGTGCACGTGCAGGGGGCATGGACACCTTCCCTCTTCCTCCCCACACACACGCTCTTCGCCGCTGCTCTTAGCGGCTCCCCTGAAGCAGCAGCCTTTTGCAGCGTGCCAGGACACAGCCCCTGTGCTGTTTCCCCACGGTCTGTGCCCTCCCTCCTCCTACCAGCCCCATCCTTTCCCTTAGCTAAACCTGCTTTAACTCCCGGCTGCAGCCGCTGCCCGCCCACCTGCCGCAGCTCCCGCTCGCCGCACCATGTGCCACTGTCCTTCCTTCCCTCCCCGCCATGTGCCACCGTCCTTCCTTCCTTCCCTCCCCGCCTCGCTGCTCGCTAAGGACACACTGTCTGCCTCCTCCGCTGCAGTCATGCAGGTCTGGATTACTGTGCACGCTGCTGAAGTCGAGCTCCTGTCGTGACCCAGCGCCCCATAGGAGGAGCAAATGAGCTGAGACGTCAACGCAAAAAATTATAGCCATGCGAGCTATCCCTGCGCTCAGCTGCTTGGAGAGCGCATACATGGCTTGTGTGACAGCGACGGCACACAGAAGCAGCAATGAAATGCAGTTAGCAATACAGCTGGGAGACAGGCAGCGAGGCAGGCACCGGTCCAGTGACTAAAATGATCCTACCGTGAGCCAGCCTGCAGTGCCTCCAAAAGTGGCTGACTACTACACAGGAGCTCGGCTTTCTTTGCAATACTCCAGTTGCCTCCGTGTGACTGCAGTGTGTGCTCTGTTTTGTTTTTGCTTGCCTTTTTGTTGCTTCCCCCCCTCCCCACCCGTCTCCCTCTCTCTCCTCCCGTGTCCTTCTCTCCAGGATGGCGGAAGCGGAGTTGCACAAGGAAAGGCTCCAAGCTATAGCAGTAAGTCAGTTTCATTTTACTTGCTCTTTTGTCCATCGCTGTGGGTTGCAGAGGGAAGGGGGGATTCCAGCGCGGTGGCTGGCAAGCCCCCGGAGAGCCTGGCGTTCGCGAAGTTGTGCGTGGAGCTCCCCATTTGGGAAATGAGTGGTTAAAGTCTGCTTTGCAGGATTTGTTGGAGAAAGAGGGCTCTAAGGAAGAGCGCTGAGCTGACACGTGCAGAAAGAAAAATGTGAATGCACGGTGGCACGCTTAAAAGATTGATGGTGGAGAAGAAAAGAAGGAGTAAGTGGGGAGGAGGGGAGGTTCCAGGAGAAAATCAGTACTCTGCTGAAAAGATATTTTGTCACAGTGGGAGCTTTACCTTAGCTGATTAAGAAGGTAAACAAAATGATCTTCTGCAGGGTGGTTTTACTGCAGAAAATAATTGTGACATTGCTAGTTTTTAGGACAATCCAATACAAATGCTGCCTTATCAAAATTGTGGAATTATTTGATCTACTACTGGAACTGTCAGCTCTATAGCTGAGCACACACTTTCAGACAAATTCCCTGCCGAGTGGCATCCTGGGGGGGGTAAAGTCTAGGCAGGATTACGCCCCATTTTAGTTAAAAATTTGTTTTCACATTTAGTACCATAGTTTGGAGTGAGCCATGGGCTCAGCTGGTGCAAACCTCAGAGGAACGTAGGCAGTGACACCTGGCGAGGACTGGGCCTGGGTGTTTAAAAACCACCATCATCCCCGCACGCAGAAATTGCCAGCTCATCTTCTAGCATGGCACAGACGCCGTCTCAAAAGGCCTGTGTTTCCGTGGGCACTGCCAGTCTGCCAGCCCCACACAGCCTGCCCTTGTTCGAGTGACACCCAGCTCTTCTTCGTCCCCGTGGCTCAGATGTTGATGCAGCTGTGCTGGTCCCAGTCGGATGGCACGGTCCGTGCCGGGGACCGCACACCTGGAGGTCTGAAGGGAAATGACAGAAGACGACAGGGCCCGCATGGGTTTTACGTTCCCTTCCCCGCTTCCCCCAGTGATCAACAGATGCTACGTTTTTACTGTAGCCAGCAGAGATTACAGATTTCCTTTGTAGTAAGTGGAATGGCTGCTGCTGCTGCTACTCCTGCTCCTGCTGCTGCTGTTCCAAGCTGTTTTCTTTAAGTCTGCTATTCCGCTAATAGGTCCGTGGAGATTTAAAATAACCAGATGTAAAACAAATAGATCAGTTTTTTTTTTCTCTAAAATATTTCCTGAAAAAGAGCAAATGGTATCATTTGATGTGGGGGGGTGGATACTATAACCGTTTAATTTTTCAGCCAGCGGAAAGTAGATGCATATTTTTAAGCTGGTTCACAGTTTGCTGTCAGCATAGGCATTGCCAAATCTCCAAATGGAGACACTGGGAACATTGCACTGGAGGCAACCCTTGCCACTGCCTCTGGTTTGGGACTGCTGTACAGCAGAACCATACTGCAGAGCTGCTCCACGCATTGCTGCTGTGCACAGCTCTGAAAAACTTCCATGTCTGCGTTAAAAAAATGGTTTGCATTATTGCTGCTTCTTTTGACTGCTATGTACCAGAACACCAAGCGGCACCCATTTCCACTCCACATGATGTTCTTAAACCTTTCACCAGAATAAATCAGATGCTCTGCTTCTTGGTGCTTTGTATTTCACACCAATGTTGCTATTATAGACATGAAATTTTTCCCTGTTATATTGCAGCTTTTTACAGTAAGTTCATGCTGGTATGAGAGAAGGCCTTCAGAATCTGGGTCTTCATTTTCTATATATGTTTACTTTTCGATTTCTCTTTCTGGCAACTAATAAAAGATAGTATAGTAATGTATGCAGTGAATTAGATTATTGAAAGAATTTTACTTCAGCTTCAAAAATACTCAGCCTTATTTTAACCTTGAATGTAGGTACACGAACTGACTTGTTTGCTTACCCACTCTGCAGAGCAACAGGTCTTCCATGTGAGCTCATTAGGTAACTTTTCTCCTGTGCTTGGGCTGCTGCAAGTGTTTGTCAGAACGCAGACAAGTTTATCTGTAGTGTAAGCTTTTCTTCATCAGGATGAGTGACATGACAAAAGTTAGGTGTCTTCTGCCACCAGTTGGCTAAAATAAGGTCAATACTCAAAACTTGCATGACCTACCTTAGAAGAAGAAAAGGGTGGTATTTAGGTTCAGCTTGGTGTTCCCTTTGTTTTAACAAGCTGCAGCATCTCACTCAGACGAGCAAAACCTAGCGCCATCACTCTTCAGTCAAGCTGGCTGAATGGTAGGCGTGTAGAAAGAACTGTGTTTACCACTGGGACGGCTACACACTGTTGCCTGTATACATGTGCTTGCTTCCATAATCACCAAGCAAATGAGCTTTCCAGGGAGAGAAGCAGAGTAAATTTTAAGTGTGCATCACTGAATATTTAAAGAAATTAAACCAAACATGGAAATATGAGTATTTGTACCAGAGGGCTGATGCCTTTTGAAAAGTTTGATATTGTACTTTGTTACTCTGACTAATCAGTTTTAACATATGCCTCTGGCACAGAGGCAAGAGCCATCAAAAGAGCAAAAAAGGGGTCTAACTGTTAGTGTATTAATCTAAACCTTGATGAACTTGAATTAGCCACTTGTTTTGCCAGCAGCAAGTACTTAGCCTCCCTGTGCATTCATTTTCCATCTGTAAACTGTGAACAATGGGCTTTGCCCTTGTCTCAGAGAGCTGTTAGGGATGCATGCAAGACTGAGGGGAACTTGGATGCTACGCTTTACCAGGGCTAGAAATAGCTAAATAAGCCTTTAAAAAATAGGATGTGTGATTCTAAAGAAAAAAAAAGCTTTAAATGAATAGGGTTTTAAGGCCATTGCACCTGTTTAAGCCGTGATTTTTAGATCTTTCTGTTTCTGAAGCTCCTAAAATTCACAGGTTGACGATAGCAAGACTCAGAGCACTGTGGCGGTCTGGTTTGCAAGGTGCAGAGATGTGAGCCAGCTACTGAAAAGTAACTCTAGTTATTTCTGCTTGGGAGGAAAACACAAAGTCTATGTCCTGGGGAAGTCCTATGACAGCTGGGAGTGGTTGGTTTTCTGACCCTTCCTTGAGCAGATGTCACTTCGCGTCTCCCCACTTGGGTACTATGTGTGCAGCAGGCAGATACTGGTAAATCCTGTCATGCCATACTGCTCACAACATCTGTTTGAGCCCGACCTTAAATCACAGCCACAGTGATCTGCTCCTCCACCGCTGACAGAGTCGAGCAGTGCCCATTCTGAGCGCTGCAGGAAGATGCTTTACAGGATGCAAACAAAAGGTTAAAAGAGGAGGATGGAAGCCATCTTCTCTATTCTCTCTGAGCTTGTTCCTAGAACACACTTCAGCGCCTGTGCCTGCTCCCTTCCTGAAGAGGGGCAGTGGGTAAAATTTTGAGTGAAAAAGGAAACATTTTTGTGGCTTTAAAAAATACGCCTGCTATGAGTTGCTCAGAAGTTTGGAATGCAAATAGTCCCAGAGGAAGCAGATTCAGTGGCCAGGGGACAGGTGAGCTAAGTTAATTTATCGCATTTTGGATAAATAAACTGTGTGGCTCCACAATTCATTATATGGGCCCCTTCTCTATGACTGCAGACATCACCTTCAGGTAGTAATCTAAACATGGGCAAGCATTTATGAAAAGTAAATATTTTCCATCACTTACCTAGTAGTCATAAAGCTGGGAAGTGGGGGCATGGAGTATGTATCGGTGCATCTGGGGTACAAATGCACACGTGACACAGTGAATATGTGTCACCTATATATCAGGTGAATTAAAAACAATCATTGAGGGACAGCACTGAGGAGAAATCATCCACTAGAGCAATAACCAGTGCAGGAGCTGGAGAGGGTGTTCAGGTTGAGGAGACATGCAGCCTAGAGATGCAAATGGGAAGATACTAAAATACTCTGATTTCCTAGTAAGTAAAAACAACAGTAATGCTAGTTACCAGTTTCTCTATGAGATTATGAGTTTTCTGAGCTGGATCTAACATTACTTAAATGTCATAAGGTGTTTGACTTAGTATGGCAAGACACTACTGTTAAAAATAGTCCCCCCTGTATCAGCTGAGTATGCCTTAGATGGATTAAGGACCGGCTAACTGACAGGTCTCAAAAAGTTGCTGTTGATGAAGGAGATATTGCTGAACACAGCCTTGTTCCTTGGCTGCAAAGACAGGGGAGAGCTTACAGGAAGCACCTTTTCAAGGCTTGAAGGTGTTCTCTGCTGGTACTTTGATGTAAATGCAAAATCAGTGCCCATGTAACATGAAGAGTGGTGGAGGAGTAAATACAACGACAAGCAGCAGTCTTGCAGAGCAAGTTGGGTTATTCGGTAAATGGGGTCCTCCATGTAAAGAAGTTCTTCGCACCAATACGCAGCTGGTGTGAAGACAGGCCGATGCAGGGCCACGCATCCAGATAGAAGGGAGTACAGGCCAGCACCACAGAAGAGGGCTCTGCGGTCTGATCAATGCTGCCTCCTGCAAGGCACTAGAACCAGTGTGGGAAGTAATTCAGTAGGGTTGAGGAGGGGATCCTTGTCTGCACAGCAGATTAGCTTCACACCAGTTAAACCTATATGAGGTTAGGCTTTAGAGTCCTCCCAAAAGGGAGGCAGGTGCATATATGTTTACATATAACACTGCATGAACTTTTCAACAGGTATTTGAGACTAGTAATACAATTATCTTTTGGAAAGATGGTACCGGTACAGTTTCAGTATCATAATTGCTGATAATCTAGACAGTCTACATTTCTAGATTGGACACTCAGCAACTGCAGTAAGCATCACGCGGTGTCCATAAATTTCAGAAAATTTATTGACAGAAAATCCAATATCTCTTTTTTTCCCCCATGCACTCATTGTCTCTTAGGCCACAAAATTAAAACTCATGACTAGCAGATCTTGTGCCCGAGGTCATTTTATTGTAACATTCCTCCACAATTTTTGTGAGTCCTTCCAGAGAACATTGTTCATGAAAATTAGAATCTCTGGTGTTAGGAATCACATAGAAAGATGTGGCAAATTAATTTACTCAACAGTTTACTGTTGCTATGATGACTTAATACACTAGTTTCCTATGCCTTCATCAAGGAAGTAATATTTTTGTCCTTGAAGTTAAGCACATGATCAAATCTGTCTGAATTCAGCTGTTTTCAGACCTAAGGCCCACAGAATAAAAGGGCTGAAAGATATGAAAGGAGTAAGCAGCCTGGTACGTTTCTGCTTGGAAAATAGGTGTGAGAGGAATCTGCAGAAGTCTACAAGGTCGTGCATGTTGTAGAGAAAGAGGATAAGGAAATACTACTCATACTTTTTGCCACAAGAACTAGTAGGTGTCTAAAGAGGGTAGCAGCTGCGAAAAAACCAAATCCAAAGAGATCTTCTTCCCTAAATGAGTTGTTAAGCTGTAGAGCCCCTATTTCCAGGATGTGGTGGATGCTCAGAGTGCACCTGAGCCTGAGGAGAACCCAGGCATGCTCATGCAAGTGGAATCCAGGTAGGATTTTTTCATTTGATAGAAGTAATTTCTGAGTTGCGAATTGCTAGAGCCTGGCAGGGAAGTTTTACATGTATTTGTCATGCTCCTGAGGTCTTCTGCTTTACGCACTGTGCTAGAATGGGGCATGGGTTAGATGATCTGACACCACTCTGTGTACTCAAACACATTCCTGGAATAACCATGTCACGAGTTTTGGGACGAAAGAAAGTCCCCTTCACAATTCATCGTGAAGCAATAAATATTACTGCTATGTAGTTTATCCAATTTTTACATTCCCATTTTTCTCTTATTATCCTATTTGCAGTTGTATTTACAGCTCTGATTAATCACAACCATTCCTGTGCCATCTTGTTCCTCATCAGACCAAATGTCCAAGTACCTGAAATAGAAAATTCTCCTGTAGCTGTAGCTGTCCTTGTTTTATATTTTGAGCTGAAAAAACTTGAGGGCTAGTGAGATCTTAACAGATTTCCGAAGTACTCTATGGTGAGGAAGACGACCTGGTGGGGTTAGGAGGAGTCTGTATCCTGCTGCACATATTTCCGGGAATGGGTTTAGTATGTGTAACCTAGAGATTGTCACAGACTAAATCTAAATGAGGTCTATATTGTGAGCATGATATGAACCTGTGAGGTTCCCATGAACCTCAGTGGCAAACAGCTGTGGGAGAGGAAGTATTATGCTTGCATCTGCTATAAAGGATGAAGAGAGGTTTCCCTGCAGCACTGCCCTGGACTGCAGCAATATCATGAGTCAGCTTTAAGGCAGACCTTGCACACAGAAACCTGTGCGAGCACAGATGTATCTTGTCTTGGCTTCTGGAGCATAGAAAATACTGAGAGTTCATGCGCCGTGTAAGTAATGTTATGGCCTTTCCCCTTTCTAAGCCAAAAGCCAAAGAAAAACGTCTTTAATGTCTGAAAACTAAAATTACTGTCTCAAGTTTTTTCTGTATTGTTGCTTTAGGAATCTTTACGTGACAGCAAAAGAAGCAGAAATATGATGAAAAATATTGCTGTCAAGGTATCAGCGAAAACTAGGAACAAATAGAAACCAGAAACCAGCTTGCTCTTGAGAAATTTCTAGACAGTCTCCAGACTTACCCAAACTCAACTGTTTAAATTTAGAATTGTTTCCACAGCACATTCCTAGCCCTTAACGCATCAGCAACATCTCTTGAGCGCAGACAAGGAGCCGAGATCCTGGATTTCATTTTGTGCCTTTCAAACTATATTTTGCAAAATAAATTGAAAATGGGTGAAAATTTTTTTGTGATTTTGTTGCTGGTGTTGTGAAATCTCTGCTAAAGTGAAATAGTTGTGAAAGACTTACATTTTTGGAAACGATTGAAGAGCCCTGTCCTTGAGTGTGTAACTTTAAGGACAGATGCTGCACACTGTGGTGGCAGTGGGGTAGATGTTCCTGTGAAGTCAGAGGTGAGACTTTGGGATTTACACGCTGTGCTAAAAGTGATAGATAGCTAGGTAGCTGGGATGAGGGTGGGATGGGGCTGGAATGGGGTGCATGATGATGCTCCATCTCTCCTTGAGCACTCTTGCTCTTCCAGGAATCACTCTTAGTATCTTAAGTCTTTGCCTGTTTTACAAATACTGTTTTATTCTTGTACAGAATGAAGTGTGTTTTTTCATCACCTGAATCCTTGCAAAGTACAGTCAGCAGCAAGATGGTTGGTCTGCAGCATGTATTTGGCAAAGCACTGGACTGCGCATGCATAGTAAATTATGAGGACTCACATCAGTAATATTTATCTTCTGAGCCACTTTGTGAGTGCATCCCAAGGAACTTTGCAGAGACTTCAGTGTGTTTGTTTATCAATGGGGCAAATGAAGCTTGGGCAAGGCATTTGTTTGCCTGTTTCGCCAGCAAACGCAGAAAAGCAACGATTTCAGTCCTGTGGTCCCTTGTTTTGGTAGGATGGTGTTGAAATATGACCTTAAACCTTGCCTTCACTTGAATGGCACATGAGCATGTGCTGAGTCTGCGTGTCTGAGGCACTGTTCAAACTGAGGATGCCTTTCAGAAGCAGGACTTGGGAGTGCAGCGATGCTACACCTGCTTCTGGTCCTAATTTCCCTCGCATAGAAAAGTCTTTTCTGTTGCACATTCTGATCTGAGAAAGCCATGTGCTTGCAAGGGTTAACATCATCTGACAAGTCCAGTGGCAGTGAAATGGGTATGGCCTTTTGGCAGTTGCACCCCAGACCTGTGTAGCTCTTGACACACAGATGCTTTTTGTTACTTAGCTGACTTGCAGCGAGGTTAGGCGCTGGAGGCGTGTAAAGCGTTCTTCCTCTTTGCCAGTAAAAATAAATGCTCTCTGTGCACAAAAAAAGGCCAACGACCAATGCAATTTGGGGAGCTCTTTTTGGAATGAGACAGACCTGCTCTCATCTACAAGTTGCTGCCCTTTTCAGACAGCACAGAGCTCAAGCTGTTGATTTAGGCGGTGCTCTGATTATTTAAATATGAGCTGCCAGCATCATTTGTCAGGATCCACAGACAACAGTTAGCAGGGTGGGACTCAGCCTCTCTGCAATGACTAATAATAGCAGCCACTGACAGTCGGCTAAAGATTTGGGACAGCGGAGGTGTGCTCAGATTTTAAAAAATGCTTACCTTGAAAGAAAGCCCTCAGCTTACCAGCAGAGAGCTAAATAAAAGGTGCTTTCCAGACTTCTGGGGACATGTCATTGTCAGCTCCTGTGCTTCAGCCATGTTCTTTTGCCATGCAGAGTTATAAGCAGCACTGCAGTAGAAGGGAGTAACCTGGGCAGGTGATGGCTAACGAGTACCTATTAAGAGGTTGAAAATCGCAGACAGAGATTAGAAGCCAGATTGCTTTGTAATTTATTGCTGCGGAGGAAGAGTTTAGCAGCCGGTAATGCTTGCTGCAGAGAGTCACGCAGCTGTAGTCACTTTATGGCAGCAGCAGGAGTGAGTGCAGAGCTGAGATTACTCGGGAGCGGGTAGCAGTGCTAAATGCAAGCGCCAAGATATTAACCAGCTGAGCGCCGTGCGCTGCAGTGCCAGCTTCAGAATGACTGGTTGTTCCCAGTGGGCTTCCCAGAGGGAAAGGGGTTGGACTCCACGCACACACAGATGCACTTGTTAGCCTCTCATGGAACAGGCCTGCACTGCACCATGTGTCAGGTCCTTGGACAAACTCCCGCTGACATCCGTGGGTTTTTAAAGGATCTCTAGTCATCCAACTGTTTCCCGTTTGGAGCATAAAGCAAGCATTTGGCATCCAAGGTGTCACTAAATTTATGATAACTGCAGCACAGGGGACTGGATTGTCTCGTATACTGGCTTTGGTACAAAATAACTATCTTGGATATGTTGTCAAGTTCTGTCAGCTCTGTGCAGACACTATAGTGTTTGGGAGTTAATCTCTTACCTATTTTCAATTCCTACCAACATTGACATAAAAAATAAGTCTCAGTTGTTAATCATGTATTTGTTCTTAATAAATATGACCATATGCAAGCACTTGCTACGCTTTAGAAAAGGAGGCTCCAGTAGAAGGCTGATTCATTTGCCAGCATTTTAAGCTACATCTTTAAAATCACTCCTTGTGGTAAGGATAGTTGCTGAATTAGAAATGTGCATAAATTGCTTCCAGCATCATGGTGAATTTAGTAGATTGATCTGGTTAAAGAAGTAACTTCTAACCAGCCAGCAAAAATAAATTCCAGTTTTTGTAAAATGAAATAAAGAACAGTCTAAACATGACATCTTTAAGAACTGTGTACCTGTATCAGTAAAGACACTGAGAAATATCAGCAAAATTTACACTTGTTATTGCTCAAGTTTCAAAGAGTACAAAATTCAGACTGAAATCCATATAGGATAGCTGAAACTCATCTGTGAAACAGACACCTGTTCATACTTTTTGTGCTTTTCATTATCTGCTTCCTGATCTCCAAAGAAAATGTAATAGAATGTAAGTTGTTTGTAACCATTTTTGTCTTTGTCATGTGTGACATCACATACAATGCTAATCAAAGTTTTTGATGAGATTGATGTGACACTGAGCAGTGAAGACCTCTTCCTCTATGGATTTCTCAGTAATTCAGAGGACTGAATGTCCCACAGAGGACTTGTTCCAGAATCAATAAAGTTTCCAATATAGACAACTCTTTACATTAATGATGGGTTTTTTCCTGGGTTTTAAGACTGTATAATAATTCATAGTTAGGGAGACAAGGTGTCTTTTAAAGATTATTCCACTGCTAAGAAGGAGGGGATGGATGATGCTGTTGAACTGGAGAGAGCTGGTAGGAGTTTTCTGCCACAAATCTCAGGGCACTGGGAAGAATTCCCCTCTGCATTTGGCCCCTGTCTCTTGGGAGAGCGCTGCACCATCCTTCCGTGCCTGACAACTCACAGACTACGAAAGCAGTCCTGAAAAGCAGATGTAAGGAAACAAGACTGGTATGGTCCAAGTACCTACAACTCCAGTTTCTACTTCACGTTGGTCTGTGACATTGTAGGGCAAACCACTGTCCTTGCTACGACGCGTAAGAGAACGGAAGTAGTATTTGGTCTCTGTGACTTTGAAAACACATATTCCTTGATAAAATAAATTCAGTTTGCATTGATGTGAATAACATTGACCATGTGATTCTGGGCAAGTCATAGGTGGCTATTTGCAAGGCGGTAAGGTCCAATAAGAGCAGGTGGCCCTGGTTATATATTGTCACTATCTGTATGGATTGCAGAGTGGTTTAACCAAGCTCCATCCATGTGCCACTGAAGGCAGAAGCAGTATCAGGTTGTGTGCTTGCCCGAGCTGCTGTGACACTGGTGTCCTCACCGACCAAGTAAACACACCTGCAGGGCTTGTTGCACGGTTCACCCGTTTGGCTGCAAGTGGCACACTGAGCTGGAGGAGGCTGCAGTGAGAAGTAGGTAGACCTGGTTTCTCATTGGCATTGTTGTGTTGGTCACATCTCTGTCTAGGGGAAGCTAACAGGCGCAGGTGTCTGGAGAACTGAAGCAAGAATACATATACTAGCGATCAGCTGTCACAGTGGTAACCTGTACCAAAAAGTGTCCAGTCTGGGTGTGACCTTGTTCCAGTTCCAGACAACATTTGATAAACCTGGATCAGATAATGTAGCACAATCACTGTACCTGTAACCTGTGTTTTGCTGGAAGGGGCTGTGAACACACATGAAAAAAAGAGTTTAAAATAGACTGGCAGGTTACTAGTCTTTTTCACATGGTATCTTCAAAACAAAAAGACTCTTAACACCTAGTGTTAATCAGTTGCTGGATAGCAGCTCTGAAGAAAAGATGAGAGGATTATAGTGGGTAATTCTGTCTGAACATGAGGAACAACTTCTTCACTCCGAGGGTGAAGGAGCACTGGAACAGGCTGCCCAGGGAGGTGGTGGAGTCTCCTTCTCTGGAGATATTCAAGACCCGTCTGGACAAGGTCCTCTGCAGCCTGCTGCAGGTGATCCTGCTTCGGCGGGAGGGTTGGACTAGATGACCCACAGAGGTCCCGTCCAACCCCTACCATTCTGTGATTCTGTGATTCTGTGACTCTGTGATTCTGTGATTCTGTGATTCTGTGATTCTGTGATTCTGTGATTCTGTAATTCGGTGAATGTTATTCAGCAATCTCATCCATCATGGAAAAGGCAAACAGCCTGGTATAGATAGACAAGAATGCTGCCTATAAGGCACATGAAATTGTACCCTGGTCAGACCCGTGCTGAATGATAGTCACCAAGAAAGACATGGGCCAAAAGCGGAAGAGTCCATGAGAGCCAGGAGTCATCAGATGTGGAGGAAAATGACTTCTGAAGGAAGACAGAAGAAGTCAGAATTGTCTCGCCTAGTGAAGAAAATACTGAGGTTCAGCTGATCTTATTTAAGGGTAGGAAAATCTCTCCATGTTCCTCTGAGGGTGGATCATCAGTATTTTTACTTGCGCTCATATGTTGCTCAATCACCTGGTGATAAGTATCTTACGTATAAACGGTTCTTCTGCAGCCAGTCAGTTTTCTTGTAATGCCAAGCACAATGCTTCCCGGAGACTTGGCAGTCAACATATGGATGCTTGGACACCCGGGAGAACAGTTCAGTCCAACCACAGTGAAAGAAGACTGAAGCTGGCTAGGTTTATTTTGGATTTTGGATAGGCTAAGTGAGTGGGTAGTCAGTCACAGGAGTTTAGATATGTTAGGTAACATGTTCACATCAAAGTACATAAAATTAGCTCTTTTGTTGGATTAGATCACCAGTACCTGTACTATTCTCCTGCAGGAGGACCCTGTCCTGCTCCTCACCAAGTTATTAGGAATTTTGCTGCTGGTTTCTGTGGTGATCAGGAACAGACCCATACTCTCCCCATGAGTGCTCACGCTATTTCTGACTCTTTATCATCACAAAAATCAACAGATATGTGCCAGATCACATGTCTTAATCAGACTTTTCAGGACAACCAGTTATAAGGCTGAGGGTAAATAAAGTGACTTAAGTGACATAGACAGTGGGATTGAGTGCACCCTCGGCAAGTTTGCAGATGACACCAAGCTGTGTGGTGCACTTGACTTGCCCAAGGGACAGGATGTCATCCAGAGGGACCTGGACAAGCTCGAGAAGTGGGCCTGTGTGAACCTCAGAAGGTTCAACAAGGCCAAGTGCAGGGTCCTGCAGCTGGTTTGGGGTAACCCCTAGTACCAATATGGGCTGGGCGATGAAGGCATTGAGAGCATCCCTGCTGAGAAGGACTTGGGGGTACTGGTGGGTGAAAAGCTGGAGATGAGCTGTCAATGTGGGCTCACAGCCCAGAAGGCCAACCATCTCCTGGGCTGCATCAAGAGAAACATGGCCAGCAGGTCGAGGGATGGGATTCTTCCCCTTTGCTCCGCTCTGTTGAGACCCCACCTGGAGTCCTGCATCCAGCTCTGGAGCCCTCAGTACAGGAAAGACATGGACCTGTTGGAGTGTGTCCAGAGGAGGGCCACAAAGGTGATCCAAGGGCTGGAACAACTCTCCTGTGAATAAAGGCTGAGCGAGTTGGAGCTTTTCAGCCTGGAGAAGAGAAGGCTGCAGGGAGACTTTACTGCAGCCTTTCAGTCCTTAAAGGGGGCTTATAAGAAAGACAGGCTTTTTAGCAGGACCTGTTGTGATCGGGCAAGGGATAATGGTTTTAAACTAAAAGAGGGTAGATTTAGACTGGATATAAGGAAGAAAATTTTTATGGTGAGGGCAGTGAAACACTGGAACAGGTTGCCCAGAGAGGTGGTAGATGCCCCATCCCTGGAAACATTCAAGGTCAAGTTGGATGGGGCTCTGAGCAATTTGATCTAGTTGAAGATGTCCCTACTCATTGCAGGAGGGTTGGACTAGATGACCTCTAAAGGTCCCTTCCAACCCAAGCTATTCTATGTTTCTATAATTCTATGATAAAGTGGGATTCACCATTCCTCTAAACGTGAGAGGTGCACGCTTTGCCACTTGTCACATACTCTTATGCCTAGTACAGAGGCACAGTTAGAAAGTGGCTAAACTCACCTCCTGAAAGTTCAAACTTTTATGTAAAAGAATGACTAGATTTTAAATACCACATATTCTTTTTCAACCACAGGAGATAGCCAGTTTTGAGAACCTGGGTCTTTTAACAGCCGCTGCCCTTGACTTCTTGTCCTGTATGTTACCAGGAGTCCAGATATTTAATAACCTTTGCTGCAATCAGCTTCCCATGATTTACCTGTGCTTATAAGGAAGTGCTTTTTCAGTTGAATTGTCCTTCGAACAGAAGGTTTTTCTCTTGCTATAAATGTTACCAACAGGAAAAAAAAAGATAGTAACAACCTTATTTTCTCAGTAAGAGGAACGGATGAAAAAAAGGAAAAAGCAAAAAAAGGGGAGGTATTTTCAGTTCCAGGGAAATCACGTTTGTGGTTTCTTTGTTGATCCTGGAAGGTGTGAAACTGTGAAGGCTTAGCAAGCTGAAATTTCCCTAATGCTCTACCCTAAAATCAAAGGGGATGAGACCCCCATATCAAGACAATACTGTCATTGAATTTTGTTGATTTTCATTTTGTCCAGCCTAACTTTTTTTTTTAATTGTCTTTGCATACCAATGTAAAACTTTGCACTGAAACTTTGGAGCAGATCCTTAGGATATAGCTGGAGCCTGGAGAACAAATCACACATGATCTGCAGGGCAAATGAATTGTCAAAGGCCCCTAGACAGCTCAATGTCAGGCAAGTGATTTCCTTGTGGCTGCTTTTGACCTGCATGTGCAGAAAGCCTTTCAGCTTGCATTAAGGTAAGGCAACAGGTGCTCAGAATATAGCACGGCCTGACAGATTTATCATTCTCTGTTTCTGTGTTTTAAGACAGTTCCCATCATATTTAAGAAACTGATCACAGAACGCTTTCACTGCTGATGCGCCGTTAGTAATGCACTCCACTTCAAGCAGTTTCTCCTTTTTTAGCAGAATATTTTGACTTAATAAAACCCCCCTGAAACCATGAACAATGAACAATTGGTTTGCTTGTGGATACATTGCTGAAGCATTATATGTTTCCATGTGACATCCAGAATTGCAAATGTTGAGTTCTTACTAAAGTGGAAGGGTGGCAAAGCTGGTGACAACTTTTTGTGTTGTTGTAGCAGAAATTACCTCCTCAGTTTTAAACTGTTGCAATTGTCGTGTTAGCCTGTGATTAAACAACTTTGTCTTTTTAAACCAATTTTCCTCCCCTTGAAAAGCAAAATGGAAAAATGTTTTGGCTATTTGAGAAATGTCAATAGTGGTTTTGGTTGGTCCAAGAGTTGGGATTTTTTTATTCTCCAGTGCATCACTTTCTGAGAAGTGACTGCGTAAATGGCATGCAGCAATTCAAGTTGCATTGTCTTTCAAAGGTTACCATAGTGTATTCCATCTACAAAATGTTGGAAATGTTTTCCTTCCTTGGCTAAAAGGCACCAAAAGAATAACTGCGATCTTTCAGGGCATGTCTATATCGTACACTGAAGTACCTACATCTGCACAAAGATGCACATCTGGCCTTGGAGTCTGCTAGGTATCCGAAACAAGTCCTTATTGTGGCAAATCAGATGTTTATTAAAATAGATATACAACAGATATCAAAGATAATGGAAGCAAGCTGATAACTTGCTCCAAGTTCAGCACAGTTAGGATGAGCACAGCTGCCTCTGTATAGTGCTGTGGTGTATGGCATCCATTAACTCCTCATCTGACTCAGAAATACATGCCAAAGAGCCTTACTCAGTAAACTCCGCATGAAGCCTAAACTTCTGTTTCAGAAAGCAGGCAATGCAGTAGTATTCTCCTTAGTGTCCTTATTCAGACATTTTTTTCCAAATAATCACCATCACAAACTTTAATACTTTTTGTATTTTCAGTTGCTCTGATGATGACTAGCTATCTCCCCACTTTTTTCCTGACACATGAGTAAAAGCAAGATTGTCAAAACTATCCACTGACTCTGAACACTCAGCATGAGGCATTTTCAAAGCCTGCACTTTTCAGAACATAGGTTGTTGCTCCATATATCCAGAGCACCTCTCGTGTTGATGTGAAAGACGTTGTGAAACTTCAGCACATCTGACTTTCGCATCTCCTAGACATCCAAAACAAATCTGTGTTGTGGCAAATCAAGTGTTTATTGAAATGCTTTAGCCTGAAGAGACTTAGAGCATTTTATAGGGGAAAAATAATTTCTTCTGAGGCAGCTGATCAGTTTCCAAAATGGCAAATTGAAGAACAGCACACAGTTTGTGATGGGGGAAAATTGTACCTACTTACCCTTTTAACACTGATTGCATCATTGGTCTTTGTGCTTTGAAAATACAATCAATCAATATTCATTTGTTTGTTTTTTGCCGTGAAACATGGATAAAAGGAAGGAGAGAAATCAAACTTATTCAGTAGTAAGGAATACAGGACATGCCTTTGGAGACCACAACATTGGTCATGTGATAGAAAGCACAAACACCCCCTCTATAGCAGATTTGGTCTCAGTTTTGTCACTGGGTCATACTATAGGACAATTCATGCCTCTTAAAATTGCATCACCATCCTTCCCTAAAAAATGAAGATTGTGATACTTACTGTTGCACAGGAACAGTGTGAAAACCATCTATGAAAAGTCTAAATGGTGCTTTGAAGATGAGACTTCAGGTACAAGTGCTTCCCAGAGCTTTATTATTCTGTGTCCAGCAGTTGCAGTTAAAGAAACTTGATGCTACAAGGGAAGCAAAGGAAACCCCGTTATGCACCTCCTGAGTAGTTTCAGGGCAGTTTGCTTTTTGTTCTAGCAATGGAGAAGATGAAGCTATTGCTCACTACTGGCATTAGAGCAGCACCAGCTGAGATCACAGAATCACAGAATGGTAGGGGTTGGAAGGGACCTCTGTGGGTCATCTAGTCCAACCCTCCTGCCAAAGCAGGGTCGAATCCAGGCCTTTGTGCTAGCACAACAGCAAACGAGTGCCCAATGTCAGCCTCCAACAGAGCAGACACCAAGGAAGATGATAAATGAGCACAGAAAGGTGAACTCATTTACCTGAGGACATTCAACAAACTGAATCATGTAGGTATCTCTTTTGACTACGACATTGGCTGGCTACACACTGAACCCCACTGCTCATATCCATATTAACTGCTCTGGGCAGAGATTCCCACCCTGCAACAAAACCCACAGTTCGCTGAACTGCTTCTGTTACAGGTGCAGAAAGACCCTGTGTGAGCATAGTCTTACCTTCCTTCTTCCCTGCAGGATGCTCTGACCCTTTGGTGGCCCAAGCTCTCCACCACCTCCAAAAGCCATGCCAGTGAGGCCTTCAGCAGACCATCTCCTGTAGAGCTTTCATGCATCTGGGTTAGCTGGCGTCAGTAGACGTGTGCTGCAGTGCTGAGCCTCAGAAGTGTTGCATATGTTCTCTGACCACAGTGTATGCCATTAATTAACCCATTGTTTGTCTTTTTTACTGCCTTCTGCGTGCAAGCATCCTTACCAATAATGCACTGTCAGGCATCCTTCAGAGGTGTCTCAGCACCAGAATTTGCTTTGAACCTCCACGTGCTGACTCCAGGACAGAGCATCTGAAGCCAGGGAAGGAACCTGGCCAGCCCTGGTGACCTGGCAGTTCTCACTTTTGCTTATGATTATGATCACTGTTATTGATTGCCTGGTCTAATTTGGAGTGTACAGGGGCATGTTTTGTAAGTACCTTTGCAATGAGGGTCAGAGAGAGTTTAGAAGCTGGTAGGCCGTCCAACAGAATATGTAGTACAGCATTGCCCCTGTGAATACCTCATGCTTCTTTTTTTCTAGGGAAGCAAAACACAAATGTCCCTGCACAGTCTAGCATGACCTAGGGAATAAACAGATTGCATTTCCTTCTCTGCAGCAACATCACCTATGGACATAGCTTGATTTCTCTCCCCTTCTGTTTTAATTCACAGACACATCCAAAAATACTGTCCCTGGGCCAGTAATAGAAAAAATAATTTATACTGTGAGTAAAGAATGGCTTTAGGAAGGACAAGCGTAGATGGAAGTATTTTCAGCTGTACAGAACTGTGCAGTCCAAGTCATTACAAATCACATAACTGTGGCATGTATTTTCAAAACCGTAGCAGTGGAATGGATCATTTTTGCCTCTGCCTTTCAAGCTGTGATTTTGGACAGGTGATGGGAAATTCTGAGTATTTTAAGGCTGTTAAATTCAGAGAGGAAAATCAAAAAGATGACAGTGTTGGCTCCAGTTTCCTAGCATGCCTCTTGGGAAGAAGAGAGACTTTTTCCACCACTACCAGTTATCAGGACTGTCAGCCAGTTAGTTGCTCAAGAAAGATGCATCTTCATGACAAGCGTCGTATTTCAGTAGCATGTATAAGATCTTTGAATACTGGTTGTTCAGCACAGGACTACAGGAAAGATCATTATGGCAGACTTTGACTTGGCAAAAGTTACATAAGATGTATCAGAATAAAAGAACTTTAGGTTGTCGTATTTGGGTGGCAGTCCAGCCCCAGCTTGATGCAGCATAGAAAACACTGAGTAGAAACGTGCAGTGGCCAAAAGATCCCTTACTATGGAAAAACCCATTGTTCAGCACCATGCTGTCTTTCTCTTTAAGGGTTTTCTCCTTCACCTTGATAAAAAAAAAAAAATGAGGAACTTGTATAGGTGCTGTTTCATCCTCGGCATGCACGTATTCACACTTTTTTAGTATCATTGCTTACTGTTTGTCATGTATCTTTTCCTCCCCCACAACCAACCTGGCTTGCAATTTTTTCTGCAGAATGCAAACCCTTGACCAGATTTGCAGAAGAAATCAGCATGCAGTGTACAATAGGAAAGGGTTTTAAAGAAAGATGCACCCTTGAAAACACAAACTCTGCTGTGTGTCCCCCTTACGATTTCTGTGTGCAATGGGCTATATTTTCATAACAGACCTCTAAATGTAGTGAACATGTCTACTATAAACTCCTGGTGGGTGGATCCCATCTGTTTGCCACACAGTAAGAAAGCATTTTAGAAACTTAAAGGAAAAGAAAGTCATAAATGTACCCATCCTTACATCCCTTCCAAGCTTCTCTTTTCCTTATCCTGTTTGATGTCTGTCTATGCAAATGCCAAGCCTGAAATTCAGCTTTTTTCCCAAATCTTGTTTTCATTCAAAACCTAACCTTCATTTTTCTCTTACCAATGTTTGAAACTCTGTCTTTCTGTTTTGCTTTCAAAGAGTTTACATAAGATATATTCTTCTTGTACTTACACGCCAATAACACTTCTTTTTGTGTGTAATCCAGTCTCTTTGGACCACTCTGTTTGTGGACAATCAAATACAAGATACACTTTGGATGAGAACCATCCATAGCACTTACCAGCTAAATCTTTTCTTATATCACACTTTAGAGGAAATCTTTCCACAGGGAAATTCTTGGCAAACTCACTATTATAAATACAGCTTAAATTAGTTCATGGCTGTAGAAAAATGAGAAGGGAGGGGAAGATTTGCAGGAACTACTATTTCTCCACCTTTAGACTGTAAGCCAATGCAAAGGGATTGTGAAAAGGCTTTTAAAAGAGAAAAGCATGCAGATTTGCGCAAGAGTTAAGTTTTAATTTGCATTCAGTCACTTCCTTGGCAACTGTATTGCTTTAAACTTATCATACTTGTTTACTGATGACAGTGTGTTACTGACATCAGCTCAAGTTGATGGCAGAGATATTACCGATTTAGAAAATAAGCTGTCATTTAGTGGAAATGATCTGCCTTTGACAGTTTGATGTACACCGAATTGCCCAGCTGGAGGTGTTCAGTCCTAACTTTGCCACTACTTGGGGGAGCAAAAGGGATCACAAAGAGTCTACAGTGCAATAGAAGAGGGGTGTTCATCCTTGCTAGTTTGCATGGAAGAACATATGTTGGCTCCATAATGAAGTGGATTGTAAAATACAGATAATAAGAAAAAACTACAATGTTTTGCAGTTTATTTTTTGTTAGTTTTTTTATTGTTTTCCACAGTTGGATCATACTTCCACCTTCTTGCATTCATAAGAACTCATAACTTCCTTTTTTATGTGAAAGCTGAGATTCCCATGTAGTCACATAACTCTATAGCTAAGGTTTTAAGAAAAATAGGAGATGTTGTAAAACTTACTATAAAATCACAAGAGTTGGCAAAACAGAGCTAGCCATAATGTTGTTTGATATTCCTCCTGTGTATAGCCCACAGTGACATTCAAGACTTTTACTAGCAGATCTGCAGAGGATTTGTTCTGCTTCTAGCAAGGAGAGGTTTAGTAAAGTATCAGAAACTTGCACTTTGAGAACTAAACTGAGAACAGATGAAAAGATGAAGAGCCTTCTGTTACAACTGACAGAACCCCAACTGAATTACAGCAATGATGGGGGTTACACATGACTAAAGATTACTGTACATCTCCAACATGGAAATCTGAAGTTTTGTCTCCTTGTCTGGGGCTTCTTGGTATTACTGTAGTGCAAATGGTAATACCTGCTACTCATAAGCTTCATTGCCTCAAAGTTATTCAAAATTTTCTTACAAAACTTGTTTGTTTTTGGCATTAAATAAATGGTGACAATAAGTCTGATTTTAAAAATTAGCGGTGCCCTGTTCAGGTAATACAGCTGCACTCTCCTCCTGCTCCCATTTATCATCGCACAGCATGATGAATGCAATCTGCTCTCTCAAAGTATTGATTTAGCTTAACAAAGTATGACCTTACCTGCACTCTGACTTGGAAAACAGCTTTTGTGTACCACATTGCACACAACACTCTTTACCGGGCTCTGCAGGGATGTACCAATGATAAGGAAGAACCAGAGAAATAATGGTTGAAGAGGCTAAGCCTACTTTGTTTGAGAACATATCGCTCACGTAAGAGAGGGAGGTGTTACGGAGGCATTATCTATCTTCAAATTAACACTGCCGTCCTGTGTGTTCCCCTCCCTCACCATAGTTGGGTAGCACTAGGTCTGTAGCATCAAGGTGGTAGGCACACAGTGTTGCAAGATGAGTTTCACAGCATTTGGGGACCATTGAGTAATAAGAGAAACTCACCCTCTTGTGTATGCATTTATATCCAGACCCACAAATGTCTGCTAGCTCTCTGTTCCTACTGGAAACAGTGTGCCCCTAGTACTCAAATCTCCAGCGGGAAGGGAAAGCCTCATTGCTTAAAAGCTAGATAGTTGTTAAGAACTATCCATCACATGGATGTGAGGCAACTGACTGCTCATCTACCCTGGGAATACTCAAGGGACAGCCTAAAAAAGCAAGCCTTTAGCAACGCTTCTCCTGTTCTTCAGGCAGGGTACTAGCACAGAGCCGGGGTGGGCTGCCCCTTCAATGAAAGTGCCAGTGAGCGAGCTTGACTAATGCAAACTGACTCTTGGCTGAGGACTCATGGCATCAACAACCTTTTCTAGCCACCAGTGTGAAATATGAGTATTTGCTGTCATCCCCAGCATAGCATTTCTTCAAGTACCAAAGAGTTTTCCCAAGTTGTAAGTGCTGAGCACAGAGGTGTTGCAGAGCCTGAGGAGCTGTTGCAATGTACTTGCTGGGACCTGGTGCCCAGAAGATGCTTCAGCTGCACTTGCCGCTCTGGTATGTGTTGGAGACTGAGGCGTGGCAGAGCGCAAGAGGTTGCAACATGCAACATACAGTTCAGTGAATTTGACTGTTTGGGGTTATTTCTTTTTGTGCTGATCTAGTTAAGCCACTGCCACTCACAGCTGGCTGACTGGGTTTTAGAAGTCACCACAAGAAAATCTTTATTAGGAACACACAAACAGCAAAGTGATCTACCAGCAAGTGGGAAAGGGATATGTTTCTGTAAAGCAGAATGTATAGAAGATGAGGATTTCTAATTGGGTGGGAAAAAAATTAGCACTATTTGTCCTTTCTAGGAATCTATGGAAAAGTGAATAAATCATTATTTGCAGCTCCTTTTATTATTCATTCCTTTTCAGGAAAAGGCAGTACAATTTATGTGCGTTCTTGAGCTAAAATTTGTGGTCTGGTGACTAGACATTGTAGGAGGGCAAGCATTCCTCTCTCTCCACAGGATTGCAAAGATTCTGACAGATCCTTTAAAAAATAAAACTGAAAGTCTATATCCAAAAAGTAAAAGCTCATCTTTCCTTTCAATTAGATGAAATCTTTCACTGTTAAAAAAATCTTTTTATTTCTGATTAATATTTGGTTAGACATTGTGACAATATGAAGTGCAAACATGGCTTGTGGAATAGCCTAATAGTAAAAATTTTAAATTTAACTCCTGCAGTGGCCTCCACTTGAGTCATACTGTGTGGTCATTGATTGTCAGTCAACTTATAAGACGGGCACATAGCTAATTTCCCTGCTGTGCAAGTACCATATGATGAAACACAGAACTGGGTTTGTGGGCTGCATGTCACCCACAGGTCAGTTTGTTTTGTAGGTCTGCTGTGGCAGGTCTCCCCTAAGGGGAACACAGACTCTAAAACAGACCATAAAAGCAGTGTAATACCAGCTCAATGAGACCCATCAGGTCTGGTGAGGTAATGGCCAGCCATGAGTGATGGTTCAGTATGCAACAGAAATCCCATAATGTCCAGTGCTTTGTATGCAGGTGACATTGTGGGTCGGAAACCGTCACTTTATAAAGAAATATTTCTTTCCTCTTAGACAGGAACTGAAAACTTTTAAGAAAGCATTTCAGGCAGGTTAGAGAATCCAACCTTTTATGAATCCCGTAATGAAGATAAAATTTGTTTAAGCATGAATTTTTAATAGGATTAGACTGGAATGGCAATGGAGGAAAACTTAATTATTTTAAATCTGTAGTATTCACTAAAAAAATAGCAAACATGCCATTTTACAGTATCCAGGGAAATGACGTATGCAAATGTACTTAGAGGATCTCATCTTCATTTTGGCTAGCCAGAACCTGTGTGGTGTATGCCCCAGGCACCTCTGCTGCGAGGGTTGTTGACATGCATGCTGCCAGTCTGTGGCCACCAGCTCGTTTGAGAAGACTTCTGCAAGGAACTGGGATCAGGCACCTATTAGCTCACCTGCTGTTGTTTTCTCATCATCACAGGGGTTGGTTGAATACGCTGTTCAAACACTTAAAAGGGACAGTGAAGGGGCAAAACAGCCAGTCCCTACAATACCCCTTTCATACACTGGAAAGCATTGCTATGGACAGGAAGTAAGTGTGCGGTAAAGGAGCTCCAGTATTTCTTAGATATTGATTGAAGATCATATATTCTGTGCTCAGATTGCACTGTAGAAGAGTTAAATTTTTGAAAAAATAATAATTAGCAAAACTTAATGCAAGCCTTTAAGATGTTTGTAGCTGAACCAAAATGGAGAAAATTCTTATACAAAAATGGTGAGCTCAGCAGTGTGCTTGGCTGAACACAAGGACATTAGGATTGGATTAGGATTCAGAAATACCTTGTGCATTAGTCCGTTTATGCGAATGCAACTAAGGTGTGTAGGGGCAGAGGCATGGAGTCAGGTGCTGTGGATCCCACTGCAGCCCTGAGAAGGTAACAACACCGAGACGCTGGACTGTGGTTTGGTAGATGCTCCTCAGTCGGTGGAGCAGAGAACCTGTTTCCTCCATTTGAGCCAGTCTGGCTGGTTTTGCACTGAAGCAGATGCCTCAAAGCAGAAACATTACTGCAGAGCAATGTAGCTTCTGGCAAGAAGGCAGTTACATGCAACTGGAGAGCAGTAATTTCTTGCAACAGTGAAGTCCTTTGGAAAGCAAATATGTGCCTGTGCCTTCATTTGCACTGAGATGCATGTCCTAAGTGGCTGTTGCTTTGAAAGGTGAGAACTGAGGTCCCCAGGCATATGAGTCCTATGCAAAATATATATGGAAAGTTCTGCATTTATTGCATGAAGATTTATGAATATTTCTGAAACTTTAAAAATGAGATTTTTTGATAGATAACATTTGTTCCTAGATGACAAACTAGAAAGACAAAATAGACATGACAAGCATGATAACTATAAAGGGAAGAAGTATTTTCTTTTGTTGCTCTGGGGATGCTATCAATATCTCTGTGTATAAAATGCAGTTCAAATGGTTGTTAGAAGATGAGTGCATTCACCATCACTCTTTATGAATACCTTTACCCAACATAAAGTGAAGAATCCCCCAATTAACAAAACTTAGCAAGAGAAAAGGAGGTGGACAGATTCAAGTGTTGGTTTGACTGGGAACATCTGGAAAAAAGAAGATAATGTTCCACAGACTTCTCTTTTCATTGACTACTGGAAATTGACTGCACTTGGGTCGGGGCAACCCCTGCTATCAACAGAGGCTGGGGGATGAGGGGATTGAGAGCAGCCCTGCCGAGAAGGACTTGGGGGTGCTGGTGGGTGAAAAGCTGGACGTGAACCACTAATGAGCGCTCACAGCCCAGAAGGCCAACCATGCCCTGGGCTGCATCCCCAACAGTGTGTCCAGCAGGGCGAGGGAGGGGATTCTGCCTCTCTGCTCCACTCTGGTGAGACCCCATCCGAAGTCCTGTGTCCAGCTCTGGAGCCCTCAGCACAGGACAGACCTGGAGCTGTTGGAGCGGGGCCAGAGGAAGCCACAAAGGTGATCTGAGGGCTGGAGCACCTCTGCTGTGAGTAAAGGCTGAAAGAGTTGGGGCTGTTCAGCCTGGAGAAGAGAAGACTGCGGGGAGACCTTACTGCAGTCTTCTAGTACCTGAGCCTGGCCCATAGGAAAGATGGGGAAAATATTTTCAGCAGGGCTGGTTGCGATAGGACAAGGAGCAATGCCTTAAAACTAAGTAGCAAAAAGAGCTTTGTAGTTACCATTTTTTATCTGGAAATGTGTTTCGTGCACAAGTAGGTGTTAGAGAGCTTCTTTGCATTAAATCCCTGCAAAAACTGTTGGTTTTGTCAGCCTAGGGGGTAATTCAAGCCGTTCTGCTTCCACATGAGTATCCCTAATGCCACTATCTGTAATGTCCATCCATTTCCCTTATGCAGAAACCTCCAGGTCTGCATCAGTTAGATTCCTAGACACACAGAAATTAAGTCAAAGAAATCTCATTATATGTTTTCATTTGTGAAGCAACTGAAAATAAACGGGATTTTTATCATTCCAGAATCAATTAATTTAGTTTAAAAGGTCTGTTTTCAGGGAAGTCTCCAAGTCTGCTTGTCGTGGAAATATCAGGGTCTACCTGCAAAGTTTTGCTATCGTGTGTTGCGCTGCACACACAGCAGTAGTGGGGGAAAGGCACAGAGGAAAAAAAGCCTCGTCTTTTAAGAATGTAACTTGCTAGCACATATATAACTTCTTCCTGTTGGAAGATTAACCAAATATTTCCCTAATGAGCTTAGTGGGGCATAGAGATGGCTATCCTGCCTTCAGAAGATATCAGAAAGCAAGTGTTTATATCTTTGGAGTCAGACGTGAACTTCCCTTGGCACTACAAAGCACTGAGTTAGATTTGGGGTTGTGCCACGTCTCCGGCACAAGCCCGTGACAGTGACCTGGGAGTCACTTGTCCCTCCAGGCCCTCTCAGCAGAGATGGCAATGGCTCAGCTGCCTTAAGGAAACCCCTGGTTGACCTTAATGTGGAGAATGAATGTTCCTCGGAGTAAACAGTTTGCAAAAGGAGGCTGCTAATAGCAAAATCTCAAAGGCTCTTGCACAACTTCAGAAGGAGGAAGCTGGTGCTTTTGACTTTTCCCAGCTTTGAGTCTTCTGGGAGGAATGCAACAAAGGAGCTGTTGACATCTGCGCTCAGAGTGGCTGATGATATACTCCTGGTGGGAAAAAAATTACATTCTTAGGTTTCATAGCTGCACTTTCTGAAGCTTTTTATAGCTGGTAGAATTTGTCTTCTGCGAGTCCAGTTAGAGAGACAACTGTGTCACATCAGGAATAGTGCTAAAGGCTAAATAGCTCAAAGGAGGAGCCTCCAGACTTCATCCTGATGCAAAAGTTTAAAATCCTCAGCTCTTTCTGTTGCAGGAGGAATGATTTTTCTGTTTCAGGAGCAGTTTCTGTTCAATAAATATCATCATCTTTCATCTGTCATCTCAGACAACAGAACACGCTCACAGGGAGCTTGCTTTTGGGTTTGGTGCCCCTGCAATTTCTAGACGATGGCCCCATTTCAAAGAGCATGTAGACACCTATCTCAGTGAGGCCAGAGGGACTCACACAAATATGCAAGAGCTTCCTTAAGTGGGGCAGACAAACAGCAGGGTACTTGTTTTTAAAAGCTTTTGAACACATAATCACCACATCTTATCCTGGCAAATTCTGATTATAATTATAGGAAGGAAGAAATGAAAAACAGAGGCACTGACATGAATGTGTGGGCCAAGAAAAGAGAAAGAGCAAGAGGGGCGAGGATGAAATCGGTGTACAGCCTTCAGGAGGCTCATGCAATTATTCTTCAGGTGGGAAGGGAAGGAGGCGGACATTAAAAAAAGCAGAGAGCCAGGCTTTGCCATCATGAGCTTAAGAAAATGACAGGAAGACCAGGATCAAGACCACCAAAGTCAAGGGGAAGCTTGCCATTATCTCCAGCTTGCTTTGCAGTAGGCTTTAATATCCTCATCTTTGTTTCCAAATCCCTGTCTGAGATGCTTCTGGTCAGTACTCAAGATCACGTTTTGGGGTGTTCATCCAAGACTTTCGCCTGTGCATCTCTTGAAAGCAAAGCAGCAGTCTGCCTGTTGTCTTACGAGTGACAGCCTGTCTCGGGACACACTAGGCTCCAGGGAACTAATGGGTTTTTTATGATCACTTTTACGGGCATTAGAAAAAAGGGCCATTCAGTTCACCCAGTCTGTTGTACCATCCTGATGGTAACGAAAGCATGACTGCATTTCCCCAGTGCCCTACCTTCTAGGGAACTACAGTGCAGCTGTAAACCAGCTGTGCTTCATTCACACTCAAAAACAGAGCCCTTTTGTCTGCTTCAACTGTTATTTACCATCTTTTCTTTCACCCTTCCTTCCTTCTCCTTCTCCCCCTACTTTTGGTTCTTTACAGACAAAGTAGTTGCTGAAAGGCAGGTTCACAATTTGAAATGTGCCACTCGCTGGGACTTAGCACCTATCCTGAGAATATTAAATATCAGACAGCTTTCCCTATTTGTCATATGAAGCAAAGTGAAGAATGACTCCTGGTGAGTGGGTACAAAAGGGTGGTGCACTGCTGCCCTGGCTGCAGTTGAATTGGAAAGACTGGATTTCTCCCAGAGCTTTAAGCATTTGGCAGAGGCCCTGATCTGTTGTCATACTGAAACAAGTTTGCCAGTCAGACATGACTGCTCCACAGACTCCACATTTAAAATAATTTCCACCAGCCACCTACAGATGCTGTGTTGATTACTGAATAGAGATGTCCCGGTTCTAGCATCTCCAGTGTATCTCCAGTCTTGCAGAAAAAAAAAAAATCTGAATTTCCCATTTTATCCCTGAATCAAGGACAAAGCTGAGTCAGACAGCAAGCACCTTTTCTAAGGCAAGATACTGAAATGAAAATGTAAAGCCTGATACTTCAAATGCTAGTGAGAAGGTTTGCTGTGAGCATCTCCATCAGCACCATTTGAAGCATGGGTAGAAGCAGGCTGCTTCTCTCACTTTAGTCCACCATAATTTCCCCCACGTTGCAATGTCCTATTTGATTACAAAAAAACCCCACAGGGTTTGATGCAAGTACTAATATAGGATGAACAGGAGGACCATTTCTAATGCATGGATCGAAAGAAGATAGTGACATACTACTTCCATTTATTCCCTGCTCCCCTAACCCAAGGCAAAGGGAGTTGCACCCATGCAACAGATAGCAAAATTAATCTATATCTTAAACAACTTTTGAAGTACGGCATTATGGCCACAAAACCCCAAAGAGATTTGCTGCAGCCCAGATTCCTGGTGTGCAGCTATGGTAAACAATGAACTGATATATTTTGCGGTGGTTTAGGTCACTTTTCCTCTGACGTGTGCAATTTTGGCAGCGATGGAAGTAGTGTTGCAGGCTGCCAAGGGGCTGCTGTTTTGACTGTTTTTTTAAAAATCCAAGGTTTTTTCCTTGGCCAAACAAATGCTGTGCTGGCAGGGGTATTTTGTATGCTAGTGCCATCCAGTGGCCCATAAAGAGTGCCATAGGGTACTTCAGTGTCCCCAGGGAACACTAAGGCGTTGCATATTCAGCCAAAGTAGGGCCATGTTGAAAATACATGATAAAGAAGTGAAAGCCTTGAATTTTCGAGGAGTCCCTTTCTTAGTATTGTTTTAACCACTATGAGCACGAGCCCATTGGCAAAAAGGGATTCAATCCTCGGCTGTGTTAGTTCCAGTTTGGTGCTTTCTGAACAAAAATGGGTACTCAGAAGTCAGCACAGCTGTGTTATGTTGCAGACTGTTAGTCATTTTTCTCAGCATTTAAAGCGGATTATCAAGGAGTAAGTCTGCTCATATGAAAAAGGAAAAACAGCTGACACTGCATTGTGTTATAGGTGGACAGTAATTCTACAATTTAGTGAAAAGACTTTTCTGGCAGCTTCTGTGTGTCTATTCAGGAACACATACACATGCATCCACATACCAGAAGAAAACAAGGCAAAGTTTATTGGGCCAGCTGATACTGCTGGAAAAAAAATCAGACAAGATTTTATTCAGGTAAGGGAAAGGGAAATAGTAAACTTCAGGCTACATATGAACCATTGCTCTGAGTTTCATTGCTCATACAAATACCAAAAAGGAATTTCAGTGTAAAGGAATTATAGTGTGGGCCACTGGGAGAATTGACAGGTGCCATGAAATTTGCCATGTCTTGGTCATTTCTCCGTTTGCTGTTCTTACATGTTCTTCTTCAAGGGCGATGTGTGTTTATCCATAGGAATTTTTCTTCTGTTAGTAAGTGTTATGAAGGTAAGGGGTTGTCTGAAGACTAGGAGGAGGAGTAGGTTCAGGAAAAATATTGTTTTGAGATGTGAGCCATAAAACAGGTGTTTGTAATCCATGTGTATTTGCCAGTCTGTTTCGTCTGTACGGAAGATTTTGCTCTTGAAAGTGCTTTCATATCCACCATCTTACAGTTTCCAAAACTTGAAGGAACTTGAACACTAAAGACTTAACACAAAATAGGCATCTATTATGCTTAGCAGAGCAGGACCAGGATTTTTTGCCTGTGGAAATTTTGAATCAGTCTTCGAAATTGCTGCTGAAAATTGCAGCTCACAAAATGCCTTCCAGGGGGAATGTGAGCCGCATGATCTATAGACGATCCAGCTCTGACCATAGCTAGCTACAGGATAACAAACAGCCATCTTCCAGTAAAGTACAGACCGAAGGCATAAACCCTGGGAATGGGATTGAAGTGTGGATACGCACGGCTTCTGAGTCTAGCCCGATGCCTTGATTGCCTCACACAAACAGAATAAATTGTTGGTAACAAACAGAAAACATGCATTGCAGAGAACTTTGCCCTGCACTGGCTTGGATGTGATGATTCTCGTGACATTAATATGAATAGACAGATTCACTGTTTGTGTCCTTGCCCAGAAGGTGGTATCTTTATCAAAACATATTTTCAGTTCTCAGAAGAGTGCTAAAAATAGTAGAAGTGCTAAAGCAACAGCAGGAAGCAGACTCTATGTATCATCATGTTATACTCCAACCTAGTTAACTACATGGGGTCCTAAAGAATAATAATGTGGGGAGGGACTCAAAAGAAATTATGCTTATTTCTTTTGTGCATGTATTATATTTGTTAAGGATGAAAGACAGGCTTATCCGCAAGGCACTGTGTAGCATTGTACAGCTCCAAATGTAGACTAGAAAAGAAATCATGTGTCCAGAAATCAGAATTTCTTTTAATTTTCCTATTTTAGGAGCTCAAATGCTCCCACTGATTCTCCTTTAGAGCTCAAATTCTCTGCACTGTTGATACTTCAGGATATTTCCCTCCAGCTGTACTGCTGTGTGATGAAAAGAGTTCAGCATGTTTGCCAGCAGCTCTTCCCATCTTGTGAAACTCCCTAAGGTATCAATAGCTTGTGCAAAGAAGTAGAGACCCCCTCTCCCCTTACCTTCAATGTCATGACAGCCTGGCGAGGTATCATCTAGAGCTAAATGACCAGATGTGCTACGGGGTATGCTCCTGCGCCGGGGAATTGGCATGGAGTCTAGCTCTTGCTACCAGTCACTGTGCGAGAATCATCTCCTATAATTCATGCCTGAAAGACTGAGGCAAAGGAGCCAGAAATAACAAGGTGTTTTGCTGCATTGCTCTGGATTCTCCCTTGGCTTTCTGCCATTGAAGTAGAAGTTCCTGAAAAGAAGGGGTAGATTATGGGGAGCAAACTGTATGTTCTGTGGCTGGCAACCAAGATCCTGTTGTGTTCCAGCTGCCCGTAACTCTTCTATATAGTTGTTACAGTCAAATTATTGACTCAGTATGTGCTTTGCAGAATTATGCTAAATATTTACCTTTATTTCACAAGCAAGGACCATGAGAACCATGGTTAACATCTTCTGGAGGAAGCAGTCATATGAGGAAGCACACATGGTTATGTAGGATAGCTTGGACCCAAAGAAATAGTCTAGGAAAGGTCTTGCTCTTTTCAGCAGTGTTGCTGAGGTGATGCTTACCACAGCACAGAGCAAAGAAGACCTCTGGCATGAAGGCACCTGATGGAAGAGCATTGGTTTTCTAACCTTTGGTTGAAAGTTTTCGTTCTACAATACGTACCTTCTGTTCCTTTGTTTGTATTTTTTTTCCTTCTTTCCACAGAAGTGCTCTGTTCCATAGTGGTCAATGGTGGTTTTTACTGCTTTTGCTCAAGGCAAGGGTGAGCAGAAAGGGGTTTATTTAAGTCACTAATTTTTTCCGCAGAACAGAAGTACAAGCCAGGTTTGGTGTAGAGATATCTCCAGAAAGAGATCCTAGATGCCGTGATTCTTACAGCTCTTCTACCACCTGGGAAAAGTAAAGTCAAAACTCTTGCTCTCTCCAGGCTCTTCTTTCAGGTGATGTTCAGTAACTAGCCTAAATTACAAATTGCATTTTTCTCTACATATCAATAGTCAGGGGAATGTGATGATTCAGGTTTTGTTTTCACTATCAAAAACTAGATGGAAGAAGGTTTGAGTTTGGGTTTTTTGGAGGGTAGCAAGGGGTCATGTCTTCTTCCCACCAAGCCCAAACTGAGAAAGTGTGGACACCTGCAAATGAAACACTTTCTCCTCTAGTGGAATCCAGCTAGACGATTTTGCCACTTCAGACATAAATATGAAAGACCTTGTGATTTTAGTGATTGTTGCCAGTACACCCTGTCTCCCATCCATACGCATGGAAGTTCATTGTAAGCTGTGTAGGCTGTCTGCTGACAAAAAGGGGAGGCAAGTCTCCCTTTTCCCATCCCTTCCTGGCAATGGGGAATTTTGTACATTTGATTTTGAGGGGACTGTGGAGACCACAGAGTGGCTTGATCTGATCAATGGCACCTTGCCTTCAGGCTGCATCATTCAACTCGCAGAGCAACCTGCTCGGCAGTGAAGTCGTCATGAACCGTCTTCACGATGGAGCACTTCTATAAATCAGTCCTTGGTTGAGTGGAGGGATACCTAGGAAACTCCCAGCATTTCAGGGAGAAGCTCGTAATTCAGTAGTGTCACTACTGGCAGTCTTGCCAGGATCTGATTTCGGTGGTGGTGTTCGTTCTCTGTCAAGCAAAACTCAGCTTGCTTTGAGAGCTTAGTCCAGTGTCCTCTTTTCTTTGTGGTATGTAGCTATTCTTATGGCTTGTCATTTTTAACATTTTATTTGCTGTGACTGTGGTCCACTGATGGGGAAAATCTATTATTTCTAAGGACTGCATAGAGGAGTTATTTTTCAAGCAGGCTGACCCAGTCAAAAGTGGATCACAGATCATTTCAGTGCTACAGGAGGAAGATGCTTGCCAGATCAGTGATGTAGTCTGTAAAGTTTATTCTGGTGCACTGGAAGAGCACACACTGCAGATGTACAAACAGTGACCTCATTCTGTTCATATTAAAGACAATGGGTGAAGCCCTTTGAAAATCCCAGTGATAATATACTTTTAGTACTACTGTTTTCTTTAACAGTCATACTATGACTTAGAGCTTGATAGGGTGTCCGACTAGTGTCCCTCAGCAGAAAAAAAGTTTGATTCATATCAACAAGTTATAAATGCTGAGCAGGTCTTTGTGGAAAATCAGTTCTCCCTGCTTTTATAAGCCACCACCTCAGGAATCTTTCCACCTGACAGTGAGAAAACATCCTGATTTCATCAGTGTCCATCTATAGCACTGCTGAATATGGTTAGGGTTTAATGACAAACATTATGTGCTCTTCCTTGAGCTTCCACTGTGCTTGTACTCACAAACTGAAAAGTGACAGGAGGAAAAGCTCAGGTATATTCTGGTTGTTTCTTCCCGGAGGAACACAATGCTACATCCCTGCAAGACACCTGTCCAAGGATCTGAGCCACAAAAAATTCACAAAATGCCAGGTTTTGATCCATCTGGGCTCAGGATTTGGGAATCCATTTAGTTTTCACAGAAGTCTTGTGCACAGTGCTTAGGTCTGGCTGTTGAGACTGTTGCTGTCATGAGATAACAACCCCAGTGAGGAACTAGTATCTCTTTATGTTAGATTGTGTGCAAACAGAGAACAGAGACACTGTCTGTGCCACGAGGAGCTTGCAGACTAAATAAAGTTTCTCATCTCTGGCAATGGAGTGGCTGGAAGCCCAGTCAAGACAGTGTGGATAGTGCTGTTTCTGCCATGGATTTCGGGATCCAAAGAGGCCACCAAAGAAACAACCGTGAGTGGCAGGAGTGGTTGAGGATGGAGGCAGTTTTCTCTTTTTAAATGACTTTACATAAAGTGAGTGTTTTAACACTCTACACGCTGTCCAGAGTCCAAGCCTGGTTTGTCAAACTGTGTGAGCAAAAAGTAAAATACCTTTCTAACCTGAACTTTCTGAGGGCTGTAAGTCTTCTCCTCATATGAACTATTTGGTCCCCTCCTGTGTGGGGACTTGCAGCCAAGTGTGATGCTGAACTGAGCTGTGGGAAATGGTTTTCCTACAGAGTTCAGCAGCTCCTGCATATGCAGGACTAGTGGTCCACTAACATTCACACCTCCGTGAAATACCTCAGTCAGATTCCTTCGTTGCGAGGAATAACTGAATTACAAGTCATCATACAAGTCCTAATGTCCAGAGGAGCAGGATTTTTCTTCCCCTCTTCTGTACCTGGAAATAAATTGCCAGCACTCTTCCCAGACTCTCCTGTCATCCCTGGAAAAGCACCGGGTATGTGTTTTGTTAGTGGACATGGCTGTCAGTTTTACATCCCCTTATGCAGCTCCCTGCAAAGACATGCGAGTCAGTTGTGTGCAGCATTGTGCCCAAGCCTGCAACTGTGTCCCATTTGGGCTCTGCAGTGACCAAGTATTCAGGTAGCAGCACAGCCATCAGACTGTAGTTAGCTCTGTGTGGAATATGTAAGTAGTTTAGTGGAGAGCCAGCAGTTTTCTTGAAAATGTGAAGAGCTGAGAAACACTGGGTGTTTCTTGGCAAAGCTAGTTTTAGCTTAGTTTGAAACAGATAAAAACATGAGTTTTGATTCTCTACCTTACTCTGGCAAATGTCTCTGCTAGGTAGGTGGGGAGCTGATGTTGTCCCTCTACCTCTCTCCTTTTTCCTTTTCCTCTAGCTGAAAAAAAAGACAATATGAGCACTATACCAATGTAATAGAGTATCTCTGAGGAGGTTTGCTAGTAACATGCCCAAGAAATCACATATCTCTATGCCATAATCTGACAGAGTCAGCTCTGCTAAGGCAAAACCACCATTGCCTCAGAAGCTGTGGAGCAACCTGGTCAACTGAGAGCAGATCCCATTAGAAGTAGTTTACAGGACAACGTAGCTTTTTGCTCTCCACATTTATCACCATGCCGTTAAATGCAGGGAGCATACATGAAGCTGGTTGATTTAGTGTAGCACGAGCATGGAGCAAATACCACACTGAATTAAGTGACAAAGTGACCTTACGGTAGATTATGACAGGCAGTTGCTTGAATTTACCTGGTGCTTTCCATCTGTCTTGGCCAACATCCTTCAACATCTTTTGCCTTTTGAGCATGTTTCTTAGGGTCTTTCCATTTAAAAGGTCGTAGATGCCCTTGAAGATGTCTTTCAAGCTGAAGTGAGGCTGCAGGGAGAGGCGGTGGGGTAGGCTCCTTGGAGCCTGCTACTCTGATGTGCTATGGCTTCAACAGCACAGCCGGGTTAGGAGATCAGATCTTCACTTCTTCTACTGGCTCCTGCAAGAGATGAGAATAGAGAAACCATATAAAATATTGCAATCTGCCTACAAGCTGTATTTTACACCTTAATCCAGGAGATGAGTATAGAGAAATACACATTTCACACAGACTTGAATGAAAACGAGTCCTTCACCAGCGACTTCTGCACAGGTATGCGGAGCAACAGGTTGAAGACAGCAGCAGATGATGACTGTTCACTGACTTTTTGTTGCCTAAATCCCTGGACTAAGCTACCAATGTTAAAAAGATAAAGCCTGGAGGAAGGGTGAGAAACCTTCTAAGGCAGCCTCAGAGAAGGATCTGATCTTCTCTGCGGAAGCTCAGCTGTGCCCTGTACATCAGGATAGAGTAATGACAGTAGGAAGAAAGAATATGACTTTTGGGATTGGTCCCATCTGCAGTTGCATCCTCTCCCTCCTTCAGTTTCCTGGCAGGAATTGCTGCAGAGATGCATTTTTAAGGTAACAGAAGAGCAAAACTGACAAATGCCCATGGAAACAGGAAAGAAGCTGTTTTGAAATCTGAGGTTATAGAATAATAAGACCTCTCTAGTGCAGAGGTCTCCAGAAGGCCCAGGCAAAGACGGAGGAGTTGTACAGGAGCAGTTAAACAGTACACACATGGCATCATTTTGGGGTTCAGGAGAAGAGTCTGCATTGCTCTGACTGGAGGAGATGGGCAGGAAGAGGCAGTAATCAACACACATCCCTGAAGCTTCTTCTGGTATCTGCATGGTAATTTTTTGCGCACTGATGTTTAATAAGCCATTCAAATGGTTCACAGTTTTATAAATGTCAAGTGTGTCAGCTAAGTGTGAAATTTGCCCAAACTGTACAGGCTTTTTTGCTTCAGCCCTCCCCACAACCCAAGCACCTGTGCAGACAAACCTGTGCAAACCATGCAGCCATCATATGGGTCACTGAGATGACCTTGAAGCCACAAATTCCCAGATACACCTCATAGCAGGGATGCAAATCACAGAGAAATGCAGACAGTATTCTGAAGGGGGTTGGAACCTTTGACAGCACACCAGAAATTTGCCCATTTGTAAATGGATCTGGGTTCTGGAGCAAAGCACCGAAGCAGTCAGATCCAGACTGTGTGTTTTTGTTGCACTGCCCTGGGCGTCCCCGATTGGTGCAGCAGACTGACACTGTGCACTCCTCTGCACCCTGCTCAAAGCCACTGTGACCTGCAGCCGCGAGCGCCCTGCCTTGAAGATCTGCAGCTAACCTGTCCAAGGAGACCCAAGCAGAGGTGTGTTGCAAGCTTCGTTTGCTTACCTGTTCCTCCTTGCTTAAAGCAACACGCTGGTGGGAAGCTTCTGTAGGGTCTGCTCATATTGCTGGTACCAGGGTGGTCTCTGCCTTTGATGGTGCAGGGAGAATGTTGGCAGATGAAATTGTTATGCAATCTGTAGCATAATGTCCCAATTGCTCCTGTTCATGAAGAAAGCATTGGGATGCCTTACCTAAAGGAATGACATAGCAATAATACCTCCCGCATACTGCTAAGGTTCAGTGTGGAGGCATGTGATCCTACACCTGTCAAATTAAATAAGCTTTCCAGAAGTAAGCTGGTTGGAGATGAAGCCAGTTCTTTTATGTGCTGTGTAGGCAAGATGCCAAGGCTGAGGCTGGTTAAGATTTTTAGCATATCCATGTCACACACTGAGCATGGTTTTTGCCAAGCACATAGATGTATCCACCCTCTCAGTCACGATCGTGTTCATCATTTACGGTCTCTGGTCTCTCTATAGTCTCACACTGGAGTAATGTGACTCCCCTGACAAAATGGAAAGGAGGTAGGGATGGCATGTCCAGCAGCTCCATCAGGCTCTGGGACTCAGCAGGGAGTTGACCACTAACTGAAGAGTGACACTGGTGCCCTCTCAGACCTGTGTGGGTCCTCACAAGGTGCAAATGTCTGGGATCTTCAAGGCCAGTCAAGAAGCAAGAGAAACCCAGCCCCTTACAGCCTCTTCAGAAAGAAAGGGAAACTTAGCCAGAACTGTGGTTTGGGAACAGGTCTGTCATCTCATTAGCATCACCTCTTTGAAAGGATACTGGCAGCAGAAGGTGGCAAGTCTCAGACTCTCAACTGCATCCCCCTGTGCTTGCAGGGAAGTTTCTCTCCCTCTTGCTTTTCGGTGCAAAACAAGGCAGTGCTTCCCTTCCTGAATGCAGAAGTTAGGACTCAAACACACCAGCAAGTGCAGCTTACGTCAGCAGATCCCCAGGCATCAGACAATGTGAGTATCCTTAGCTCACAACCAATGTTAGACAAAAGATTAAAAAAGGGTTTCGAGCTAATAACTTTATCTCACAAATGACAAGAAGCACTTTTCAGTGGCAGAGGGGCCATGTACAGTACAGCTGCTAAGCAGAGCCCTGCCACACCGGGAGATCCAGTGTGGTGCCACACGGGCCAGCGCCGAAAGCATCAGTGTCAGCAGCAAGGTACCACGCTCGCAAGCAAAGGGAGGAAGCCTCAGTAAAAACATTTTGAAGTGAGGCACTGAGACTATGAAATAATTGGCTAATCCAGCCAGACTATACAGTTCTATGTATTAATTCTTTCATTTGGGTCTTTTCTACCATTATTTTGAAAATAACAAGCAAAAAGCTGGATACGATTCAAGTATCAGAATTAGCACAGATGTCATCCCTGTGGGTCTTGGCCTTTGCTCCATGCTGACCAGCCAGACCAGTTTTTTTCCCCTTCCACTGCCAAAAAAACCAATTTCTTCTTCCCGCTTAATATGCTGTGTCCTGGGGACGTTAAAGTTGCTTGAAGTGTGGATGTCTGTCTTATGTGCAATTAAACTTTAAAAAGAGGGAAAACAAATTCTGCTGAAATAAGAGTCTTGGTGCTTCCAATCCAAGTGAAAAATAATGCATACAGATCCTCATCAGGCACTTTCTTAGGGAGAAACCAGCGTAAGGAATCACAGCTTCAATTTGGATGTCTTGACTTAAAAACTTTGTGATTTACTTTTCACTTAACCCAGGAGTTAGGAATTCCTTAATGGTTGTCATAACCTTGCAATCAGCATCTGATTTATATCACTGAATCACAGAATCACAGAATCACAGAATCACAGAATGGTAGGGGTTGGAAGGGACCTCTGTGGGTCATCTAGGCCAATCCCCCTGTCGAAGCAGGGTCACCTACAGCAGGCTGCACAGGACCTTGTCCAGACAGGTCTTGAATATCTCCAGAAAAGGAGACTCCACAACCTCCCTGGGCAGCCTGTTCCAGTGCTCCGTCACCCTCAGAGTGAAGAAGTTCTTCCTCATGTTCAGATGGAACTTCCTATGCTTCAGTTTGTGCCCATTGCCCCTTGTCCTGTCACTGGGC
>Ga0065711_1001954_pt1 | contig 37930 bp, 20 predicted proteins | sample Hoacrofraction12_FD_59098 | JGI IMG/M metagenome (GOLD analysis project Ga0065711, IMG submission 59098) | Hoatzin crop microbial communities from Cojedes, Venezuela - Epithelial fraction 12 v2 (version 2) | ecosystem: Host-associated > Birds > Digestive system > Esophagus > Crop | place...
CCCCCCCCATTTCTCCTGCCTGCTGCAGCGTGCTAGGTCCCGTGCTATGATCACTCATGTCCTTTCTTGGGCATGTTGTGTAACTTCAGTGCCAGGCATCCACAGTGTCCTCTTCTTCATTCTTCCTTTCTGAAAATGCTTCTGCTGTGCAGCATGTAGCTGTGCTTGGGTTTCTGTATTACTTGGGATGAAACACCCACATACAGGAGGGGTTGTTCTGATTACAGACCTGTGGCAAAGTGATCGGAATGTTTTCTGCTCTTTCTTACAGTAATTATTTTATTTGCCTAGTAACTGACTGTTTATGAATACTGAAACATGAGCACCACAGCCAGCTTAGGAATGTCCTCCGCTGACATTCCCCAGAAGCACCAGTGTTGTGCGAGCTTACCAGGAAGTATCGGTTCTCATTTCTCTTCTAAGGCGCTTGCCTGGGTTCTTCATTTTCCACTTCTGTGTTGCCCCTAAAGCTTCTTGCTGTTCATTGGGTTTTATCCTCCCTCTCACACTTTGCTCTGTGCGGCTCAGACAGCATCCAGATGGTCTCTTCCTGTAGTGAGTCCTTTCTGGAAAGAGCCTCACTGTTGTCACTCACCAGAGGATGAAGCTGACCTGAAAAGACTGTGCAAAGCAGCAGAGAGGTTAGGTTGCCTTTCACTGGCACTTAGGAGCTATATAGCTCTAAATTCTATATATGTGTATGTATGTGTGTGTATGCATGTATGTAATTTGTGTGTGTGGAGATACACACACACATAAATGCACTGTGGAGAATATTAAAGAGATGTCAACTTAGTGCTTGTTCCTGCCTCCCTATGTTTGGAGCAAGCCGCCTGTGTTTTCAGAATATGTCTTCTAATCTGAACTATTACCGGTATTTGCAGTATTTCCTACTCATTTTAAATGGAACCTACAATTTTTGAAGTGTTACAGGTATTCCAACTCTGCGTAAAAGAAATGAACCATTTAAAACCTCAGAAGCTTTTTCAGCGGCTGCAATTGCTCTTTCACTTGCATTGTAAGTACCTCCCCAGAAGTACGGGAAGTTGCCACTTGTAAAATTAGTCTGAAAGAACCACGAGATTCCTAACAGTGATATTTTTAACACAACTTTGCATAGGGTGGACAAAATTAGACCTTTTATTATATTCCTGATATGCATTAGCAACTTTAAATTCCTTTTAACAAATTCCTCTTCCATGGAAGTGCCTTGATTTATAATCAGGGAATTCTACCATGAGATATTTCTAGAGAATTTAAGACACATGGTTCAATTTCAAATTATTTCAGATGCGGGTAGCTTACAAGTGGAAATTCCCCCATAAGATATTGATGAGTTTCTCCAGTTAAGAGTTAAATGAGTCGGACCACAGTCTATCCAGTCATAACAATTAGAGGCAGAAATCATTAATAATTTAATTTAATTATAACCACTTTTTTCACTGTGGCTGGTGTAGAAGATTGCGAATATGAAACGCTTGCATAATTATTATTCTGAAGATCATTCAGGACAAATAAAAGACTGAAAAAGATGTTAAATCTCTTACAGGACTTATTTTAATTATTATAAAGTCATATATTAATTAAGGTGTTTACTTATTAATCCTTGGAAATTGAATTCTCTACTCAGAATAAGTGCTGTAATCTTCTTGAGTAAGTGCTGTGTTTCTCATACATAAGAGAGGTTGAATTGCTCAACCATAACTTTAGAATTGTCTATAATAACTTGAGGGATGCTGACAATTAACTCGCTCAACCACTTATCTATGCCCCTAGCAAGTTTTGTGGCTCTAATATCTCTCTCTTTAGAAATCTTCTTGTTGGCCTAGTTTATTTGGGTCATTTACCAGTCATTGTCTGCTGCTTCATTTCTTGCTGACCCTAATTTATTCATCTGGAATTAAAGCAGAACATAGGCAGAATTGATTCTGTGGCTGCAGTTGCATGCCAGCTATCACAACAACCCGAAGCTGAAGCACTTTGGTATTTGGAGAATCTCCTACTCGCAAAACTAAGGGATTGGTGTGTCTTCTACTCTTAACTGCTTTCTGTCCCTCCTCATGCTGGGCCTTTGAACGTAGAAAGTAAACTTCACAGACCTTCTTACACATCCATAGCTCTCCCTGAAATATCTTTGAGTCAGAGTTTTAGTTATCATCCTGGTTTTATGCTCATGAAAAACATTTTAAAAGCCTAAAAGTCAGGCTACAGGTGCATGATTTTGTTCTTTACCTCTTGTGTGCACCATGTTCACCTTCTTACTCCTCTCTCTTGGGTCACATATATAAAACTGAGCACTTCATCCTCAAGCAGCGAATCAGCCCGAGTGGTTATTTAAAAATAAGTGATTTTGGTCCAATTTCTTTTTTGCTCAAAATAGAATTAACCCCACTGAAAAGTAATGTTTTGAGGTACATGGAACATTGTAAGGAGATTAAAAAAGAGGCATGAAAGAAATTAGGTGGTTTAAATTAAGACAGTGAATATTGCAATAGTATTCACAGGATTTTTCATGCTTTTCAATCTTTGCAGGTCCCTTATAGCCAAAAACTATACATTGCCTTCTGTGCTGCAGTGCCCAGGGAAAAACAACAATCCCACCTCTTCAGCAGAAATGCAGCAATCTCACTGCAGATGACAAAATACAAAGCCACAGTTCTGCAACGGCAAACTGTAGAGCTGCCCAGAAGGGCACAGCCTCAGGAAAATGAGAGGTGCCTTCCAGATTCAGTTGTACGTCTGCTCTGTTCCTCTCCCTCCCACCCCCCTCACTGGCCATGCAGACTGTGAGAACTATCACTGCGCCAGCTGGAGCAGATTTAGGTTTCACATGGGAAGTAAAATACTGGGTAAGGGAATGTGAATCATTTTACTATTGTGCTGTAGCATAAGGATTATCATTCACTCTTTGTAACTTCACTCCATCTTACAAACAAAGCCTTGTGTTGTAGTTGTAAGCAAGCAGTGCAGTGTATCTGCAGCTGAAGCCATTTTAAATGTTGTCCCCTACCTAGCTGGTATCTTCTCCCACACTGTGTTATCTGTGGGTGATCTGAAGCTTCTCCTGGGAGCACTTCTACGTTTCAGTGGGGTATCTTGGTGGATTGCCCCTTTTTAAAAGGTAGATGTTGTCCTCTCAGTTACAAATGCAACAGTCAAGAGAATGATGGGTGTTACCAGCTGCTGCAAACACTGGTGGATGCGCCCAGCTTGACGTGGCCATTCAAAGCCAGTGACATGTAAGGTCTGGGCAGATGTTAGCAATGAAGATAATTTGCCTACATTTGACTGACTGTCCTGTTTATTCAGCTTGCCATCAAAGCCTTCTAGAAAATTCTGGACAAACGTTTAAGCACTGAAGTCTGCTCAAGCCATTCTAAATTTCCTAAACCTACAGATGTCATCGATTTAAAGTTAACAGACCCAGTGTCTACAGCACCTTCTCAGACTGTCTCGCAGAGGGAGCAATCCTGTGTTTGTCAAATTCAGGTGCCAAATACAGGTTTAAAGCTTGAGGCTTGATTGCGGCTGTTTGAGCCCTTTCAAAGGCAGTAAGTCATTGGCCTAAGGTAGTTTACCTTTTCAGGCTGTTGGAAGTAGGATACATAGATTTTCTCTGAATGCCCATCTGAAATAGCTCTTCTTAGCTACAGAGTGCATTTATTGCACCTGCAATTATTGGAGTAATTGACAAGGTCTACTTTTCCCACATTAGACCAAAAATGAAACATTTATTTTGACACATTGGGCTACCGCCATCTGTGCCCCAGCATCAAAACATTTTTTTTAATGTTCTATTTCAGCTGTTCCAGTTGGCCTCAAAAGAGCTTAAAAACTGGCAAAAATAGCACCAATGTTTAACTGTGCACAGAAGGTGTTATTTATATGTCAGTAGCACATTGTTTGCTTTCTAGGTCTTTAACAGCTGTATATAATAACATGATCATTTACACATGCTAGTTCTCATGGAATATGTCACACGGCTATTAAGTACAAAGCTGAGGGTCAGCAAATCATTTTGTATTTTTCTCATATGTACGAGGACAATACACAGCCGCTGCATGGAATCTCAGCATAAGCCAGATACTATATTATTTCATCAAAAGTAATAATGCACTTTTCTGGCATTTGTAGAAAAATTGATTTCTGTTAATCTGAGTCTTTTCTTCAAACATTGGGTGAAGAGCTCCGTTTACCTCTTTTTATATAGAAATATATGGTATATCCCCACAGGCAAGAACTAGGACTTGGCTTTCAGATGACCTAATTTTGAGAGAGACAATAAGATTACTAAATTGAGGTGCAGCTGATATCAGTGCCCAAGGCCACCCCTAAGCTTCATTGCAGTCTATGTGATGGAAGGTCACCTCACTTCAGTGTCTGTAAACTGTAAAACAAATAAAAAAATCAGCAGAGCAAAATGCCGCACAGAAACATGTGGTTTAGATAGAGACCTTTATTTCAAAGTTCTTCAGAATACATTAATTCTAATTTTTAATGTAGTGTCAAAGAGTACTGGACACAAGATGTTTTTCTAAGCTAGTTGTAAGTCAGGAAATAGAAACATAACAATCATTTTGGCTGACATAGAGGAATAGGACATAAATCCTCAGAGGATTTATAACAAAATGGCAGTAATGTGACGCTCCAGATGTCTAACTTTTTTTTGTCTCAGACTCTGATGAAATCTTCCAATTCATAAGCAGTAAATTCCAGATGCTGCCTGATATGACTTTTTCCATAAAGCTAAGGATGCACATCAATCTGTAGACACATTGCTTGGGAGTTACGGGTGGGGAAAAAAACCTTCAGGCAGATTTTTTAGGGAAAAAGGCACGCATCAGTCTCCCAGACAAATTGTGAAAATTTATCCCCTGTTGTTGATGCTGAAATGAAAACATTATAGAAATAAATAAATCTGGCCTCATTGTGTTGGGACAGTAGCCTGAGGGGGGGGGGAAAGGTTTGTAGCTGTTTCTGAGTTGCGCAGCTACTGTGTCCTGCTGCAAGCTACTACCCAATAAAAGCCAGCAAGTGACCAGTGTCCCCCTCTCCTCACTGACCAATGCTCAAGTATCTAATTTCAGTTAAAAAATATTTATTTAAAAAAAAAAAGAGTAGACTTTATTAAAGAACTTTAAAAGAAAGTAAAATATGCTCCAATTTTTAATGCACGTGAAGTAGTCTAAATAAGAAATTAATGCTACAAAATTGAATTCATATGATTCAGTGGTGAGTTGTGGGTCAAAATAGCAGCACTGAGAATCAAAGGATGATCTGTTCAGCTGGAAGCTGAAAGCTATAACTGGCTGCGTCCTTAATTAAAGACTTGTAAGCTGCAGTTTTTGAATGCAATCTCTAGTTAAATCTTATTCCCCTCCCTATTCTTATGTCTCGTCATATTTACAACACATATGTACATCCCTACACAGCACATATTATGCCACTTTTTTATTTCCCACATCTCAGTATTGTTCAGGCATCTTGGGGTTAACAGAAATGAGAAAAGAAGTCTATTTTTGAGACTGTCTGAGAGTTCACTTTGATTATTCATAGATGAATCAGCATGTCGTCATCTCTGGAGGTCTAGACGTAAGAAAGGTATAATATCCAACCCCATGCAAGTCACGACTGCAGCAAAAGCCCTTTATCTGAGCAGTATGAAAGCACTTTCACTCAGGAATCAGATGCAGGCTCAGAGGCAGTCAAGCAAGAGCAGCTCAGCTAAAGCTCTGGGGAAGAAAAGAAAATGCTGGCCTGAAATACTGTGAAATATAAATAACAAGACCAGTTTTGGTTGCATAAGCATATGCTGAATGACATGTGAAAAAATAATATGCTATAAAAAACAGAAGTCTCTCTTTCCCCAAAGGAAAAACCATTCATAGTAGTTTAAGACCTTTCTTGTTCTATGCAACTCTGCTATACCTGTAAACGCCATCTTCACGGACGCATTTTCATCGCATCAGTGTCATCAGAAGAAGGTGCATGGGCATCCAGCGATATTTGTTTAGTCAGCAGCATCAATATTTTCCTTTTTCAGTGAACCTCATCTGACATTATAAATGTAAGAGCTAAAAGCTCGCTAGAGATTGTGGAGCAATGCAAATTTTATAGAAACAATCAGATATTATCTAAAACTTATTTGTCAACAATTCTTTCAGGTCCTGCAGGGCAGTGGCTGCACATTATAAGAGATTTCCACAGAAATCTGCAGCCTTTGAAAGCCCATCCTTCAGTCTTTTTCAGTGGAAAACAATGTTTTAGCCACTCCAACTGTAATGGGATTCCCTGCAGTGTTGCCTAACCTACAGTCTTTGGTCAGATTAACATCTCAGGGGCAGAATTTTCTTCAGTGAAAACAATAGTGTTTCAATTACATGAGTGAAATGCAAGATACTGGGATAATATATGGAGAAAAAGCTTACATTATTGTAAAATAAAATAAATTTTATATGTAGGAGACTAAAGTATTGCTCCTACCTTGAAAAGATAGCTATGGTACATGTAACAAGATGTGAAGGCACACAGACAGCATTGATGACAATCAGGGGAAGACTGTAACTGTTATAACAGGCTACGAGGAGCAAGGCCAACCATCTGATTTGCTCACTGAAGGACTGTGTTGGAGTATGACCCTCACTGGCTGCTTACTCTCTGAAAAGTCCTCAGGTGCCTTCTGTGAGGTCTCTGTCCAATTAGGTTTAACATATTAAGCTGTACATGCAAGACATGAAAAGTGTTCTGTATTTAAACTAAAAGTTCATTGCATCTGTAAACACTACCTTGTCTGTGATTATAATATGTTAAAACTGTTGGTGACCGAGTAATGCTGTGGTGGCAGATGCAACTTGTCCATCCAAAGAAAATAGTTATGATACTATCTGTCCAATCTGGGCCATATCAGTACAGGACACCTGAAATATATAAACAGAGAGAGAGATGTTAGTGAGTAAATGATAGTCAACGTGGATATTTTTTAAGTTTTCATGAAAACAGAGATGAGAGGGACCAATTACAAATAACCCTGCACATGCATGCATAATTAACAGGATTCAAGAAGCAGTAATGATCATTCTTTTAACACAGCATAAGTCTGCCTAGAGAGGTGAACACATCAAAAAAACTCAGCATGAAATTTAAAAAAATCTTTGACTAGTTTGGGTTTGGGGAGCTTGTCAGATTATTAACATTACTTTAACCTGATTTTAATTTTGTTTAACGTGATTTCTTTTTCCATGAAGCTCTTTGAAAAAATGTTGTTTATGCAAATAAACTACATGGAAAATTGGTTTTGTAACTAAATGACAGTTGACAGACTAGACTGTAATAGCCAGTTGGGAACTTCTTAAGCATGATTTGTTTACTCAGTAGTACAAATTGCATAGCTCTGATTATTAGGGACAGTAAATATCTTAATAGTGGCTATTTTAATTAACAGAGCCCTGTGGCTGGATCTTAGGCCCCACTAACACTGTTTTGTGCTGCTCCAGTGGCAGCAAATATAGCCTTAATCCTTATTTCAGTACTTGCCCTATTTAATAGTTCAGAGGAGCTGCAATAACGAAGGTCAGATTTGTCCCATTCATTTCCTATGAAAACAATGTTTCTTGCTTGACTCTTTGCACAAAGAATAAATCCTACCATTTCTGTCCTCACTGTCATCTATGACTTGTCTATTTGCCTTCATCTGACTCCGTACTTCTTTTTTCTGCCTGGGATGCAAGTCCTTTAAGAAATCCCTCGTCCCAAACCTTAGCTTCAACTCCAGTGTCAGATCTTTGGATTTTTTTAGAATATATGGCTTCATTTGAATATCAAGGTATTTTTGTCACAGAGTTCTACAGAATTAAAAAAAAAACAACCACCTCCATAGTCAATACAACACCTGTAGGTAATATAACAACTTTCTCCCATCTTCAGATGCAGAAATACAGATGCTAGGCAGGGAAAAAGCTGCTGCACGTGTTGCCATTTTCCTGCCAGTGCAAGATTTTGCCTACTGGCAACAATTTAAAATAGCACATTATGATGACATTATGCAGCATCATAGGCATCAGTTTAATTTCTGAAAGCCTGGTATTCCCAGAGATACGTCTATTAACTGACCAGTATTTGATTGTTGTGTTAAGGAAATTTGGGAAAACACCTGGGTCTCCATTTTTCCTAACATAAAAGCCAGTGCTCTGTCAAACCTACATCATCCTAAAAGCACAGCTCCTGTACAGCGGGGGATGAAGGGAGACCAATTCCAAAGACCATGGAAACCCTCAGCAGGTGAATTACCTGGAGCGGGAGAGGAGGAGGCCACCAGCTCTCTCCTCACATGAGTTGTCTTATGAGCAAGTGAACCCCTTTCGAAATGACCGACTTTCAATCTCAGTTTATTTTCTTCTTGTCCTCCTTTCTGCAGGTCCTTTCACACCTGTGGGCCTCTCATGTGGGAAGGGACTGGATTTTTGCTTGCTGGGCTGTTTTACTCCCCTGGCTGCTCAGTAAGCCACAGGCAGTGACGCAGAAGGTCGGTGAAGACACCACAAGCAAAGAGTCATTTGAGGAATCTGAAGGAGAAAAAGCTGGTGACAGTAGTAGTCAGGTGAGCAATGACATGACAGCTAGGAAATCATATGGGACTACTAAGCAGCAATAGAAATATTAGTATAGAAATTAAAATCATCTGGACAACAAAAGAAAGGAAACTGAATTATGGTGCAAGGTGTCAAGCCAGATACAATTAGGGTAACCCAGTTGAGGTAGAATAATAACAATAGGGTGCAACATAAATAGGAATAGTACACATTGTTCAGGCAAGCTAGAAATAAAAGGCAGGCTAGTGAGACTAGTACGTATTCCTAATGTGCTAAGCTAAAAAAATGGGATAACATGATAAAATGGAGAAGTTTGAATAAGAAACAATTTAAGGAAGGATCATAAAAAGGTTTGGATAACATTGGATGTCTGCTTTAGCCCCCTAGAGTTTAATTTGCACTAGATAAAGATCTCCATAATGTTATTAGAAAGAGAAATATTAGCATTAGGGAAGATTTACTATCTTTATGGGAGATTTTGACCTTCCAGAAGCAGGCTTTAGAACAAATATTACTAATAATGGCAGAATGTAGGAATATCTAGCCATGGTAAGTAAAAGATTTTTTTCACTGAACAAAGGAGATATAAAAAAGCCATGCATTTAGGAAGGAAAGCAATAGTTAGGCATTTGGGGTTAAACATTTCAAAACTTGACAGTCACAGCATATCTGTGAGTCACTAGTGTAGCAGGGAAGAGAAAAGGTAAAAGTTGTGCTCAGGCATATCAGGCAAGCTAAAAAAAGTCAGGTACTAGTTAAAATTCATCTGCAACACAACAAGCAGTTCTGGTTATCTGTATCATAAAAAAAAGGTATTCTGCTAACCAGTTTGATGGTAGAGCTCTTTTATTATTTGAGCTGGAGAGTACAGATGGACAATATGTAACAACATTTGAAGGCAGAATAAAGTTTGATAAAAAGCGGTCTTGGCTTGTTTAGAGAAAATAAATCAAGGCTGGAGGGGGTAGTAACACAAGGGAAAGAAAAGAATTATTGAAGCATAAATGATAACATTGGCATAAAACCAACTGGACCCATGCTAGAAGAAGTAAAGTATAAAAGATCCTTAATCACTGGAAGATTTAATCTCTCAGACACACCAAGGCAAAGAACACCGTGAAGATGTGAAACTGCGATTTGATAATTGACATGGTCACTTCAGGTGACCCTGGCATCCAGGAGAGATCAGATGATTTTAACTCTTGGCACTGACTAACAGTTCAGATATTTTATCCTGAGATTTTGCATACTTTACATAAAAGTCTGGATGTGGGGATCGAATCTGGATGTGAGGTGGTTTCATTTCATTATTCCCTGATCTTACATAGCTTGTCAATAATTTGGACTGTGGCACAATATATGCTCTTACAATAAATAAGTCTTGGCACAAATTTATTTTTTTATATATTTTTGAAGCATTTAGAATAAAAATGAAAAATAAGATAGAATTATTTGATTAAAAATAGAATTTCCAAAATGAAATGGTCTTTTATTTATATGATGTTACTATGGAGATATAATATGCTATTGAGATTTAAAAAAAAAAGGCATTTGGTTAGATAGACACATACTCTTCTAGTCATATAATAAAAGGGAGTTAAAATGGATACACTTATAGCTGTAATGTTTCTGAGGAAATAATTATAAAAGAAAGATATTACTCAATTGCTGTTATTTCCCTTTGTAGTTCAATAAATGGGAGATGAACAGATTGGGGACCTAATAAATGCTTATAAATATCTCAAGGGTGGGTGTCAGGAGGATGGGGCCAAACTCTTTTCAGTGGTGCCCAGCCACAGGACAAGGGGCAATGGGCACAAACTGAAGCAGAGGAAGTTCTGTCTGAACATGAGGAAGAACTTCTTCACTCTGAGGGTGACAGAGCACTAGAACAGGCTGCCCAGGGAGGTTGTGGAGTCTCCTCCTCTGGAGATATTCAAGACCCACCTGGACAAGGTCCTGTGCAGCCTGCTTTAGGTGACCCTGCTTCAGCTGGGGGGTTGGACTAGATGGCCCACAGAGGTCCCTTCCAACCCCGAACATTCTGTGATTCTGTGAACAGATGTGTTTCTCGCTGTTTTTAGAACCAATGCTTTTGTCTGCTGATTCAAGTGGACAGCTCCAAATTACTTGTGTTGCTAGTCTTACTAAAGGTAGCTTTGCCCTTAGAAGTAGAAGTCAGTATTTTTCAATGAAAGCGGAGCTACTCTGGCACAATTATAAGGCAATCTGCAAAAAACAGGAATGAAATGACGAAGTATATGACTGTATGCGCAGTCTCTCAAACACCAAGTGCAAAAGCCTTGAAGTTTCATGAAAGACTTGTTTCATAAACAATACTACACAAAAAGTAACTTCCATTATAGTATACGACAAGGTCTATAAACCTATTGCCCTTTTAGATTGCAGTAAACCTTAACGACCTGTCTGTTGGAGACCTGCTTGCAGAATGTTTTATGTTGCAGGTGTATAATGTAATGGAGTAGAATATCTCTGCTATTCAAGACTCTCAAGCTAATGCTGGAGATGGGAAAAACAACTTGAGCAACAGAACAGCCAGCCAAGTCTTTCCCAGCACTCAGCTGGCTGTGCTTTAGCTAAATGTAAGTTCTTTGTTGTATAAGGCAACCTAATTTCCTCTGTCTTCACTAAAACCAATCTCACATTGTTAGTGCCAGGTGTTCCCTGTGCAGTGGTCAGGACTGATGACCTTGCAGCACACTGCGGCCCATCACCCCAGTAGCACTACAGAAGCTCCTCTATACTTTTATTCTAGCTATCACCTTACTGCTGAAATTCAGGGCTAAATGCATCAGCTGTAGCTGTCTGGGCTTTCTCAGCATCACCTTGCAGAAGTGGAGGATTCAAACACATTAGGAAGACTTCAAAAATAATTGAGTTGGTGGCTAGAGAGAAGCTATAACCCATCAACAGCCACCTGCACACTGCCAATTAAAGCTGCTGTCCCACAGCTGAACCCATTTTGCTGCATACTATGGGACTGTTTTCTGTTAATACATTAAGCAGAGTCAGAACATGTGACATTAAGTTTGTACTCCGATAGCTAAAGAGAACCTGGCTGTGCATTGCTTTGGCTTGCCATGCAGTAGAAGAAATAATTTTGCCACTTTGGGAACTAAAGTCCTTACTCTGTCATTCACTAAGAATTTATTTGCCAAAAAAAAATCAATTCAGGCTGTTCCTGTAGCAAACAAAAAGATATGTCTCTGCTAAGTTGCCCCAGATGAATCGTAAAATATAACTTAATATGCACATGCATCTGTTTCATGGAAACTAAAGGGGAGAGGAAAATTATGTGAGTGTTTTAAAGGTTATTTAGTAATGATGAGCTCAATTGTATTTTGTTAATGCAAACTTGAAGTTACAAAGAGGAAGACACAACAATGGATAGAAGTTCTTCTCTTTCTGTCCTTCCCCTTCCTTTCTTATTTTGTGTCTAGTTTAATAGGCTGCTATTATGAGAGAGATCCTTTTTTGTGTGTTCCCCTGACATGCAGATTTGTTTGTATTTATTTGTCTCCTGGACCTGAATTCAGAGCTGCAGAAGCAGTTCTGGCAGAATCTCTCCTTATGGTTGGTTTGAACTACCTGGACTGCTGTGACAACACTGTGGTTTACAGGCATGATGCAAAGAGACAATTGACCTTTATTTTCTGCCCTCAGATACCTGACCTGTTCCAGTATGACAAAAGCCTATGGTCCTGTTCTATGGCAGGGGTCAGAATTTACCAACACTGGTGGTAACTGCTATAGAGAACAAAGCATTAAGGTATGCAATATGATGAGTAGAATATGGAAAAATATCATATATATCTGTTTGGGTGAATATTGGCTTGTTTTGTGCCTTGTATTATCGAGCCAAGATTTCTTCAGTCTGTCACCAACACTGTCTTGTTGACTGTGCTGTCTGTCTTGCAGGCACAGAAATATTGTTTTTGCTTTCATCCCTTTTTTTCCTGGCAACATAGTGGGGGGGAAAAAAAAAAAAAGAGTTGTTAATATTAAAGAGAACAGTGCTGCAAAACTTAACAAGGGCAAAACTGGGCATCTTGTCAGTATAAAGAGTGATGTAGCTGCCCAGTAATGTACAGGCATAGTTAAACCTACGAATTTTGGAATATTAGTTCACTAAAGGCCAGTTAGTCTGTTGTGAGATACTGAAAGGTCACATGGATGGCAATACTGAGGAAGAATGGAATTTGAACAAGAGGTTCCAGCACACTGGCTTTTTGGAGTCTGCTGACAGGGACAGGTGTAGAAACCAGGAGGCTGGGTCATTCGAAGTTACTTGAATTTCATGAACTTTACTGCACTGCATGAAACTCAATTGTACACAGGGAAAATCTCATTCCTAAATGCTATCAGGTTTGGGTGGGTTTTTTACACTTAGTTTTCATAGGTGCCAGCATGGAGGCAGACTGCACAAATTTGATTTGAATGATAAAATTATTGTAACTGTGAAAATTGGGGTTCTCAACTGTTGGATTTTGTTACTGCTTTAAGAAATTTTTCAAAAACAATTGCAAAGGGCTCTTTGCTATATCCTTTCCCTTGTCTTTCCCCAATGCACATTAATAGTCCTGACAGGTGTCAGCATACCTATCGTCATCAGTGCTGGCAGGCGAGAGGAAAAACAGAGAAATGTGTTTATTTCACCAAAATAAAAGCTTGTGATGATCATAGCTTTAATGCCTCTGAACTGTAAGTCATTCCCCCCAAAATGTCAAACAATATAAGCTGAACAGGGAGAGAAACAACTTGGTCATTATTCAAGACAAAGAAAGGATATTTCTCCTTCAAAATAAAAGAAAACAAAAACACCACCACCACCTCCAAAAAAAGAAAATTAATGATAAGAATTGCTATTATAACTATAGCTTCTCAAAGGATTCATTTTCTTGCAAGATTCCTTTTCACAATATAAAATTTTGAACAAAATAGACATTTTTCCAACAAATACTGTGGTCAAATGAAATCTGGAAAACACTCCTTTTCTGTTATAAATGAGGGGTGGGAAATCACCTTAAATTGAGAAGCAAATCTTCATTGTTAGTTTTTCATGGACAAAAATATTTTCTTACAGCCATAGGTTGAAATCTATGACAATAAAATTAGCTTTTGGCAAAATGAAGGTTCTCTTGCACTAAGAAGAAGTTAATGCATAATTAAGCCCCAGGTATACTGATGGCTTCGTATTTTCAAAGATCTTAAGAAGGCCCCAAATCTGACATATCATGGCTATATATAAAGATTACAGTTACATATTAAAAACAATTCTTATGAGAAATATTGTGCCAAATACTCTGATAATACAGCTCTCTGGTTACCTTTTATTATGTGAAGCTCTAATTAGATTTTATTGATAAAATGAGGTGCAACTTTTCTTATATTACCCATGGGTTATAATTTCCACATTGTTTTGAGAAAGCAGAGAAAGACTTAATAGAAATTAAGGTTAGGAGTTATCTGCACCAATTTGCCAAAGAGAGAGCATAGCCATCTCTCCTTCCTGCTATTTGTGGTGTTTTAGAACTCTGGCCACTCTTAGCAGAGTGAAGTGTCGGTATTGCTAAATTACCCATTCCTGGTAATTCCAAACTCATATTTTCATGCAGTATGAAGGATAGAAGTGACCACCTACACTGACCAATATATCAGAGTACAATAATAATTTGTGATTAAAATGCATCCTCCAGAGAGCAAATAATCACTTTTCAGAATTACTTGTTTCAGTAGTTAATGTTAAATCTGTGCTGTCTTTACAATGTGAGTTGTGTCTTCCATTTCCAGTGAGTATTTTTGAACCCTACTAAGTCTGTTCTTAGTGAGCAGAAGTTCCCTTTTTCAGAGGTAAAAATATTAAAAATCAAACTTTTAATTTACTTTTGCATAAGCTAAGCAAATTTATTTTGCTAAGTTTTTTGGTACTTCCTACAGTTCTACCACTACTATTGTGACTGTAGTTATGCAGTTTCTTAGCATATTGTTTAATGGTGGGCACCAGGACTGTACAGTAGTTTGTATCTCTTTCATATTGCAGTTACTGGATCAAAAAACCATATTCACACTTCTATTCTCTCATTAACTTGGGCCAGTTTCAGCCAATTTTCAGGACAATTTTAAGGAGAACAACAGAGACTTTTTTTTTTGCCCCCCTTGTGAAAGCTGTTTAAGTTAAGCAACAGTTCTGAAATGAGAAATTAGATGGTCATGCATATGTCCACCCTGCATATGTCCACAGAGTGAACTGCACAATCTATTACCTCAGGCAAAGTAAATTGCCAGCTTGTCTAGAGAGATTTCATTTGCCTCCCGCTGGCTTGGCAGAGCAATCTGATGTCTGCCTGTAAGTGAGCGTGTAGATGTGTGCTAAACATGTCCTGGGACCCCTGCAGAACTCTGAGCACTCGTTTGTGACACCAATATAGATATTAGTAGGCAGAAGTTCAGAAGAGCGCTGTCAGGATCATGTCCAGACTGAAATACAAGACTCTATGCCTGTTTTGCAGATGCAAGTATAAAACATACCTTACGCAAGTGAATTTTACAAGTCAATATACACAAATCTCACCAGCCATTTGCTGGTAAGCTTGGCGTTGTATGTGCAAACAGGAATGTGTGCCAGAGCCTGTATTGTTTTAAAATCTGCATAGACTCCGTGCTGTTTACTGTTGCTTTCAAATTGAAATATGACCTGGATGGTATTTGGTGGCGTTATCCTTTTTATCACTAGTTTTATGATATTCAGACACACAAAAAAAACCCCCATTCATTTTTCCCAAGTTATAACTTGGGATTTAACTTGGTCTTTGTTGTGTCTTGTCAATATAATCCCTTCATAACATTTTTTTCTCCCAGAAGCAATCAAGCATGGATACATTATAATCTATTTTTATAGTCCTTCTCCAGAAAATGCTACTATCTATCATTTGAACTTGTATCTGAGATATTGTATTTTTGAGTTCAGGAACTTTTATATAAAAAATGCAGTGTTTCAGTCCATTAGTTGCTCACTTTAGTTTGACCCAGCTTTAACTGGATTGAACATTGTGCTAACGACATAGACTGGAAATGGCCTTCAGTAGAATGACTGATTTGATGATCTCTACTAATTTGCTATAGGACAATGACTGCATTAAGGATATGTCTTTTTTCTGGCTTAGAAAATTCTTCAGGCTATGTACCAATGGCAAAAAAAAAATGAACTGACTCCTATGCCCATTTGATATCCCTTGTCCAAATATGTTTCTAACACATATAAAGGGAGTCCTTTACAAGTACAAAGATTACTTAATGTGCTGATTTACATTACATATCTGCCTTGCATGTTTCTCTCATTTGTCCAACCTGTTGCTGTCATTATAGCAGAACCTGCAGCTTAGGTTTCATTTCAAACTACTGTTTGTAGAACTGAGTTTCAAATCTTCCCTCTAATCATCTGAAGAGTCTTAACTCTGGCTCTGTAGTATTCAACAGGAAGAATTCTGCCTTGCTAGAAGGATGGATCAAATATCTCCTCTCTGTCTCTTTTCACCAGCAGGGAGATTAGAATGAGATGCCCCTGATTAAAATGCAACTGGTTCCCCATCAGTAATGAATTTGCACCACCAACAAAAATAGCTAGCGATAGGAGAAAAATCTAGCATGGGCAGTGTTCATCTGCAACAAGAGAACTCCCAGCGGGTTTCTAGGACAGCTTTCCCAAAGCAGACATCCAGCAGTGCACTCCCATGCAGTGAAGGCTTTCAGCAAGCTCCTTCCCGGACAGATTGCACCAGCAAGCTAAGCACAGCGCACCCCCAAAGAGACTACTTCTTTGGAGGTCACGAAGGAGGGAGAAGAAAAGATGAGACATGGTTATCCTGCATTTTTATCCAGTGCATTTAAAGATGCCACTTGAAAGAGTGCTGAAAAAGTATCCTGAGTGTTAAAACATACAAGATTTCTAGTGGGAGTTGTTCACAGCCCAGGACATTATATTTAATAAAAACCAGCATGGGGTTGGAAGGAGCAGAAGATGCTATGAAGATGCTATTTTAAAATGTCTGCTGTCAGCTAGTCTGTATTTGATCATCAATTTGATCATTTTAAATTACATTTGCTGTGTGTGAATCATGCAGTGGCTTTTAGGTCAAGCTAATCAGAGCAGTTAAAATCACCTTCTTGCTGTCCTACAGGGTCTCATTAACCCATACAGAAGAGGAAAGCTGCCACTTCTCACTGTGTTTCATTAATTTCTTTTCAGGTAACCAGCCTATTTCCGCTTGTGTAAGTTGTCACTAGGAAAAACACCCAAACCTGAAACATTAGATTTATAAACATTCAATGTGACGTGCTTTTTTTTTTTAATTTCTAAGATGGGACTTCCTTGTGACACCGCCTTACCTCCAAGACTGACCAATACAGGAGGAGTCAGAATGCCACCATTTACCAACGTTTTGGACCTCAACATCCCCTGGTGCCTAAGCTGAGACTTGCCACGGACAGGCAGTGTGCAGTCTTGGCCTTTATATCAGCATCAGCTGAAATCTGTAGCATGTTCTTTTGCTGACAAATCTGCCTTTTAGAAGAGGAAGAGCCTGTATTTTACTAAGCAGCTGGAGCATTTGAAGGATTATCTCTACTAATTCTAGCTATTTAAATGTTAGGTATCTAAACCAAGCTTATCACCTACTGAGAGACAACAGCTAACCTTATAGGCAAAAGACAATGCTTTCAATCAAATATTCATCCCTTCCTGAGATAGGCAGGATTAACCAGCTTCTCTGAGAGCCTTATTTTCACCACTGACTATAAAGACAACTAGCAAGCTCATACCATATGCCTAACTTTCTGAAGGCTAAAATGGATGGGATTAAATTCCTACCTTTTACCAGGAAGTGCCTACCTGGGGTCCATGCCTGCTTACCAGATACTCTGAGAGTTGTCTGTTCAAAAGACATTTCCCCATCGCTTCACTCTTTGACCAGCAACTCACAATTTCAGAGCCATAACTGGACACATAAAAAATGGGTATCTGGGACCTCATTTTCACTTCTTCTCTCCTCTCATTCCAATATTAAATAAATAAATAAGCTGCTCTTTTTCAGCCTGTGTTCACAGACTCCAAAAGCTCACCCGCAAGTTTGGCTGGGGCTGTATGGATTATTCAAAGCATGGATGTTTGCAGTTTTGAAGTGGATTGTTTTGGTCCTGTCCATTAGAAGAATAGCAAAAAGAATGTCCAAATGTGGTCACTGTGGATGCCTGTAATGGTCTCATGCATGTGCATTGCTATGGTCATGTATTGTCACGTGGACCCCTTGCGCCAAGTCTGAATCATCTTGCACCACCTAGTTAAGTTATTGTAGGAATGCTTTCTCATTTGATATTTTTTTTCTGTGTTATCAGCTTCACCCTTTAAAGGGAAGCAAATAAATCCTCTCTGCCATCTTCTTCTAAATGCAGAGTAATATACAAACAACAGCAATGTTGGAAGCCTGTAAATTTCATTAGTTATTCAGTATTTTTGCCAAAGTAATTGAAGCCACTGACCATTTTGAACCAAATGAGCTCTCTCTAGTGGCTAATTTCAGTGTTACAGTTTCTCATAAATTTTGCTCAAGTCGGGTCATCATTAAAAAATCTTGCTAATCTTTCTTTCTCCTTTTTTTTAAATTATAGGTTAGCATGTTCCTGGAGCTAAAGCAAATAAATGATTTTTTTTAAAATAGTATCCCAAATTTATGTTCTCTTCCCTATTACTCCTGCATGTTCTCACAATTGTGATACAAAAAACCAGTATGACAGATATACAGGAACAAGTGATTCTCCTCTACAGTGCTGCGGAACTTCCCCTGTGAATGGTCCCTGATCAGCACAGGAAGGTAAATGGTGCAAGGCAGAGCACGGCTGAGCAGTCTGCAGAGATCTCCAGAATCTCCCCTCTTTCTGTCTACGAGAAAGCTGTGCTATTTGTCTTTCTGAGGTCTGGTTAGGCAGTTGCTGGAGTAAGTGCATCCCAGTTCCAAAGGCACTTGTGCTGCCACAGGCATGTTTTCATGCCTTTTTCTCTTCTGAAAGCCATGAGAAGTTTAGAGGTAACCAGGAGCATGGACTATTTCTTTATATCGAGGACAAGTCCTTGGACTCTGCATCTTCTTTTGCAAGAGGATACTGTGGACTGGTGTGCATACTTGGCTCAAGGCCCAGCCTCAGTTGGCGATTTAGTATAAATTAATTTAACTTTGCTCAGGAAGCAGCAGTTAGACCAGCAAAAGACTTGTGAGGTCATCTAGCTCCTTCCTGCTGACGTACAGCTGTTCTCCGTAAGGCGTCACCCAGACACACGTTCAATGTCTGGCTGAACAGAAAACCCTAGGGAATGCTTAGACAGACTTTGAACATTGAACTTTGTCTAGAGGAGTCTCTTTTAAAGTAGGTGAAAATTAATGGAGATTAAAATGTAATACGGCAGCAGGAGCACTTCCTGGGTCTGTCACACTTGCACAGCGAGGTCCTGAACAGGCTTGTCTGTTCCTGTGTGTTTGAGAAGGCGGTAATGGTATAAGAGGCAAGGGTGACCTCAAAGTGAAGCCAGGAAAAAAAAAAAGTATTTAATATTCCTGCAGTCTCTCTGGTAAAACATCTTGTCCTAAGACTGTTTTAAAGTGAACTGAAAATAATGTGCTTAATAAAAAGAATTTTATTTTTGTCAAACATATTTTTGTGATTAATAGGATCCCTTTTATTTATTTGTTCATTATTTTTTCTAGGGCTGTTATTTTTTCGTAGTAAAAAACTTGCCTGGGTGGAAGAGAAGGCAACTGCCTCTTTGCCTCATCCTGGCTGTTGCTCACTGGGTTGGGGAACGCCTGGAAGCACGGCAGAGTGTGGGGCAAGACACTTTGAGCCTTAATAGAATTCAGTCTGGGGCTGGCACAAATTTCCTTATCATGTTACAATAGGATTTGGATAATTGACAATATTGTCATTAGAAAACTCAGAAATTATTTTTACAAGTGTGTTTCACATGGTTATGTGATGGAAAAAGATTTGGGCCTCTGGAAGGAGAGGAAATTGAAAAAGACAAATAGGTGTCTTCGTGTGCCAAGTCTTCATCCTCCTTATAATTGAAAACAGACTAAGTCTAATGTGTGAGGGTTAAAGAAACTGAGTTTACCCTTCTGCAAAGGCTAGCTCAAGGCTCATGCATAATTTAAGTCATACTTACACTCTATTTTAAGGTCTTAGGTGAGAGTGACTTATCAGCCTTAAGCTGAATTTTCCCCTTAGAGAAGCAATCTACATGCAAAGAGTAAATCAGAGATGCATTAATTTCTTTGGTACACAACTTTAGTAAGAAACAGTTTTTTATGTTTTATGCCTTGAACCACCTAGAAAGCAATGAAAAAAGCACAGTGCATCACTGAGATGCCATCTCTGCTCCTGAGGATGAAGGTAATGCTCTGTGACACTAATGTATCCTTGCACCATCTGCTTTTTCAGTCAATAACACTCAAAGCTGTTCCTTTCAGAATTCATTCATTTTAAATGTTTAAATTTTCAGTGGAAAGTATATAGATCATATAATTCTTTTTATATGTGTTTTCACTTATATTTGCTTTATATATTTTAAAATCAGAGGCCAAAACTATATATTAACAAGAGAGAACTTAGTTGTGCAAAGTTCTTAAAGTAGACTTTTCTGTTTTATAAGATATTGCTGAGAGATATAAATCCATTGAGGTGGATTTATATCATTCAGTAAGCTTTTCTGTAACATTTAAAAGAGATCCAAAAGAAGGAAATAAAGTGCTCAATGTTTCTTTTTCAATAAGTTTCATAATGAAGTAAAAACTCAGGATGGGCTGACAAACATAATCAAGAGTTTCATGCTTTTCAGGTCTGGGAAACTGACATGTAAACTTGTAATGTAGCAGTGAATAGAGCTATTCATACACACAGCTGTGGGTGTCAGCTCAAATCACATCCAAAGTCATCTGGGGAAAGAGGAGGAGCACTGAAGAGTTATTCCAGGAGATGTTAACTCCTCAGCTGCAAAACCTGAATGTCCTCATATCACATGTTACCTGCCAATTCTCCACTGAAACTAAACCATGCACTGAGTCCTTATTTACGTAGTAATAAAACCTGTAGGACCAGGGACCATACGCAGTAATGTTTTCTTTGTCTGCCCCTGCCTGAGGACAGATATGGTCTTTTCTCACAAATCTGAATCTATTTCCTTATCAAAGCCTTTGTCACCATCGGTTTTTATTACTGAAAGTTCCTCCACTTGCGAATACAAACACTGAAACCAATGAAGCTGGGGAAGAATTTGGAAGACCTCCACAAGGTAAATTTTATGCTAGCAGTCTATTAAGACACATATTGTGAAACTTAACTTCTGTAGAGGCTCCTTATATTTTGGCCAGGCATTTACTTGTTAATCTGTATTATTAATATTAATTATTTATGCATAAAGGTAAGCATTCCAAAGCAACAGTGAGCCTAAGGACATCTTCTGTGCACAAATTTTGATGTATCACGGGGAACGCATTTGTATGGAAAAAATTGAAAGAGACACCAGAGGAGCTACTGTGTAATGTGAACAGACAGAGCAAAAGGGCTACATGACAATCCACGGAGAGAAAGAGAACTGTCAGATAAAATATAAAGGTGGAGCAATCATAGTGCTTGGGGCTGTGTTTAACTCCATGGGTGCCACACATGGGTGAGTTCCAGGATTTGTTACACAGTTTACATTCATCTTCCTGTATGTACCAAATTGCTACAACCTAAATAATTGTTGCCAGAGACAGACCTCTTCACCAGACTTTTCTAACATATGCAATATAGTCATACGAAAGCAAAAGGCTAGAGCAGTGAAAGGGCAGGAAAAACTCAAGGATATGTATTTTGCCTTGATATCAGCCAGTTTTTCCAGAAGACAGATTAAGAATTCATTGGAAAGGAATGTTAGAAATTGCACTCTCTTTCTGTACTGACCAGTACTCACAGGCTATATTCAAAGGTCTCGTTGAGATACACCCGTGCAGAGAGCAAGTTAATAAAAAGTATATCCTGAGCTTCTTGTTCTCATGTGTAGCTGATATCCTGGCAGATCTTTCTCAAACTATGATGTGAACTGGCAAGTGGGTTGCCAAGAGTGAGATGAGAGAATGACAGAGACTCCAGAGTACAGTAATAGTATTCTAATCCCAGCCACGCTTACGCTGTTATTTTATTTATTATTTGTTACATGCCTGAGGTATGCCTGACACGCTGCAAGACAAAAGGAAAGATACTTCTCTCGTGCCTTAATGCATTTTGCTGTGAAACATGCAGCTCTGTCTTTTGTAAAAGCAGGGAGGAAACCTTCCTTACTTCTGTGAGGCATAAGCCCTTCAGAAGCAAGAAATGATGTCCAGAATTTTAGTAATCCAAGAAATACTACCTGCAATCTCTGTAAGTTACTTAAATAACTGAATTCTTTCCATGGGATTGTTTTTCATGGAAAGCTGTTTATTATCTTCCCCCCCACACCAAAAGACCACTTTAGATTTTTCACGCAAGGACCATTAATACGTGCTCGTCCCACATCCCTCTCACACCTCTGGAAACTTCTATCCCAATTCTGGCCTACAGAGATGTGATCAATATCTCAGACTCATTGTAGAACTTTCTTCTCTCTGACATGTTCTAACCATAACAGAACCTGTGAAATACTGATTTTCAGATCTTAGCAAGGCCTTCCTTGAAGGAAATTGGGAGTCTTACTAATTAACACAGATGGGCCAGGTGGGTCAGATTCTAGGAGAAGGCCATTTTATGACTCTAATTCTGCTAATAGTACCTAGAAAGCTACTTCATGTCTTCAAGGAAGGAGCTGCATGACTTGAATTACAGCACTTTATATTCCTCTGCTTTATCATCCCTCTGCAATGAGAAGCATTATGCCTCAAAAGCTGCAGTTTTTCCATGTATGTGCTAACAGACCTTTGAACTAATGCAGAAACAGGCCTCTGGTAAATCACACTTTCCCCAAGTGATTATCTCACAAGAATTGTTCCCAAGGGCTGAAATAGCCATATTTGTGACACACACATTCTCTATTAGCTCAGAAATGAACAAATCGGGTTCAGTCTTTGAATTTTTATAGAACTGAGCTAGGGGGGATAGCATGGATAACCTAGTCCATTTAAATCCTTCTGTTACCAATATATGTATTTATAACTTCATGTATGAATAGATGATTTATATCTTTTTATTACCAGCAATTAGGTAGTCATATAAATATAGATGAATAACTGCTACATGCATAATATAACTTGGTTGAAGTCAAGGTAAAGGCTGATAAGGGATATATTCTAATGGAATCATGTTTTTCTTTTCAACCTCATCGACTTTTTTTTTCCCTGCAGCTTTCAGGATGGAAAAGCCTTTTGCTTTGGCTTCACTGGATGGAATGGAAAGATTGTCATATTTACCACAAGGAGTGAAGATTTCTGTAAGGTAGCTTGGATGTTAACACAATGAAGACAGTTTGCTGTCACGCTGACCAAAGCCTTTGGAAGTACTGCCCAGCTCAGAACTGTGAGGATTTCATAAGGTCTGTGGTCAAGTTAGTGGCTCTTTATTTCTGCCTAGCAATGGTCACGTGCTTATGAGGTTCTAGTTTATAGCAGTGACAAGAAAGATATTTTTCCACGTTGCAATTAATTGTGATAAAGGTGTGTCACAGTTTCCTTTAGAATAGGTGCAGATACATCTGCCTCCCTTGCAGAACTTGACCAAAACATTACACAGACAGACAGAAAGAAATGCAGAGCTAGTCCAGTGGCGGGCCACCACAATGGCCAGACAGCTGGAGCATATCATATGAGAAGAATTGGGCTTGTTTAGACTGCAGAAGAGACGGCATAGCAGAATGCTGTGCAGCCTTCCAACATCTATGAGAAAGTTACCAAGACGGAGACAGGCTCTCTGTAGTGAGAAAATGAGATGCAATGACTATAAATGGAAATGGTAGGTTCTGAATAGATATTAGGTTAAAATGTTCTCTATGGGGATAGTTAATCACTGGACCAGGGCCCGAGGAGGCTGTGGAATCTCCACCCTCAGAGGATTTCAAGACACGATTGGATAAATGCAGAACCTAATTTGAGCAGGACATTAGACTAGACACCTCCTGAAGTCCCTTCCAACCTGAATTACCCTATCATTTGTGAGACTATAGACCATTCAGAAACTCCCTTCTTCTCCTTAAAATTAATACCCACAGCACCTATTTACCATTGCATCAACAGTACAACAGTACAAAAATATCTAGCAACTTTTATTCACAAATCTAATTTCAATGTAATAAAAAGTGTTTGTGACATAGGGAAGTAATTTAATGGTGTAATTTTATGTAATGATGTAATTTGACTGAAGTCTATGCAACTAGACATCATTTTTTCCTGGTGCAGTTGTAATGTTCTTTGCACAACAGAACCTTGATGTGTGCTTATGGCTTCTACACAAAACAGTACGAGTAAGTAATACCATGGGATTTTATACCCAGTTTTGCCTGTGAACATGAGGTCTACTAATTGGTTGAGCAGTGACTTTGTGAAAAACCACAGCCAAATATGAAGAGAAGCAGAGATAAAACACAGATGAGTCCAAGACAGAGTAGAAAATACTCATATAGCACAATTTTAAAGAAAACTAAGTCGAGAGAACCTTTGGTGTTGCCAGAAAATATCCTGGAACTGTAAGAGGAGAATCCCAGTTTTTATCTTCTATCATTTGATTACTATCCTGTTTCACAAAACGTGACTTTCTGACTGTTCTTAATAAACTTGACAGCACCAAAGGTATAATGTGATTAATGTTTCCTAATCAAATTTATATGGATGCTCCACACAATGACTGAGTGGCTCAAAAGCTGGTCATGAGCAAAATTTGTTAAAAAAAATCTTAGCTTCTAGTTCTCCAGAACTTTTATGCTGATTATTTTTTTGTAAAGATAATTATAAATTTATTCCTCAGTGTCTTACTTAGAGGCAGACAGGTCAATATTACATATTTATATTAAAGCCTCAACTGAAAATATAGTTATATTTCCCAATCCTGTTATAACATGCTAGTAGTTGGGATCTTTCAAGGAAAACTTAATTAACTATTTCCCTAAATGCGCTAAGTTAAGCATTCAAAAAACTGGCGTGACATAAATCATTTAACAACCTTTATAAATGCATTTTTCCCCTAGATTTTCATGCATCTGTGTCTTGCTTGTACTCAGAATCATCCAATTAATTTCTAGGAAACTCACAGCACAGCTCTGCATTCTGGGTTCAGAACATACAGATGGCTGAACTTAGAGATTTGCTGAGGAGTGAGTGGCAGTTTGCTTATTACCCCAGGTTTCAGCTGTGGTGGGCAGGTAAATGCTCGCAGGAAGAACAGGAAGGGAGTTTCAGGGTGCTTGTGCACAACACAACTCAGGTCAAGCAATACACTCACACACCTTTAACACACAAATTCTATTCGATCCTTTTATTATTGAGGTGGTTGATATTATGTAATTATGTCTTGATAATACTTCGCCCTTCACATGCATGGCACTGCATCCACAACTTAGTGCAACCCCTCTTTTGTATTTGGAGAACAGACAGGGCTTGACGAAAGTGGGGGCTGTGTTACCACACCGCACTGGCCGGGGAGGTGATGATGTGTAAAATAGCGTCCTCTACTGCGTGCCTCGAGATGATGCACTCGCACTGGGTTATCCTCAGAGAAGGCAGACCGGAGTTGAAAAGCTCCTTCCCTTTAAGTGAAGATACTGAGCAGCAGATTTTCTGCTTGGGTTTGGTTGCTGGATGCTATCCAGGACTTCAGCTTCATCAGGACTAAAATGTTAATTTTTTACCTTTTGGAAGGGATTTATTGTGAAAGATTTTTCTTGCAAATTCTGTTATATTGTCCTGCAATTCCTCACTTGTGATGTTCTCAGTAACAGCAAAACTTGATCTAAAGGTAACATTTTGGCTATTAATGGGAGTATGATTTATCTTAAGAAGTAAAAAGGTTGACAAAGCCTTGTGCCTTGAGTGGTGGCTTTGTCCATTACAGAAGTTTGTGACAGTTATTGATATTGTTGCTCCATAAAGATGAAGGAGACAGTTAACATGCGGCACACGTTGTTCTTTGATGGAAACACTCCTGTATTCATTTTACTTTTTAAAACACCTGAACAGTATCAAGAAGCTCAACTCTGACTTCAAGTAATTCACTGCGTATGTAAAGAGGCTGGTAGTCCTGATTTTCTGCTAAATAACTCAACTTCATTTCACTGACCACAGTGTGGTTACACAACCCATGACAGCAGAGGATAGGATCCGTTGCAATTAATTTAGTTAGATGTTAATGAAAGCAATGTTTCAATACTCTTGGCTGCTGGCTGTGGTGGGGAGAAATGCAATATATAATACAGCACTTTATGACATAACTCAACCAAAGGGCATTTCTCCTGTCCCATAATGTTCAGTTTCCTTCCCAGATACACAGACCTGTGCGGATGAAGAGTCACATGATGGTTCAGTGATACACAATAAAACAAGAGTTACTTTTTGAACATTATTCAAAATGAAATGTAATATTGATTTGGCTTTTGTATCTCTTGGAGTGCTGCAGGAATGATGAGTAGGTATTCTTAATCCCATTCCACAAACTGGAACAAAGAGGGATAGTTGTTGGCCTAATCATAAGTTAGAAAAATGTCCTCTCAGTTAAGCTCTTTCCAGTTTGCCTAGGTCTATTCTTACTCTGGATAAATTCATAGCTTTGGGAAGACAGGTTTGAGTCCATGGAATAAATTTTAGAAATTAATGTAGGCTTGGTTTTTTTAAAAAAAGAATGGTATTGATAGTCCACTATTAGTACAGACTTTGATATGAAACAGCTGACAACCACTCTGAGTTTATGCAGTTATATGTCATGCCTTCTTGTTATATCCTTCTAGATTTTTCTCCAGTTATGCTGATGTTATGTTAGAGCATTCTTCTGCCATATTATTTTTTACTTTCAGGCTTTTAGAGTCCCAGTAAGAAAATAATTTGGCTTATATGGCAGAATTTCTTTTCTGAGTTTGGTTGCTCACGGTCTGGACCAGTTTCTTGACAACCATAAGAATGGAGTATCCTTCTCTTTAACTCACCTGCTACTATTTCCCTTGCATAAAGCAAGTTATAATTAAATTATACTTAGAGAAATGGATTTGTAGGTGGAATTCCCTAGTGCCTAATAGATAACAGAAGCCTTATGAGTCCATTGATCTGAGAAAGAATATTCTGGGAAGTATACGCTATGAATCTGCAATATGATGATTCAGTGATTTACTGTGGATGGAGGCAGATCACGTGCCACAAATGCTTGTGATCACAGTCATGTTATTTAATAGCTTTCATGCTGCTCTTAAAAGACTGAGGGAAAGAGAAAATTTCATCTCTGGTTCTTCACAGAGATTTTGATGCAACAAAATTGAGTGGAATGCATTCCCTCTGATGCATCATTTCTGCACTCAAAAAGTAAACTATTACTTTGGAAAACAGCTTTTTTAGAAAAACATATTTTGAAAAAGAACTGTTCTGGTCAGCTTTTCCATGCAGGCAAGCCCATCTGATGAGAATATTCCCACATACTAACATTCAGACTTTGATAGGAAGCAATTTCATTGCTGCTGACCGAGCAATGTTTTGGAAAAAAACTTGCGTTACCTTTTTATGGCAGATGATGTTGAAGGGGAACCTTTTCAAAAATAAAATTTTTACCACTAATTCTTACATTTTCTGAGCCAAACTGAACAGAGTGGATATAAGCTTTGATCATGACACTCTAAAGAACAAGAGAAAAATACCAGTCTACACATGTATTAAGGGTTGTGTGACAATTTGTCACAGATAAATTATAGTTTTGCAAAGAACCAAATACATTGTTCATAACCTGGAAGATGCTTGGAGGTTTTTAGAGGAAAATTTATCACCTTATCAAGTAGCAGCCAATACAGAAGAGGAACCTATCAAATGAAGCAAGATAGAACTCCATTATGTCAGACATCTAAAATCTCTGCTCTATCTGACATAGTGAAGAATATGATTGCGCTTTTCTGATTGACCTTTTTCTCACTGAAGTTGTAAGACGCTTTTAAGTATAAAAGGAATATTTGATGAAATTCATGGAAAGCAGCCAACCTATTATTTAATATTCCACATGACTGGATAATATTATTGATGGATAATATGCAATTTGTTGGAATATATCAACGAAACTCGTGCATATTTTTCCACTTATATATACAATTCACTGACAATTTTTCTTTTTCTTATTATTTTTCTATTAGATAGAAGAACAAATAGAAATTAAGAGACATAACGAGGTATATATTTTTCTGTAGAGTTGTATTTCTGTATTCTAGATTTTGAAAATTGATCACTGATGTAATTATGTAAAACTGATATACAAATATGTTGGGAGATGACTGTGAAACAAGAGGGCATGCTGATGGATTCAGAATAGCGTCTTCAAAACAGAAATATGATAAATAATGTCTCCAAAACATAACCATGGAATATGTTAGAGGTATCTGAAATCAATAATAAAGAAAAACTCATCAATCATAATTTTTTGTAAGAAGAAAGCATTTATAGCATAATCCCCTTAGATGCTGTAGAGAATTTTGGACATAAAAAGTCTTAGGGAAATCTTTGTCTTTCAAATCAATACAAAACTAGTTTCCTTGTCTCTGTTTTGGGGCTGCAAGATCATGTTAGCGCTAATGTTCATTGAACATTTGTTTGAAATCTGCTTATGCTATTGTTTTCTGCAACTTACGCTATTGTTCTCTGCTCATTAGCTCTTTCATTGTTTTTATTTAAATATAATCAGAAAGAAGTTACTTTAGTACACTCACAAAATTCTAACTTGTCTTTGCCATTTCTACTCTGTAGAAATTTCCCTAGATCATAAATTTACAACCTCATTAATCTATTTGGTTTTCAAGGTGTGGGAGCATCTCTAAGCCACTTCTCATGGCACATTTTTTTCCCTTATTTGCAGTAGCAGATTTTATGACTATTGTGTCACATGCTATGCTGGAGTGACATGCAGCTTTATAAGGGTGTCCAGTCCCTACCAGCTTGCAAAGCCTGATGAATATTTTCATACTGACTTGGTAACTGAGTCACAACCTTTGTGAATTGCCTGAGAGCACAAAACAATTCAAAGGAGTCATTCAGAGAACTCATCTTCCCAGACTCCTGTGCTCTGTTTACTAGTTAACATGGGTCTTTTTGCAATCACAGTAAAATGCTGATTTCGAAAAGTGGGGAAGGATCATTCTGTACATGCTGTGTTCTCGTAGTCTTACTTGAACGCATGCTATTGGCCAGTAGCAGAGGCAAGATAACTAACTGAACTAACTGGGTCTCTGGTTTGACCTGGTATGTCAATTTTTATATTTAGGCAAGAGATCTTATGTTCCTCCTCAGGTAGCTAGAGGTAAAATATTATTTGATTAATATGACTAATATGCATTCATCAGCTATATGGAGGTTCTGCTCTTCACCCAATTCTGAAGAGGGCTGGCAAGATCTTATTGAGCTGTATGAACAACCACCTCAGACATCCCTAACAAACGTCTTTGTGAAAACTAGGATAGGAGAGTAAGGGAGGGTGGGGGAGGAGGGAGTAACACTTTTTGAAACTTCCAAGAGCAAGTTACGAGAGCTCTCTCAGTTTCAGTCTTGCATGTCTTCTGTCATACTCTGGAGTTACACAAGTGTAATTTAGATTAGACTGGAAATGTGGAAACAATTCAGCCAGTGATGCATAAGGAACAGAAACCAATTGTCCCTTTTCTGATCTTCTTCTGTCAAGCTAGAGAGACCAAAGAGCAAATCATCCCTACTTCCATTATTAAAATATGATTCCTAATATTCAAAGCGAAGTAATCCATGGAATAAGAAGGCACTGTTAAGACATAGGTACTTTATGGGGTGGCACAATGCCTTATGTAAGCCTAATGGAAATGCAACATGACAAAGGTTTTGTTGAAAACCAGGGAAGTTTTAATGCGGACTTTTTTTCAGCTGTTCTTTCCACACAGTGCCTGTTGCAACTGTGTGCTACAATAACACAAAATTGCTGTTGTTAGTAGTATAGATCTATTTTACATGCAGAAGTGGACTCAGCAGGATAGATCATTATTAAATTGTAGAAAACATTAAAATAAACTCTGGGAATTGAGGTGGCTAATCTGGATAAAGAGTTTTTAAACCATGAGGCAAGGTTAAAAATAATGTAACATTAGAGAGTAGAGTACCTAGACTAGACTTGGGAGAAGAAAGTTAATTCTGTCCTTTAGTTGATTAAAAAAAGAATAATAAAACAGTCAGTTGCTGAGCCTGTTATCAAAATGTTGTCACAACCATTCAAGCTGCTTTTCCCCTCTGTTTCTTCACGCTGCCTGAGGCCCAAACAAAAAACTTGTGATATCCCAGTCCAGTTTCACTTCTTGCAGAAAAGAAAAGTAGGTGAGAGAACATCCCATTTTCATATTATCTGGCTGCAAATCTTTAGGATAAGAAGGCATATATTTGCTGTGCTGTCAAACTGATACTATTGTACACACCCCAGTTCATGCTTACTGCCAGTGTTGCTGGTGGACCTGGCATCCTGACCTATTGACCATCTGCCTGTACCCCAACGTAACGTAACTCATATGGAAGAGTCAAGATGTCTGAGGTTCTTACTCTGAGCTCCCAACAACATCTATTCCCAGACAGCCAGCATTCATGCACAGCTTGACCTCACACAGCCTTATAGGCTGCCTACGGCAACAGTAAGAGGTTTTATGCCATGTCATGAGAACACTCTGGTTCCTGCTTAGCAACTGACCGCTCACATGCAAAGTGGTCATAGCCACTAGAGCCATGATGGTTTCTTACTAGACTTGGTAAATCCCACGTGTAGGCAAAGAAATTATACTGGTGTCATCATCTGAGTAAATAAACATGGAATTCCACTGAACTGAGAAATAGGCTCTGTATTTTTATTGGAATAAAGGATGATGGATAATCAAAGCAGAGGCATCTAAGAGTCAGAGATATGTCAAAGCAGAAGCCTCTAATACAAGAGAATAGCACACTATGCTCAAGTTCATAGTAGTTCATTCTTTGTGAAGGATGCACACTACTATTCTCGGGGTTAAAACATGCTTTACCAACTCAAACTTACAGGCACTTTCTCTCCTTCGATGCCACTGCCAATTTTTATTTTATGATTACCCAAAAAATGTGATTAGACCCTAGTCAGAAGGAGGGTAGGGAGCAAAGAGAGGGACCAAAGACTGGTCATATTAGGAAATGCGTGGAGCAAGTTTGTTGAGTGAACATTTGTTTCACACCAGTCTTGCTGATGCTGACAAGGAAGAGTAACATAGCCTCTCTCCCAGGGCAGTCAGTGCCTGTTCCCCTCGCTGCAGCCCGACGGTTGGCTCCCAGGATGGTACCAAGGGCAGGTATTACACATTCTGTCAGGCTACAAATATTGCTTTCTCAGATAATGAGAAAAAAACTGGTGAGGGATCTTGACAGATATTTCTCACCTTCTCCCTCCTTCAACTAGAGAAGCAAGGTTCATTTTTCCTTAATGCATTGCATAGTGGGTTTTGAAACCTGCAGGTGGAAGGCACAGTGCTGTTATTATTACTTACTGTTATAAAAGACAACACAGGGATTGCCATCAGTGAATCTGTCTCTCAGAGTTAGGTTTGAAATTTGCAGTCCTCAGCTATCTGGGTAGGTCTAAGAAATAACTTCTGTTCTTTGTAATATACGAAGCAATAAATAGCTACTGTGAATGATTAATAGCCAAAGTGAAGCTCAGGCATTTCATCGATCTCAAAAGCCATTTATTGCACATATATGAAAGCAATAGAGATTATTGCTATTATACAACAAACCATAAAATCAGAAAGGAGAAAAACGCATCTTTTTCTTCTTGCGGATGCTGAGAAAGTGTTCTGCACTTTCCTTCTGTGCTGGATTTTCCATTGGAAACACAAGCTGGAGGCACAAGTGGGATCAATAACACCACAGAAACAGCTTTAAATACTGATTAAATGATCAAGGACAGATACTGTTTGAGGCTAAACTCAAAAATTGTTCACAGAAGCAGCTGGTGCAGAACAGAAGTGACTGGACTGGACAATGAGGGTTTTGTGTGCAGATACGTTTGAATTTTTCTGGCTGAAATTCTGTGCTTGTTATATAACCTCTCTTGATGAACTGAGCCTCAGTGCCAGGCTGTCGGCTGCAGCTGAGGTATGCCTGGCATGGCCGAGGGGAACTGGCACACCAGACTGCTGCTAGGCTTTGCTTTTTTCTGCCCCAAGACTAGGGCAGAATAAGCCATATGAATACTTCACGGGCTGGATGTTCCTGTGTTGGTTCTGTTTCACCTGAAGGCTCTCCTTCATACCAAACAACATGTCTAGTAGTTTGGCTTTACACTGGTCAGCGTGTGGTCAGTCCCAAGGAGGTTCTGGCTTCAGGAGGACATTTCTGGAGGCCAAGTCCTCTGGTCATGCCCAGATAGCCTTTTGCACAAGGTAGGAATAAAAAGCCATTCCACTGGTCCTGTGCTACCCTGAAAATGGCTTACGTCTGGGGAAACCACAAAGCGTCAGGTGGATTAGGACAACTGGAGGATGTTACACTGAATACGTAAGTGAATTTACTCTTGTATTTTTAGGTCTCAAGCGGAAGAGGCCTTATGGGGGTATTCAGAGAGAAGTCATAATAGGAAGAGTTTCCTCTTTATTCCATGCAGCAGTAAGGAATGGCCAGGAATGGGGAAGTCTAACTAGGCAAGGTTGCATGCAGGTGCGCTTTTTTTTTTGTTTTAACCATCTTTCCTGGCTATGCTCCTACAAATAATAGTGCTTTATTTCATGAAGCTGAATTGAAATAATTTACCTATCCTTGCGAGGCAGATTAAAATTGGGATATGTTGCCTCTGAGACACAAGTAGCTGACTCTTTCCTGCCTCTTCAAAGGGGTGTCCATGGTGACACCAAAGCAGAGACCAAAACTTTCACGGAATCAGCGGAATCCTACGCAATACTAGATGGAGGCATTGGCACTACCTTGTACTCTTTCTGCTTCTCCCTGTGTGCTGTGAGAGTTTCCTTATGGGATGTTCATGTATGTAAGTGCTTGCTACACACAGTCTTCCCTCCTTTTTTTCCTTAATATAAATCAACTGTCTTTACTAAGAATGAAAATTTAATAATGTTATAGATCCAGATGAATCAATATCTCTAACAGGTTGGAAGAGAGATTTGCCCAGTTGATTCATTTGGATTATCAAATTCTGGAGACATATACTGCAGTTCATGGATTTTATGATGCCCAAGATGGCTTTGGCTTCATCCAGGAGGTAACTGACGATGTCTAATTAATGACAAATGTTTCAAACACATACTCGCTGTAGCTACTATAGACTTTGAGCTGAACTCAGCAATTTATATTTCTTCCTGGCTCATTAAACACTATTTTGAATTCCACCAACACACAGCTAACAATCATGTCTTTAGGAGTCTTGCAAATCAGCCACCTCTGCCCCTGAGTTAGTTATAAAAAAGACAGAGAAGCCTAAAAATCTACAGTCCTGTAAACCAGACTGCAGCTCGATTTTTCAGGCCCTGTATCATGTGAAGGCTGAAGGGCTATTTTATCCCTTCCGCTGATGAGTTCTCTTGGTAAGAAGAGCTCTTTTGCTAAGAGTTTCTCTCATCCTGCTGATCTGCATGTGCAATGTACAAGATAGAGCCTCAACAATGTTTTCTGCTTGTATTTATAAATGTTATGGCTGGATTCTGGGTATTGACTGCTTCTCCTCAGAGGAACATTTCCTGGTATAAGGGAGACCCCAGTGGCACAATACATAGATATTACTAATGCATCCATCAGCAAATTATCTAGACAGTAATTACAAAATTGAGACTTGAGTATTGCAAATAATTGATTTTTTCAGTGCAGTAGCTGAACTGAGAAGCTGGAAAAGAGTCTTAATTTAGGGTGACTGGAAATAGAAGTGTTGGGTTGTTTTCTCAGAATGCAAAAAGGGCACTCACCTGTGTGTGGCACCAGGGCTGAAACTCAAAGCCTGCCGGTGTAAATGACTACTTCCGTCTGCCAGGAGTGCACTCACAGCACTTTCAAGCTATCATAGCAGAGGTCAACCTTCGCAAGTGCCCTTTTCCTCTGTAGTTGCAAGTACCATGTGAAGAATAAAAGTCTCTCTGGAACTATTTTGGAAATTCAATCTGCATTTTTAATAGCTTCACTATGGCTCCTGCTGTGTTTTTCAACAAACATTTTCTGATACCCTGTATGAGATTTGTGTCAGTTTGCATGTGAAAAACCTCTGCTCTTCACCTCTTGTGAGGTCAATGACTTTATTGGATGATCTGTACCTTTGAAAGTTCTTTCAACTATCTTTGTTACTGATTGAAGGGCTCGGCAGAAAGCCTGAGTTCAGTATTATGATCTGAAATTGATTGTGATCAGACTCACTCTAATCAGCTCTGGCATAAAGTAACATAACATATGGCCCCCTGCCAAGAACAGTCTGATCTCAGCTCCTGAGATCTTCACAGTGGAGCACAGCAGCCCTTGGGCTTCCACGGAGAGCAGTTCTTTACCTAGGGTAAGAATGGAAAACAGGTTGCTGGACTAGCAATGTTTTTATTTTGGAGGGTGTGTAAGCAATATGGAGAACAGCACCTGTTATGCTTCCAGGAGATTTGGGTTGTTTTGTCTTGCACAGGTGGAATTTCTGAATGCCTTTCCAATTCATGTCAGGAAGAAAGAACTGCAGTGACCCAAGCGTGAAACACAGTAGCTAAATCCTCATTGGAGACAAATAGTCACAGTAAATCAAAAAGATGCAATTGTAAATATTGTATATTATCTCTGTTGCTAGTTGATCATGTCATCTATGTTCTAGGTTGTCTTTATGTTTTATTGAGAAAGATTCCCAGGATAACCATGGTCATGTCTCTGGGGGAAAAAATAGAACAATGAAGACACTCGTAGATTTTGTGTCAGCTGTTGGGGACATCAGGTGATTGTTTTGGAGACATTAGGTCTTCAGGATGGACTTTTCCTGCTGATTTATTAACTTCAAGAAGGATTTAAACAATGCAGTTTGATTCACTGCCCCACGGATAGGAGGATACTTTGTCTTGCCAGTAGTTTCCTTTATGTACAGGTCATAATGATCTCCTAAATCTCTGCAGAGGAAAGCTTAAGGAAATAGCCAAATGTCAGAAATATAAGCAATCCCAGGCTTAGAATTCCACCTGCACAGAGTTAATTTTTATGTTTCTTTAATATGATTATAAGAGTTTGTTAATTATTATGAGGTGTTTCTCTGAAGGAAAGCTAGTACTACCCTGCAGCTTATTTTCCAGTGTGAAATTGCCATAGGCATCATATTAGACTTCATTACACACATTATCTTTTAAAATGATCTTTTGCACAACTTTTTCTGGTGGTTTCAAATGAACACCACTAAAATGAATTAAAAGAGCAAGGGGACCAATAGGTACTATAAAGACAACATTGTGTTATGCAGTCATTGTTACAATGTCAAAACTAAAGCAGTGCAGAATCAACTGGAGGATGCTTTGCAATTATAGCGTAAATTTGGCTCAACAAGTTTACGGCTTAAATTTGCAGTTGATATGAGCCTCCTGAGTAATGTTGGAAGGGATTTATTTTCATGGTGCCTCACTTTACTGTGTGAAACAAGCAAAGCGGTCTCCACCTTGCAATACAAGCCTATTGTGGGAATATCTGGGATATACAAAGACAATGAGATAAAGTCATATAACGCTCCAGAGTGATAGCAACAGAAAGAAGCCTGTTATCAATCTCTCTGTATGTATGTATGTGTGAATACACGCACACACACACACACATATGTATTCCTGGATAGATACAGCCTATGACAAACCCAATAATCTAATTGAATTAATGAGACTAAGAAATTACCAAATACCAGACCTAGCATTGGACTGATTTTGGACTTGTTATCTCCTCTAGTCCTAATTTTCCAGTGGTGAAAAGAAAGCCATGTGTTTGCATATTGGGTCATTACTAGGTTATTTTACCATTTGTATATAAATGAAAACAATTCCAGCCTTTGATCTTGTATCTCAATGAGTTCTCTTCAAATGAAATTATGCCATGACAGTTTTGCTGTTGACTTCAATTGAGGCCAAATTATATTTTTACTTCCACTGTCTTTCCCTGCATTTCAGCTGGTACAGGAAGGTAATATCCAACTGCAACAGTGTAGGGTATTTAAAGAATGACAAAGAAAACGGAGATGTCTAAATGCAAAGCACATTACCTGAAAGTAGCTCCTGATGGGAGCTACATATGCCTGGAGTGCCACCTAGTAGAGTTCATGTAGAAAGAATTCAGGAATTATTGGAGATGCAGTTGCAGTTCAGATGAAAATGTTGTTAGATGATTGAAAGATGTCCTGAGGAGAACAGTGAAGAATCCTTTGATAGTCTTTCATAAGAGGACAAGTGAAACTACTATTCAAAGAAGATGCAATGAAATCAAAGTCTTTAGACAGTGGACATGGGAGAACACTATGAAGCTGAAAAAAAGGTACAAGACTCCATAAAGAAATACACCAAGGGGGTAGATAGAAGAGGACTCTATTGAAAAGCTCAGATGTCCTAAGCACCTGAGGAAATCAGGAACTTAAGGTTTATCAGTATTCTAAAGATAACAAAAATGTTGTGTGGTAGAAAAGCAATCATGACTAGAACATAGGTTTAAGAAAATGCACTATTTGGAAAAGAAGAAAAACAAAGTCAAAGGCAACAGAACAGATGTACATGTAATATGGTAATCTGTAAAGAAACAAGGATGGAGATTAAAAGATAAAAGACAATGTTGGGGCAAAAGTGAATGAGTATAAATAGAGGCTGGAAATCAGAAGATTCCTAACATGTAGGAACAGGTGGAGTTTGATATTTCTATGAAAAGAATGATGTGACAGGTGCCTATAATGACCAAAGACTGTGCTTGATGGTTCGGAAGTTTATATTTCTACCATTCAACCCCATGAAAAGGGAATGCCTGGACATGGTTCTCCCCATACAGTAAGCAGTCTGTGCGTATAATTTTCTGATACTCTTCAAAAATGCAAAGCTAATGCATCCCCATTGCCTTTGTGAGATTCTGAAGTACTTGGAATACAAACTAACCTGCCAATTCAGGCAAGCAGATTTATGCTCATATACAATTCGTAGCAGCAATGGGGCTGGTTCAAAAATTGCAGTGTCTTTACCTTTGAAATATTTCAGGTTTTTCAGTAGCAGCAACACACAATACGATTTTTATTACAATGCTTTCTTATGGCTACCACAAAGGCAGCAGCAGTTGGCAACTGGCAGAAAGCTTTTCTCTGTCTTGAAATATATATAACTGCTAAAGGAAGAACTGTAGTATCATAGACTGTAAAAGTATTAAAGCCCATGACATTAAAGCGATTTCTGATTAACAAAACCCAAACAGTTGAAAAGGATATGTTATACACACACAAAACCCAATTCTTTATACTGCAGTCCTTTAGTTCCCTCAGTTTCACCCAAACTAAATTAAAATGAGAACCTTCAGGCAAACTGCCATTAAACGAAAACTCTTAAAAGAAGAATGTACAATCTAATTATAGTGTAACAAATGTGTACCTTTCATCTACAAGGCTCATACTCCAAAATTTTAATAGTCAATTATGATTATATAATCTATTAAAAAGAATAACCAAAGTGCTATAATAAAAAGGAAAAACCTACAAAAAGAACATGAAAGACATCTCCAGTGCCACAAAGTGGTGTAACACTAGTACCCTATACAATTCCCTTCTCCTGTAGCTTGTATGTAGATTATGTTGCAGAGACTGAGGTGCTGGCAGTCACTCCCTGAATTCCCATGAATGTATTCTCTGTGGACAGCACCCACTGAATTCTGTTTTGACCATAACCCATTTCAAAAATCTCTTCAGAGCCTACTAATTCCTTCCTTCCTTCCTTCCTTCCTTCCTTCCTTCCTTCCTTCCTTCCTTCCTTCCTTCCTTCTTTCTTTCTCTTTCTTTCTTTCTTTCTTTCCTTCTTTCTATTTCTTTCTTTCTTTCTTTCTTTCTTTCTTTCTTTCTTTCTTTCTTTCTTTCTTTCTTTCTTTCTTTCTTTCTTTCTTTCTTTCTTTCTT